>Ga0208448_100002_pt1 | contig 26063 bp, 48 predicted proteins | sample OSPB_Mat_virus_9_FD_187143 | JGI IMG/M metagenome (GOLD analysis project Ga0208448, IMG submission 187143) | Extremophilic microbial mat communities from Yellowstone National Park, USA - OSPB_Mat_virus_9_15 (SPAdes) (version 2) | ecosystem: Environmental > Aquatic > Thermal springs > Hot (42-90C)...
GTATATTAGGTATGAAAAGCCTTATCTCGAGATAAATTATTAGGGCTTTTTCCTATTTAATTTGTAAGGTCAAAAGAAAAATCAAAAATGAAAAATATGAATCTCTTTAATATCTGCCTTTTCGCCCGTTAGGCTTTCGAAAGATTCATTAGGTCTAAGTATCATTCCGATTAATAATTCTAAGATATTCTTGACCCCGAAATCTTCATATTTGTAGTCTAAAATACTTATCATTTCTCTGTTCTTCTCCTCCACAAAAACAAAATATTCGGGGCGTGCATTATTTACGTTCACAAACCACGATTTTTCGGGGTTGTTGTTCAAGTAAAATCTAAACCCATATCTTTCTAATTCAATCATGAGGACTTGAGATTCGGGCATTTTTGGTCAACCTATTCCTTTCCTAAAGAGGTATAAAAGGGTTTCGTTTTAGTAATACGTATAAGGAAAAGCTTATATACCCCATATGACAATACCTAACTTGACCCGTATGACGGATGAAAAAGAAAAGGAGGACGAATATGTAGACGACGAATGTGACGACTACTACAATCCGTGCTGTGACCCAAAGTATCAGGAACTCTGTGAGGACGACTACTACCCTGAAGATTATTTCGGATCGGGTGAATATGAGGAGGAGAATGAAGAGGAGTAAAAGGAATTTCGTTTTTATTTTCTCTAGCTATTTTACTAAGCTGTAAAAGGAAAAAGGAAATAAAAAATTGGGCTATTCGGATTTAAGTAGATGCTCAAATTCCTTTTCAACGTTATTCAATTTATTAGATATAGCATTGAGGTCTATTTCACTACCCTCGATAAGGGCGTTGACTAATTCAAGGTAATGATTCAGTGACTCCACGAGCAGTGTTTTTGCCTTAATTTCTTTATTGGTATATCTAAGAGCAATGCTAGCCTTGAATAGTTTTATTATATTTCGGCATGCCCATCCGGATGTAGTTCCCGGGATTTCAAAATTTTGTTGAGTAGCACTAGACAATCCGATATTGTTTGAGTAGAGCCTTCCTTCAACGACCGCTAGGACTAGCTCGATTAGCTCATCGGTATATTTCAACAGATATTTTTCTAGTGCCTCTTTTGTTGATTGGCTTTTAGCCGTCTTTCTCATTTCGTATATTTCTACTAATATGTGACAAAATTCGTCAATCCTTTCGGGGTGTTCCCAAACTGTGGTTAGGGGCATTTTGGGTCAATTAAGATATTATATAAAGAGATATAAAAGCTTTTCCTTTTACGAATACGTAAAACGACAACCTTTTATACCCCTTTAGGGAAAAATAGGTTGAGGAAAAATGTCCGAAACCCAAAAACCTAATGGTTCAAATAATTGTTCGAATGATTCGAAAAGAAAAGGTATTAGCCTTAGCACCGTCTTAAATGGTCTTCGTATCTTGCGGTTTTCTGTTACGATATTTCTTATAATAGAATTCGCTAACTTATTGTATATGGGTAGCATTTGGGATGATGTATCCAAAAATTCAACCAGTTCAACTCAATTGAAGGCATTTCTCAATATTGAGGGGGCTATAAATCTCATTTTCACACTTCTTGTTATGGTAATTTTCGTTACCGGTGAATATTTCATCATAAAGTTAAAGAAGTTTGCGGAATAAAAAGTTAAGTCCTATGTTTTTTTCTTAAGGTTAGTCCTCTATGTTTGAATTACTTAAGTCCTTTACGGTAACTTTAGATATCTTTACTTTTTCGCCGATAAGGCTCTCGACAGTCTCCGACGGTCTTGTCCTTATCAACTTAATTAATTCATTCATATTACGTACGCCTAATTTTCTAAGATTCACTTCAATAAGCCTTATTATATAGCCGTTACGCTTTTCCAATATCATTATGCCTTTTTTGACATGATATTCCGGCTTGATTACCCATACACGACCGTCGTCTGCGTCGTCAATTAAAAACTCAACTTCATTGCCTTTATTTATGAGAATTAGCTCCTTACCTCTTGAGAGACTCCTTGTTGTCAACAAAAACCCCCGATGTCTTATCTCTAATTGGGCTTATTAAAAGCTATCGCTAATAAGATTTGTATTAGCTTTTGCAGTGCCACGGCGTCGTCTTTGTTTTGAACTGTTAGCACATGCTTTTTGTCATCGCCTGAGATTTCGTATTTAATCCCTTCCTTAGACAGCATCATTTTCAGCATATATTTACCGCTTTTTGATATTTGAATTTCTATTAATTCACCGTCCTTCAGCTCGTTCTTGTATTTGTCAATATTATTTTTAATGTCCTCTAAATCTTTAGGCGTCTTAATAATCATTATATACTTATTTCCCTTCCTTATCATTGGCTATCACCTTCAGTAATTCATCGGCGTCAATTGGCGACTCACCTTCACCTTCAGGTCTGATTTCAATTCCCTTCAGCTTAAGCAACTCCAGGAGTGCTTTCCTGATAGCACTCGACGTATTGGGGTCGTTATACAGCCCTATTATGGCATTGACAATTTCCTGTCTTATCCTGAGACAAATCCTTGCAGTCCCGCTTGAGGTCAAAAGTCTTACATTTTGCTCAACGTCTTCTGTCTTACTTATTTGTTCAGGTTTCTGTTCAACCTTCTGTTCGGGTTGTTGTTCTACTTTTTGTTCAGTCTTCTGTTCTACTTTATTGTCCTCATTATTGTTTGACTTTTGCGGTTGCTCATTAGGGTTACCTTTGACAAGGGTAAACCAACCGTCCTCGAATTTCACCTCCAGTCCAATAGCTTTGAGCTTCGCCAGGATCCTTTTCGCCTGGTCATCGCTCACCGTGGGTATCCTTATTTTTCCGTACCTCGGCAGTTGATCTTTCAGTATTCTAACGTACTCCTCAACCATTTATGACACCTATCCTTATTTGGTAGCTGTAGTACCTCGCATTTCCTTGTCTTCCCAAGTTCTTAGCGTGGACTATGAAATTGCCGATCCCGTATTGTATTATTGCATCTTTCAGTCTCATTGCCAGAACCTTCTGCATGTAAATGTCGACCGTAGTGTTCTGGTGCAAAACTTTTCCCGTACCGTCAGTCCACCTGTAGACGTAAGCCGTCACTATCCACGCTGACCCGTTCCTTACCTCTCTCAGTTCCGACAGCGGTCTGAATATTACCTCATCTCCGGGGTTTATCTTGTAGACGTTAGACGTTACGTCTATCCATTGTATGTTATTCAGGTCTATGTCTTCGAATCGACTTACATTAGGACTTACCTGGGGGGTCTGACTTTTGGGGGGCTGTACGTCGCCCCCTCTCCTTCTAACTACCGACATATTGATCATAATAATAGTAGTATAAGGGGTATATAAAACTTTTGACTTTTAGATTTTGTATTACGTCGCTGTCAAAATTTATATAAAACATTATTATTGGCTTGTTTTGATTACGTAGTCATATATCACTTCCCTTATCAGTTCTGAGAGGGATATTCCTCTCTCTTTAGCTCTCTCTTCCAAATATCCCTTTACTTCTGTATCTACTGATATACACAACACCGATTTCCTTCTTACACGGGTTACCTGACTCATAGAACCACCTATTATATCTAATAAAAGGCAAGCTTAAAAATTAATGGGTTTAACATATACTATTACGATCTGCCCCAGTTTGGGGATTACATTAACATAGTCCTCATATATCGGTTTAAGCTCGTCATAAGGGACGCTGTCTTTATTGGTATTGTACTTCTTAATGTCTACTACTTCGGCCACTAACGTCTTAGTCCTCGACGTGTTTCGGGTAGACCTTATCTTGATTATATCACCTTTTCTTATCCCATTAGGTAGTTTGTACCTCAATATCGGTATCGGCTTGTTCGACGTTTTCGAAAATTCAATTATGCGACGGTAGACATTATATGTTACCTCTAACGTCATATCAGCCACCCCGTCTCAACATCCTTAGCCATCTGTTCACAATTGTTATCCAGGTTAAGCGTCACACATATGGCATTGACTATGTTCGCCTGGTCTCTTCTCCTTCCGCTGAATAACGCCAAGTCCTTATAGTTTTGCGACGCTTGTTTACTGATATATGCGATGAATCCCCTGAGGTAACTGTCAGCTATAACGTAATTAGACTTGTAGTCGCTTATATTGATCGGGTCGTCATTCATTATCACTATGCCAATTCTGTCTAACAGTGCCTCTACCTCGGATTGTGGCATAACCGCCGACAGTACGTCATACATGTATTGTCTCGGTGATTGTGACGTCAGCACTTTATTGTACTTGTTGCCCGCTAAGTATACCGGTATTATCCTCTTAATATTGGGTGCGTCTCTGTCGCCTTTTCCCCTTACCCATATCCCGTGCGACATTCCGGTCAGCATAACATGTATGACGTCTTTCAGTTCTTTACCGTATTTGTCAATTTCGTCGATAAATACACCGTCCGACCTGAAAACGAGACCTAATGCACCGTTGCGTGCGTCCATTATTAACTTAGCGTATGACGGTGCCTCGTCTACGTATGCCCAGTTCAATAGGAATACGTTACGAACGGCGAACGTAGTCTTACCCGTGTTTGGCGACGTCAACTCTATTGCGTGTAATACTTGACCATTTACTTTAAGCGTCGTCATGAACCTCGAGTTGACAAGCTTCGCAATTCTAAATAGAATTTCGTCAGACGCATTACTGTTGAAAAGTTGTTTAGTAGACGGTGTGACGTACCCGTAGCCCAGCACTGGTACTTCCCAAATTGCAATGTCGTCAGACTCAGCCACTTCAATCAGTTCCTTACCCCTCTCCTCCTTCGGCGTTGCAATTAACGGCTCAATTGATGTCGCAATATATACGTTCCCCTGTCGTCGAACAGTAACGTGTAACAATTCCGTCTGAATTACTTCTGCTAGGTCGTCGTCTACCATACTTGCGTCTACAAATATGTTACCACTAGGGTACTTTAAGACGTAGAACGTAGCCCCCCGTCTTGTCGTTATGAACACCGAACTAGGCTTACCTATGACTTCAGCCTCACCGTACATCGTCGCCCTGGCTAACGCATAGGGGTTCTGGGAATACTTCCACGCCTTCTTCACCCTATCTATTTCGCTAGTCCTGATGGCTATCAGTATTTCAGGCGGTACGTCATCTGAGTGTGTATACGGCACCATGTAATCCGTAATCCGCATATCGACCACGTCAATCTCGTACTATCTTGGATGGCGACAGCACCTCTCTTATTGCGTCGAACACATCATCAATATTGACGGCGAACGCTATCCCGTTTTCGTCTACGTACTTCTTTACCGTTTCAGGGTCTGCGTATATCTCAAAAACTATCTGAGGCGGGTTGGTTTGTATGACGTAGGTTTTTACAGTTACTTCCTTTCCATCGACCAGGTATTTCCGCTCGACCATGGTCGTAATAAAAGTTGTATAAGGGTTTAATAAAGCTTTTGCTTACGTCAGGCTAATAACGCTATCGCTTCTTCAGGCGTCCTGACAGCCGTAGTAAGAGCCGGGACTACGATAGACTTAATGTAGGGGCTTACCTCAAATAGCCTCTTAACGTCGTCACCTACGGCAACGGGGATACCTAACTTACCTTTAAGCCTTAAAAGCACGTATGTCGGGATATTGTTGGTGCTGTAGTTAGGCACTTTACAAATCGCCTTATACCCCTTAAACTTTTCCTTCTCTAACAACCTTTTGGCTATTTCTCTGGCGTACGTCAATGCGTTCATTATGGCATCATGCACATATATTATTTGTGCGTCATACGTAAACGGGTTGAAAACGACGCACACGACCATGGTTACTCACCTAACGAAGTGTAAATATATGACGTCACACTGTCCGGTGACATAAAGAATTGAACAGGTGCTTGTACTACATTGTATGACGTCGCCGTTGCACGACTGCGTGAACTGCCTGCTACAACGGCACTGACATACTGTAGCACCTGGTCGTATGACGATGTTATCATGACCGGCTTAATCACCGCCCTTACACCTAACGTCCCAACTATACGGAACACTATATATGCCGACCTGCATAACGGTTGGAATACGCTTTTTATTTCACTTACTTTAACGGGTACGTTTCCAACCGTCTTCTTTACGTTGTACAAAACTACTTTTTCGAAGTACTTAAGCCAAGTCGGTGCCGTCGCATCGACCTTTTCGTTCGACCTACTTGTAGAATTGACAGCTCTCAAAGGTACGTTTACCGGCGTGTTGTAAATGTCAAACGTGAAGGCTATCACCTCATAGGTTGACAGTATGTTCCTGTTGTAAACGACTATCACCGGTGCCTGGACTGAATAACAACCCATTTGTCCTTCAGGCTGGCTCCTACTGCTCATTGTAACCTCACCCTTACGGCGTCTATCTTCAGTAGCTTATCAATAACCACTGAATGGTAGAAATTATTCTTTACGTACTCGTGGAGCATGAACCTCATCTCATATATCTCGTCCCTGTCATTATCATCGAAGTAGTACAACGCCTCTTTAAATGCACGTATGACGTCATTATAATCAAATATTGGCGACGGGAAGTACTTACCCGGTGCTACGGGAGACACCCTGGGCTTGAACCCGTATACCGGTATCTTGAACTGTAGTATATGTTCGTGACCTTTGCCTGTGAACGGTGCCTCTACGTAGTGGCTGTCAAACCTTATGGCAGGCGTACCGACAGCCATGGCTTCAGTTGGCGGTAGACCGAACCCTTCGCTTTCCGACAGCCAAATTATCGCTTTAGACTGTCGCATATAGTCGTAGAGCTGTTCTTCAGACAGTGTAAACGCCTTAATGTCGCACCACTCCCTATCGCATATCTTCAACGTCCTCGTTAAGACATTTAAGTCACGCAGTACTTGATAAGCGAGTTTTTCGTTTTTGTGACCGTCTTTGGTGACGGTAGCTACAAGGATGAAGTCATACTTGTAATCGGTAGGGTTCTGTTTGACCTTTTCGAAAACGTTATCGGCAACATCATCGTCTACTGCACGTGGAACGATATAGTTGGGTATTCCGTGTATCGTCAGCACTTGGCTGTTCCACATCGACGTTGTGACTACGGTGAAGTTCCTGACGATCGGCTGAGGAGGACTGTCAGCTATAAGCCACGCAGAGTCTACCCAATAGATGGCGTCAGGCGGGAGTAGCGACGTAGAGTAAGACAAGAACGTCACCCACGTGTCTGATATAACTATTGCGACGTCAGGTGAAGGTCTGTACGTTAATTCCAGTTTCTTGGACTCGTCGTCCTTAGCTATGTACTTATTATGGTACTTGACTAAGTTCTTAGCGACGATATTGAACGAGCAGTCCTTACATGGTGTATAGACCTGACTGTACTTGCTGAACTTTACCTTGACTTTCGGCACTATCACGTCTAATTTCAAGGCACGTTCACCTTAGGAATTACGTATAGGTAGACGATGTTGAATATTGGGGCTTTGCTTACTTTAACCCTAACTACGAACCCGTTCGACGACAAAGCGTCTATCAGTTTCGACAGGGCTGAGCCGGATATTCCTTCACGACTGCCGATCAACGTTATCCTATAAGCACCCAGCTTGGGTATGTACGTTATGTTGTAGCGTAAGACGCCTGTGGTTATCAGAGCCTGTTGTACTATTCGCTTAAGTTGCGTTATTCTACCGTTCATCAGCGACACAATGTACACCTCTACTTAATATAGTTCATTATCAATTATATACTTAATTGTAACGTCGGACAAACAAGTAAACTCAACAACGGGGGTCACCGTTAACGGTGACCCCCTTAAACAAAAAACTAACTTGAATTCGACTTACTGACTTACCTTCCTGCCTAACCTGGCGAGAGCCGGTCTCAAGTAGTTGTTGTACCACGTGTTCCACGCCATTGCTCCTCTGAGGTTCCTGTTGTGCTTGTACCTCCTGTAAGACTCCTTGAGTAATGCGAACGTCTCTGCGAACACCATACCGTACCTGGCGTACTTGCCACGCTTCATCATTCCGGCGAAGATAAGCCCTATCGCCCACTGCATTGCGTAGTCATAGGACGTCGGGAACGCTACGACCGGCACTGAGAGTACAGATACCTCCGGTGCGTTCTCTGCCGGTGCGTACGTTGGGACTAAGGTTACGGTTTCGGCACTCATTTGCTATTCACCTTGTGCTATTTGTTATGCCCCGCCGAAGATACCGGTTATGCCACTGAACAACCCGCTGAACCCGCCGAGGACGTAGTTGACGATGCCTAGCAGGATACCTACCGTCACGAACAGTGGCAGGTATTGGATGAAGATGTTTATGACGTCGTTTATTGCTGAGGCGAGACCGCTTAGGTTTATGGCTACGGACGACATTGCGAGATAATGCTCGTTTCACAGGTTAATAAAGGTATCCGTTTGACATACATCATCAGTTAGTTTAGTGTACGACGTTTCAATATACGTCTTACTCTTCCTCTTCGTCGTCTACGTCGCCCATGAATATGTCGTCTCCGTTAACAGATTTGCCACTAGCATGGACATTGCCGTCACCAACTGAGTTAGACTTAGGCGTTACCTTAATCGGTACATTAAGGCGTGACCTTATTTCTTCCATTATCTGGTTCATCAGCTGTTGTCTAAACATGTTGAACATCTCGGCAAACGGGTTGTTAGACGGCTGGTTATTCATCGATTCGACGCTCTGTGCAACTTCACGTGCTACCTGAGATGGAGATGGAATGTCTGACGGATACGGATTACTGGAGTTGAACATGCTAACATATGCGTTGATCTTTATTGCCTTTTGTAAGCATGCTTCCATTTCGTCATACGTCATTAAGTTGGGGTTAATTGCCCTTCTTACAGCATTAAGTATGAAGTCAAGTATGCTCCCGTGTTCGGATATCAATGACTCAAGCTTCTCTAACTCTTTCTTTGTCAGGTACTTTGACAATATCTTGTATAAAGTAGTGTTAACGTCCTCGCTCATATCTTCGTCACCTGGACGAAATTTATCTTGATATAGTGATATATCACGCTTTTGCCCGTCTCCTTATTGGTTATTCGTCTAGTCTTAAACTCAAACCTGATGGGCTTATTGCGATTGACTTCCTTCCACATATTATCAAATACGTCTAACATGTCCTTCAATGGCACGTAGTACATCATATAACCATCGTTAGCTATGACGGTTGTGTTAACGAACCCGATCTCCTTTAAGTTAGTTATGATGTGCGACGTCTTAATGACCATACACATACCGTATTCCTTGTCATACTCACACTCAGACAAGTATACCTTTGCGTCATTCACCTGCCTCTTAATGTCGTCATAGAAGTACCTAAAGATGTCGTCGAACCTTATCTTAAATTCGAAGAAATTATTGCCGTGTCTTACTAATTCCGCTGTAGGGAAACGTTGCATCAACGCATTTACCCACTGCTGTATGACGTACATCTGTTGCATTATGTTTGACGGTGGAGTCCAGTTAGGCACGCTGTTAGGCGTATTGTTTGCCGACATCGGGTAAGAAATAGGCGGACGAAATATTAAATTTTTATTTTTCCCGAAGTGTACACCATAATGTGAGAGTAGTATCATTTATGGGGAACGCCACTTACATTAAGGAAGTAGCTGTAAAAAACAAATTGTCTGACGTCTATATTGACACGTCATACATTTTCAACTCACAGGGAAAAACTTTTCAGTTTTTATCGACGTCAGACATTAAAGCGTTGAAAAACGAATTGGCGTCGCACGGTGTAAATGTAGTCACGTATGACACAGGCGTTCAGTATAACGGAGAACAATTCGAAATGCATAATAGGCGACTAAGGATAGCTAAGATGATATACAAAATAGCGAGTGACATAGACGACGACATACTCTTCGTCGACAGTGACGTCATACTGAATGACGACGTATTCAATAAGCTTACGTCAGACGAGCCGTCAACTATATGTATTCCGGCTTTAATGAAACCTGCTACGTCAGTCGTATTTGACTTTTGCTATTCGACGAATATGTACATCCCATACGTCTACCTCGACAATCTAAAGGATATCGTCAGACGCTATATAGACTACAGCTTTCACATAATGTACCCGGTAGATTTGTACATCCACAACGCTTTAGGTACACGTAGAACGTTATATGTCAAAGGCGTATGTCACTACATTAACGGTATGTTATACTGTCTGTAGGAGGAATTGCGTCTGACATTTGTTAAAGCTTATTTTCTACATTTACAAATTACAGTCGCAAAGCCATGTCTCAAGTCCCTCCGGCAATCGGACACGTCGCACAGCCAAACAAGAACAGAAACGGTTCTACGAAGCTGATAAGGATACTGTTGATCCTATTCGGTGTAATGACGTTAGTCGCAGTGCCTGTGCTTGGATACTTTTTGGGTAATTTCATCGGCATACACATGTCAGCAAGCGATGTCGAACAGGGATACTCATACGGTGGACTATTGTACACTATATACAACACGACGCACAACCCGGTATACGGCGTCGAAGCACAACAAGTACAGGCTATTGGCATTACTACTGCTCAGGGAGACGTGACGACGCTGTCTATGATGGGACTTGTCGGTGGGCTGGTTGTCGACCCGTTCATCGCATACGTATTCGTAAGAGAGTACGAGAAGTTAGACGAGGAGTAAAGCAAAGTCATACGTTTTTTATTTTTTTATGTATACGTTTACGTTTACGTTGTAGTTTAAGTTGAAGTTGAAGTTACAGTAGCAGTAGTAGTAGATATAGTAATAGTATTATATTATTATTATATTACTACTACGTCTACGATAGATATATTAATATCTACGACTACGCAATAGTTAGTGATAACGTAAATGAAAATAGTGACGTTTATACCTACGCTTGGGAAAGACAGACGCATAGACTGGGCTGACTTAGTGCTTAAGCTACCGGTTGACAACATTAAGCATGCGTTGCCGTTTTTCTTACACATTGACGATGACGTACTACTGCTGAGAAATGATGTCACAATACTCAATAAGAATGACGTCGAACGCTTCTTTAAGTCGTTAAAGCGATCGGCAGTAGTAAAGTGTGACAACGAAGTAGTCGGGTATTTCATCGCACGCAATGATAAAGAAGTCGTTAGACAGAATAAGTTAACGTTTGCGGTTAGACATTATTCTATTAAGGTCTGACAGTATCTTATCTTCCAAGTCATACTGAGCGAATTCAATACTTTTTTCAATTGCCTTTTGAGATAAGTCGTCGTAGCAGTCATTTGACGTCGCACACTCCAACGCTTCTTGTATAGCACTGCGTACGTCAGAGTAGCGTACGACGAAGTTGTCCATTCTGCCGAACGGTGTATCTTCAACAACTACGTCATATGGGTCTATAGGTATACCTACGGCGAACTCTTTGTAAGAGTAAGCGTTGACGTATACTGCGGGAGTACCGACTGACATTGCCTCCATAAGAGGTAGACCGAACCCCTCACTCTTAGAGAGCGACAAATAGAAGTATGACTCGTGCAACAGCCTGTATAACTGTCTGACGTCGAGTGAGAACACACGTAAATCGTAATCGCCTACGTTAGACACTATAATTGACTTATCACGTAGACCGAGTCCTCTAAGTATGTTAGACGTATATTCTATGCGTTTGCGTATGACTTTACCGTTTTTGGGTTCGGCACCAACTACAATAAACAAATGCGTCTTACGTACAGGGTTAACACGTTCGTCTTCAGCTACTAAGTTGTAAGGCGGTCTAAGCACACCGTCGACGTGTATTGTATTACCTATTAGTTTCTTAACGTAGTTAGACGTAACGTATACTATTGCGTTCGACATATCACATCCGTGTTCAACGTAGTACGGTGTGTCTAACCATAATATCATACGCTTATCCTTATAGACACAGCTGTACGACTCGATAAAGCCTTTGGCGTCGGTTATGTTGAAGATAGACGGCGACAGTAACGATTGCGTAAGCGTATAACGCTTAAACCTCTGTCTGACGTTGTTGAAGAAGTGGTAGAAGCTACAGTTGTCACAGGGTACGTAAGTTATTATTTCATTTAACGGCATCACGTTATTCACCGTAAAATATTTTTTAAATCTTGGGTCAACATATAACACGGCATGTCGGTAGCTTTAGCCGGAGTAGCGGGGGCATTAGGAGGAGCTGTAGGTAGCATAGGTGACGCTATCGGTAAGGTAATCGGAGACTTAGAGCTGGCGATATCCAGATTTGGGTCTGCAATAGTTAGGGCGTTCAAATCGGTATTGGATAAGGTGCTGTCGTTAGCCGTTAAGATAGGTAAAGTGTTCATAACGTTCTTCAGGATAGCAATACGCTATATTGTTCTGTTCTTACGCTACGCTTATAGGTATATGGCGTCGTTTTACAAAACGTTTCAGCAAGACCCGTGGCACACGCTACAGTTTATAGGCAGTATTGCGATATTGATCAACAACAGCGTGTTCCCGTGAGGTGGTCGAATGGCAGAGCAGGCTCAGATGACTAAGGATCAGGTAATGGAAATATTGAAGAAAATAGTAGTATCCGTCGACATAAACGAAAACGCAGTCGTCATATCTACAATGAAGATGCTGTCGCACTTCCTTAGCAACGCAGAAGCGTTAGACAAGATCATTAAGGTTGACGTCAACGACAACAAAGAGATAGTAGTTTACGCATCGGCTAAGCCGACTAAGCCGGGCATAAAGTCGATAATAATGAAAGTCACACTCGACTCTAACGCATTCGCAATACCGGGCTTTAAGTACGAGCTTGTAAAGGCTGACAACGACGTATACATTAAGGTATACGTGCAACAGGACATTGTACCGTCTACGTCAAACGCAAATGTTAACAATGAGGTCGACTTCTGATGTCCCAGCCGTTGTACATAGCTACAGTATCGTCTGACGTATTGAGATATGTAATGAACTACGTATCCGGTAACGACGGCTGTATACAATCGATAACGGCTACGTTCCAGCCGAGTGGACAAAGCGTAATAGCACAACCCGTAACGGGTTCGTCATACCCTAACGTAGGGTTCTTTTTAGAACGTGGGTCTGTATCACAAGGTCTGCAGGTTCAGATAATATTCTATTCGACGACTATGCCCGCAAATACGTTTCAGATATTCCTGTCGTTTACGTCGACTAACGGAAATACATACCAGCTTGCGTTCATAAACACCATACCGCCTAACAACAACTACGCCGTCGTCGTCGTCGTACAGCTCGTTTTCACCGTTCAACCTTCCCAATTCATAAACGTCACCAATTTGCTTAACGCAATGACGTACTTCGCTTCAAACCAATGTCAGACGCCACCTCCTCCACAGATAACGTACAGCGGTCAGGGGTTCGTCACACTATTTCAGTTCACGAATTTATCAAACAATACGTTGAACGCAGTATTTGTAGCACAGAACACTTCAGCTGACCCGTCTGACATAACGATAAACATGTCGTTAGTCGGGATTACTGTAGCTACGGCGACGGTATCTGTACCCCCTAACGAGTACGCATATTTCTTATTTGCGTTAACGTCTGAGCTGACTGGTGGGTAAAATGGAGGTGAAACTAAGAGGAGGTATAAAAGTATACCGCAACGGTAAGCTGGTAGCGTCTACGCATAACGACGTAACTGCGTCATTCATACTGTCACTGATTAAGTCACTGTTCGGTGCGTCGTCGTTCTACGGTGGCTATTTCGGTATACCGAAGACGGCAGTAGTCAAGCTGTCATACGAAGACACACCTGTAACGTCAGCCGTACTATCACACGTAACGTTCACAGAAGAGACTATTGCAGGATATGAACACACACGAGTTATATATTCGTTCAGCGACTCGTCTAGGACTAAGTACAAGTTCGACGGTTTACAATTATGGACGTCTCTTACGAATTCGTTATTGCTACACGTAAGCGACGCCGGCTTGGACTCACCGCTATCTAAGAACCCTGAAGACGTAGTACAGGTGGACTGGTGGGTCGAGTTAGTTACGGGTCAGCCGTTCACTTTCATATTGCAATACATACAGCAACAGCAGGCTACCTACTGCAGTTCTACGTGTTCGATACCGCCTTTTGCGTACAACATGCAAAACAACTTCGGTGCGTTCAACATGATGTTCGCTTTGCTGACGCTACCGAATATACTTAGCGTCGCACGCAGTATAAAGTCAAACCTGACAAACGCATTAACACAAATATTGCCGTCTGACGAGAACGTTACACCGTTAGGTATAACTAAAATAGCATGCGTAGACCTGTGCAGTTGCGGTACATCTACGTCGGGACAAGTCAGCTATACTACATATTCCATTAACGGTTATGTAAGTGAGACTGTAGGTTCTCAATACGTATACGTCGCATTTAACTTCAACAACCCGTGTCCTGCCGGACAGTATGTAGTACCGATATCGTCGCTCCAGTTGGGTTCGTCTAACGGTGTTGACTTAGCTGTTGTAGCACTCCCGTCTGACGGGACAGGGAATTCTGCGTTGATAATTAAAATACCTTACGGTAGTGCTACGCTTGTGAAGCTCACAACTCACCAGGGTGAGTGACGTGTCGTCTCCGCCAAGCGTAGTACAGCCGGCGTTTACTGAAGCGTTCATGACTGCCATAGCCACTGCCGTCACCGGAGTCAACATAGCTAACTACCCACAGCCTACGGGGTATCACGTCTATGCGTATTCCCAAAACGGCATCGTTGACAACACCACCAGCGTCTACCTGGACGAATACAATGACGTGCTACAAAACGGGAATGAGGAGACGTCTGTCAGCTTCGTTGCTGTATTTAACAACCTTAATGAGTATTCATTTAATGAGCTATCGTTCTACGTACAGTCTAACGGTCAGGACGTACTACAAGTCGCAGATTTCGTCCTATCATACCCTATAACGAAGTCGTCGAACAGTGTACTTATCGTTACGTTCACATTTTCAATAACTACACCTATGTACGTATTCCAGCCAGTATTAGACGTTGAACAGGAATGCGACCAGCACTGTTTCCTTACCAACTGTTATGCCGTCGCCGGAAACATAGAGACGAATTTCATACCGTTCTCGCCGTTCAACCTGACGTTCATATACTTGCTCGGACTCACCGTAGAACAAATCACTAGCAATCAAGTAGTACAACAGCAGGCACAGCAGTACTACGGCTGTATGGCTAACTGTGCTACGTCGTGTCTCGAGGGCAATTTTATTGAATGTATAATATGCTTAATAGGTTGTCAGCTTTACTTGTTCAACAACCCCATAGCCACTTACGTAAAAGCTAACAATATACAAAGCCTACAGCAACTGCTCCCCACGGGCATAGGCAACATATACGGGATTAACGTGTGCTACGGTAAGGTAGCGACGTTTCAACCGCAAAACGTACAGACGACGCTAGACGTCATATCCCAATCCGAAATAGAATACGTCGTGCAGTTCGACCTGCCCGGGACTAACAACTTCTTCAACGCTTTACAGATAATGTTAACAACTCCGTCTAACAACAATTATAGCTTGGGTGTGCTGTATTTCTTGGGGATACCCCTTCCGACCGGGAACACGTACAACCTGACGGTGACCGTAAATGAGAGTTAGGATAAACAGCAAGTTCACGGTTACGTTGTACAATGAAGACGGCGTAGTGTATAACGTGACTGAACACAACACTCTGTCAGCTGAGTATAAGACATTGCTTCAGGACTTACTGACTACGGGTTCGTCAATCAAATCGTACTACTATTCGTACAGCTTTACGTACTACCCGCCGTCAAACATATACGTAGTCCTTGTGAACAACGGCATTGTAGTAGCACGTATACCGGTAAAGTTGGATAAGTTCCACGAAGACGTTAACACAATGAGTACTACGGGGTGTAAGAACAACCTTACGTCTTGTAACTTGAGTGGGATGTCGTTCAGTATTGAGTATACTGCGTCTGACGAAACTAATGACACGTATACGTTTGACGAGATACAAATATGGGCTGACAACGAGTACATGATAGCGTATGCTGTGATCGGTACTGTAACTAAACAGAGCAACAGCTTCATAAGCGTAACGTGGAACGCTGAAGTTACTATTGAGTCGAACGGCATATTGTACATGCCCGGCTGTACGGACTTGTCGTTCACGTACAACTACAACCTCAACCTGGCGGGCTACCAACCCTTCCTTTGCGTCAACCTCCCCTACATCATAGTGGCGTTGACGCTTATACCGTACAGCCTTATACCGCAGAACACGTTCTTATATCAGCAAGTCAACAACTTACTACAAGTATTAGGTATATCGGCTTCGGGTAGTGCTTCGCCCGTCCAAAACCTCAACTTCCAGGGCGTAACGTATTACGTAATAAATAATACCGCATACCCGATAAACCAGCCGTACATTATTTACAACACACAGCAACCCAACACCGTTACTTTATTCCTACTTTACGGCATAAACAACAACAACTTTATATATACGACTACGCTGACGTCTACTCTACAGTATTTCAAACCATATATTCCGACACTCATAATTAACGTGATAGAGGAGTAAATATGTCGTTCCTGCTGGGGTTCGGTCAGTCGTTCTTATCGGGACTGTCGTCGATTTCGTCCGGTCTGACGTCATCCGTAAGCGGTATAGTCAACGACATAAACAGTGCGTTCGCCAATTTCAGTAACTTCTTTCAGCAACTGCCGTCTCAGATCCAGTCGTTCTTTCAGACCGTAGCCGGTGCTTTAATTGCGTTCGCTCACACGTTCGGTAGCTACATATTGAGCGGGCTTCAGTGGATAGGTAATGCCATAAGCTCAGCGATGGTGCCGATTGAGAGAGGGTTAAATACGTTAGGGTCTATGATATTGAACGCTCTAACGACTCTGTGGAACGACCTAAAGGCATTTGCGTCATACGTATACAATGCGATGATGTCATCACTATCAGGTGTAATTGGCGTCGTACAGGGGTTGATAAACGACATCAAGGACACAGCCGTGACCATGTACAACTTCTTAGTCAACGTGTTGAACGACGCATATAGTGCTTTCACTTACATCTTCAACTCATTCTTCAACTTGCCTCAATTCTTCAGTAACGTTTCCGAGTTCTTCAACTCGTTATTCGGCGGTAGCGGTGGCTCTAATTTATTGAACGTAGTGCCTAACATAATCGCCAGTGAAGCTTCACGTATAGCGTCAGCCTTACCCGATGTCGTCGCATATAACACTTTCATGGAAATGATGCCGAAAATGATTTACGGAATAGCTAATTCTCCCTACTTCGGGAACGGTATACAGGGTGCTTTCAGTAAAGCGTTGCTGATGATGGCGTCACCCGTATTGAGTGCGTTCGTCGCAATGTTCACCAGGAGCTTCATGGAGAACTTATTCACGCCGACACGTACGACACAGACGGTGAGCAGACCGTCGACTCCGCAGGTACAGCCGTTCACAGCATCTCCGTCAGCTCAACTGCCACAGCGTAGTGCTACGACAACAAGTGTAAGTGACGTAGGACAGCTACAGGTGCCAAGTCTGACGACAGAGCAAATTGAGCTTGAAATAGAACGTCCTAATGTAACAGGTGTGTTCGTCGAGGACGTAATAGCGTTAGGTACACCGGGCGGAGGTACGGCACAGTTAGTCCAGGGCTTCGTCAACTTCCAGAACGCAGTACAGCAATTCGAGGACGCATTCGAGGTCATACCCAACTTCTTCATGAAGCTGTTGCCGTCTTTGCAAACTGAGCTGAGTCAGAACATGACGGTTAACGTGGCGTTAACAATATTAGAGAACATATTCCAAGCCACCAACACCGTAGAGGTGCTTCCTTCCGTAGACGCTACCGCTGTAATATTACCTTACGGTATAACGTTCTGCAACCCGAACAACGCACCACAGCCTACCGAGTCCTCATCGGTATCGTCTAACCAGGTCAACGTAAATGCGTCAATCCAAATCGAAGAAGGGATTTGTATACCGCCGTTCAACTTGCTTGCCGAAGGACTAAGCGTTACCTACGGAATAACGAACGAAATGGAGCCTACTATAGCAGATGTACTCTTGGGCAACCCGCAGATCACTAACAGCATGACGTCTCCGCAAATGCTGTCTGACTCAGTATCCGTATCGGTGTCGTTCCAGTCTTCTCCACCGTCTACTGAGACGATAACGTACTACACTCCCGTAGACGTAGCCAACACCTACGTCATTCAGGTACAACAGGCATATTACTATGGTCAGCTCAACTACAGCGTGAGTGGGTCGTAATGAGTAGCAACTTAGCTTACATAGCTTATGAGGCGATGACGTCAGGTGTTAGTAATATATCTATGTATATTTTAGATAGTAATAACAACCAGCACAACGTAAGCGTAGTAGTACCCGAACAAAACGTCTACGTCTATTTCGACAACTCTAACTCGAGCTACACCGCAGTCGCATTTTACTTAGTCCTTAACGGCACGACTATAGTTTCGGTTCCTTTTAACAACTTTCAAAAGACAGCCCAAGACGTACTCGTAGTAGTGCTGAATTTACAAATATCGGTGAACTTACCCGGTCAGTTGGGTCAGCTAGTGACTCAGGCTATCCAGGGAATATTTGCGGGGTTACAAATGAATTTGGGGTGCAGTGCTACGGCTTACTACACGATATCGGGCAGTTCCGGGTCGTCGTCGGGTTCTACGGAGATGAGCTTCAGTTTAGTCAACAACAGCCAGTTCAATGCGTCGGCTTCAATCTCTTACTCACAAGGTCAGACGGTAACCGTTACACAAATAATAATAAAGTGTTCTTACGGCAACGTACAACAAACGATATTCAGCGGTTCGCTACAGAGTATCCAGTGTACGTCATCATCAGGCTGTACGTTCACCGTCACCGTGACGTTCAGCTCGTGAGAAAAGATATAAGCGTGCTATTTGATTTACTGATGTGAACAGGAAGCTCACAGCTAAGGTGAAGGCTGACGTTAAAGTCTACCTTATCCCTAAGGACGAGTTCAAGGTAGTCAACGGTAAGCCCGTGCTTGACGACAAGTACTTGGTCTACGAGAAGAGGGGGTAACGAATGCCGACTAAGGAGACGGTAATAAGGAACGAAATCGTCAGAGTTAACGGTAAAGTCAAGGCTATAACTATCCCTAAGGAGAAGACCCAGGAAATCCTGAAGCGTGTAGAGCTTAGGCTATTGGACAAGAAGTATGAGGTGCTGATGCCATCTATAGACAATATGGAGAAGAACAACATCGATTTACAAGGGATGATGACGTTTATTCAAAAATACTTAACATTATTACTTACGGCATCAGGCTCTGGGAATCCGTCACAAATCGCACAAATAGTTATAACCGATACTTCGGGCAATAAATATCAGCTAAATTATGCGAATAGCGTTACTAATAATGCTCAAGGTGTAACGACGGCAATACAGATTTTCGGTCAGCAGAACTCAATGACCGTCCAATATTATTTTATAGGGTTCGACACTACTAATAGCTCCTATCAGTCAAACTACTTGGAGTTATACTCATCACCGTGGGCATTCTTCTATGGCTACGGCTCAGTGGGTGGTGTTTACACTTACAATTGGATTTACTCTAATCCGGTTAGAATTGCATACGCCAATTTGTCAATTAATAAATCATCAAACTATGACTTATTCATATTATGGCTAATTGAGTTTCAAAACGTCCCGTCATATCTAATATTGTTTATTCCAACTATTCCTAACCCTTCTCAAATAGCTACCGTAGCGTTACAATATGCAATACCGTCGTCATTTAAAGTATATGTAAATAACGGCAATTGTACTTTCAATTGTAGCGGGAATTGTCCATCAAATAGCCCCAACAATTTCATGATATCTGTTCAAAACAATACGATTGTACTCCAAATACCTGTTATGGTCGGCATTAGTGGCGGGTCTTCATCTGCAGAGATTTTAATATGCGTAAATGCAAAATATGCTTACACTTCAAACGCAAACGAAATTACTTTCAGCTCATCTTATTCGACCACTATAGCACCTCCGTCGAGTGGCTACGTATTCTACATACTGATGACGGCGATAGCGATAACGTTTACGGTGTCCTGAATGGTCTACCTCGACAAGCTTATGTTCATCGCCTACTCAGTCCTTATAGGTGCTATTAAATCGTATAACGCAACCGCAATGATAAACGGTCAGCCGATCGGGTTAACACCATCATACAGTTCGGGTACAATCACGCTGACGGGTTCGTTCTCATTGCCGTCACAAGCGAATAGCCTGCAAATCCTCGTCTATTTCGGGGACTATGAGGTAGACAGCATTCAAATATCCCAACCCGTCCCTGCGGGTTCTTACACTATCGTCTACGTACTCACAATTCAGGACAGCACGAATATAATAAACAACGCAATAGGGCTTTCAATCACTTCACAGCTCATCAGTGTCTCAATATCGACTAATGCGAATTATTATGACATGACGTTTACAGGGTTCATGATAACGTTCTATCTGATTTATCAATCATATCCGTCCAGCGTGTCAATAAAGGTAACGTTTAATAGCAGTATAACCGGTAGCTACAGTGCGAGCGTGCCGTCACTGCCGAGCGGGTATAACGAATTAGGGTGGGTCATCCCGGTAACGTTCTATTAAAAACTTTTTAAACCGATCCTCTTATACTATATCGTATGAGGATAGACTTTGACTTTCAGGACTTGAGCAGATGGGACAACTTCTACCGCTTTTTTAAAGCCGTATTCGAATTGAAAATGATAGGCGACGTAAGAGTAACTAAGACGTTCAAGGGATTTCATATATATTCGTCATACGATACTGAACCTGAAAAAGAGCTGACGCTGAGAGAGTATTTCGGCGACGACAGCATTAGGATAATGTATGACGAGGAAAGGGCTAAGAAAATACCGCACCTGTTCGACGTACTGTACAACTATAAAGTCGCCGGCACCTTCAAGGTAATTAAAGGTAGAACGGTATTGATAAAGACTGAGGAGTACGAGGAGGAGGAGGTATATGTCTGACAGGACTCAAATCAAGTTGAGGATAGATATTACATATGACGACGTCATACGCATGTTCAACGAAGTTGAGCAAAAGATAAGGAACGAGGTCGTCAAATTCTTACCTTACCCCGACGTCAAACTCATTCTAACAAGCTTCTGTCTGCACAGGACTGTAGACGACATGTACGTCGTCATCCTCAAGTACAAAGCTGACGTAAGGTACTTGGACTTGAGAGACATAAAGAATATAGACGTCGTCATACGGAGCGACGGTGTATATGCCGTACTTTAAGTATTTGGACTGGGTAAACGAATTTTTACCCAACGTCGACTCGGAGCTTCAGGCTACTGTATTCCTGGCTTACAGGCAGATGTTAGCCGGTACAGCTCTGTCGAATATGTTCAGCGGAAGGCGTTACAAAGTCGTCAGACAGACAATGATAAGTCATGACGTAGCACGTATTACTAACGATTACGTCCCGCTGACGGCACCGGCACCGTCGCCCAGGGTTCTACCCGTTGGTGAACGCATAGTATTCGACATCTACAGTAGAAATAGGTACGTCAGACGAAACAAGGAGTACACAATCCAGATAAGGTTCGACGTCTGGTTTCCATTGGGCGTCATACGCAAAAACAAATACGGCGAACAACTTCTGGCTTTGTTCTTCCCTATTGCTGACGCCTTATTCAGGAGGATAAACGTAGGGGCATCAATTGAAGATATGGTCGAGTCGCAGGAGCTGGAATTTACCGTTGGCGTCGTTAAAAGAGAGAAAGACGTCATACGCAACCTGTCGACGTGGTCAATAATCATAACTAAATATGAGACGTCAAAAGTGACGTCATACCCATATGATTTCATAATAAAGTATAGGTGGACGTTCGACGACCTTGGTGGAGGCACGTACAACGCCGACATGTGCTATCTGCAAATACTTATGGCTAGGAGCTGTACGACGAATATCAACCTATATGAGTCATATAACCGGACTTACTCTGAGTACACCGGTCAGCCATATCCATATGACAAATACCATATAATATTTAATACGTGCGACTTCACATTTAACTACTTGCGTCCTACAAAGGTGCCGTTATGCCGTACAACGATAGACACAAAAATATTTAGACCACAACGGTCAGGTGAGGTGGGCGAATGATGAGGACGGTAACGGTAAAGCTACCTGAAGAATTACTAGAGCTACTTGATTGGTATGCAATAAATCATAATATGAATAGGAGCGAGGCAATAAGAGAGGCGATAAAGAAGCTCTTAGAAACGGAAAATTTAAATGCTGAAGAGGAATAGCGTAATACGGGGGCGGGTCTGTGCTAAGCCGGTTTACCGGTTTCAAACGTTGACCGGTTCAGCATTCCCCGGCGGAGCGTCCCCCGTGCAGACCCGCCCCCGTCTTCAGCCGATAAAGCTTTTCCTTTAAAACAATTTAATAGATATAGAAGGGCTTATGCCTTACTTAGTCACATCGGACTTGCGTCTGCTCGACCTGATAGATTCAAATAGGACGTTCGCCTTTTTGCATTTTTTCCGTGGCACAACCCCCAGATGGGCATATGACGCATTACTGAACCCTGTAGTCATACAAATTCAATTTAAGAAATCATATGACGCAACCGATTATATTAATGTCGACGGCATTGAGTTAGTAGGTAAGACGCAATACGTATATCATATGGCTAAGCGGAACGTAATTATTTATAAGGCGTACAGAGACCCCACCTACCTCGTTCTTCTCGACTTCGTCAGGTATTCGTCATATAAATCAGTAGAGGAATGGGTCGACGACTTTTGCAATAAAATAGCCAACAACCAATACTTCAGCATAACGTACCTATGCAAAAGCTACGGTAAACGCAGACCTCACCGAAATAGGAAACGACACGTCTTTTTATTTGTAGGTGAAAAAATTTAGACTTTGATTACTTCCTGAAGCTCCTCTTTTATTTTTGTCAACTCTTCATCAACCTGATCGTAGTCGATATCCTCATTAAAAACAGTGGAATGCACTAGGTCTATGAAAATGTTTTCAACTTTGTTCAATAATAATAATAATTTATACCTCTTTTGATTATCCTGAGTGATATAAGCTAACTTAAATATATTTACAATTAGCCAGCAGACGTCGTCGAACGTTTTCCTCGGCTCTTTAATTTTCGACAGATCAATTTCACTTATGTCTTTATTCACGGGCGGAACTTCACCGAGAGCTAACTCTGTTACCATCTTTATTATAATATAGATAGACTTCAATAAAAGGAGCCCGCTTAATCCCTTTATCGGTTCAATTCGTGATTCTAAAAAAAGCGTACGTAAATATTTTATTTGTAGACACACTTTATCAATTGATTCGAAATATGACTTAGTGGAGGACATATCCTGTCAGAACATCAATTACGATATGGATATAAAAGCTTTTCCTATTACTTCTACGTATAAAAGACTTTATAAGTCTCTGAGCCAGAGATATACCCGACACAAAATGCCCGAACCTCTAACCGAAGAGGTAAAGGAACAATTTAACATAACTTTTTCCGGCAAGTTTGTAAAAGTTAAGAGAGGTGAACATACTGAAGGTACTAAGTTATATTTAACAATAACTGATGTCAATTGGAATAAGGAGATCAGCCACACCTACAAGAACCCCGAAGATTATGAATTCGAAAACGTCCTAGACATTATTCTACAATTACACAATATTTTGTATATACCGGGTTTATTAGATAACGATAAACTGGCTGAAGAAGCTAGAAAGGAAATACTGAAATTAATAGGGTTGCTGATTTGGAAAATGATATAACTCCTTTTTTACTTTACTCTAAAACAAAAACTTTTTAATACTCAATTACTAATTTCGATTCTCTAAATTCTATTGTTACATCTTTAGGAACCGCAATTTCCTTTACCTTGTCAGATCTTCTTAAAATTATAGTATAATAATGATCACTCTCTACTACAACAAATTCCCTATCCGCTTGCGTCACTGAAATATAGAAATTCCTACTTTTATTGCACCCCGCATCTATAACTTTACCCTTTATCATAATCGTCTTATATTTTCTTATATGTTGAAATTGAAACCCGAATTCATTCAATATATCTAAAAATTGTTTCAAATCTTCATCGACGAACGGGTTTAGACATTTCGTCAGCATTTTCCCTCACACTCTCATAATCAAACCCGATATAAAAGCTTTTCCTATTAGCTTAGTGTAAGAAAATCTTTATAACCTCAAGGACAATAGGTATAGCCGACCCGAAATGGTGGAGTCTCAGGAGGAAAAAGTCTTAAAGGAAGTTAACTTAAGTTTTAATCTTCAGTACGTTACAGGCACGACTGCTGTCGGCATGAAGTGGTCTCAGTTAAGGATAAAAATAGTAGATGCGAACGGTAAAGAGATTAAACACAACATTGCCTATCCTGAAGATTACGGGTCACAAGAAATATTAAAGAAAATATCGAAGCTGCTAAGCTATTATAAGTTCGTTCAGAGCAACAAATTAGAGGAAGGGTTAAGAGAGGAAATCTTAATATGGATAGCTCTACTGCTCGCTAGAGTTGCATAAGCGGTGATATTAAATGGCGGAACCTCAGGAGCAAAAAGTAGAGGAAAAAGTCTTAAAGGACATAAACATATGCTTCTCCATTCAAGACATAGCCGTCATAAAGGGGGGAATAATAGATTATCATAAATATAAAATAAAAATAAAGGGCAAAGACGGAAAAGAAATTGAACCAACAGATATCAACCTCGACTACTATTTTACTGATGACGCCATAAATGAAATTCGGAAATTATTCAAGGTATACGGTTTAACGTCAAACGAAAAATTGATTGAAGGCATTAGGGAAGAAATCCTAAAGAGAATAGCCGTTCTAATCTTCTATTCACATTAAGCCGAAACCTTAATAAAAATTTTTAATACCCTTTTTTGAACCTGAACATATGAGGAGTGGAAAAGACGGGGAATACTATTACGTGACAATTGAAAGTGACGAAGAATTAGAGAAGTTAAAGGAATTAGTGCTAAAGAAAATCAAGGAGAGACATAATATTTAACTAATTTCCTCTTACCCCAAATACTCAATCATTAAATGCGTCATCTCAAATACTATAATTATATCCTTTGAGAGTTTGAATTGACCGAATTTGCCCGGTGCATATAAAGATATTAAATAATAGTCTACACATTTACATATTATTAATTCCGCATTTTCAGTCCATATTATGATTTTGAACGCATCATTTCCGTAGTACCTAAAATACTCAACGCTTCCCTCTATTAAAATTGATCTAGCTGATTGATTATTAACGACTTTAAATCCGAATTCCTTAAGAGCATTGAAAAATTCCTCTAAATCTTTTGGATCGTTCAGATTTAGAAGTCGGGCAGACATTTTCCTTCACCCTCTTACCCCTAATACTCTATGGCTAAATAAGGACTACGAAATTCCGCCTTTACTGATTTGAGAACTATAAATTCCTTATCCTTATTAGGCGTCATTAACGATATTGTGTTATAATAGTTGTCAACCATGAAACTTATTTTTCTATCTTCATCCCATATCGCTATATGGAATTTTCCATTTTCACTGTAGCCGGCATACTCGACCTTCCCCTCTATTAAAATAGTTCTCGATATTGGGTCATGAAAAGATTTGAATCCAAATTCATCTAACGTGTTCAAAAACTCATTTATATCTTCTTCCCTATCAAAATTCAAACATTTGGGGGGCATTTTTCCTCAACCTATTATTGTATAAAGAAGTATAAAAGGCTTTCCTTTTACGATATCGGAAAAAGCCCTAATAATTTATCTCGAGATAAGGCTTTTCATACCTAATATACCATTTTATGGGAAACTTTATTTCAACTACTACCGGCTTTTTCTTATCGAAAACCTTAACGATTATGGCTTCAGAAGTTCTAGTCATATGAATCCTTTTCCTCTTTTCCTGTTCAAACCTTAGTTCAGGAATTATGAACGGCGAAACGTCTACAATATACCCCTTTATCTTTATCTGAAACTTTTCGGGATAATGCTCATATTTAATTCCTATTTTATCTAGAGCGTT
>Ga0208448_100003_pt1 | contig 23501 bp, 28 predicted proteins | sample OSPB_Mat_virus_9_FD_187143 | JGI IMG/M metagenome (GOLD analysis project Ga0208448, IMG submission 187143) | Extremophilic microbial mat communities from Yellowstone National Park, USA - OSPB_Mat_virus_9_15 (SPAdes) (version 2) | ecosystem: Environmental > Aquatic > Thermal springs > Hot (42-90C)...
ATATTATTTTTATTAAATATATTTATATATACCATTATAATTATTATATTTTTTTTATTTATAAATTTAATTAATAAAAATTATTTAATAAATTTTTTAATTTATTTATTTATAATTAATTTATTTAAGAAAAATATTATAAAAAAAATATGTAAAATAATTATATTATTTTTTTAATTTTTATAAAAATAATTATATTAATTTATCAAATATAAAATTTTTAAATAAAAAATTTATAGGAATAAAATTTTATATAAAAATATATGGAAAAATTAAAAGTAATATCTTTATTTTCTGGTGCTGGTGGTTTAGATTTGGGTTTTATTCAAAGTGGTTTTTATAATATTTTATTTGCAAATGATATTTTACAATCACCAATAAAAACACATTCAATTAATTTTAATCTTAATTTTTTAGAATATAATAATAAAATTAAAGTTCAAAAAAATATGGCATTAGTTTGTAATATAAAAAATATTGATTTTAGTCTTTTAAAAGATGAAAATATTGATTTAATTATCGGTGGACCACCTTGTCAAGATTTTACATTAGTAAGAGGAAAAGATAGAAAAGGAATAGAAGTAAAAAGAGGACGATTATATTCATATTTTATTAAAGCATTAATTCAAATTCAACCCAAAGCTTTTCTTTTTGAAAATGTATATGGTCTTTTAACAGCTAATAAAGGATTAGCATATAAATATATTCTTGAAGATTTTTCTAATTTAAATTTAAGATGGAATGAAATTAAAAAAGAAATTAAAGTTGAAAATAATATAAAACTTATACAAGGATATTATATTATTCATTCTAAAGTTTTAGATTTTTCATATTTTGGAGTACCACAAAAAAGAAAAAGATTAATAATAATAGGAATAAGGAAAGATCTTATAAAAAATTCTAAAGAATTAAAAAAAATTAAATATAATTTTAATAGAAAATTAAAACAAAAAATGGGTTTATTTCCAAAATATCCTTTAACTACTATTGAAACATTTGAAGGTAAAAGATTAGATGAACTTAATGATATATATAAAGAAATTATAAAAAAATGGGACGGAATATGGTTTGAAGTAAATAATGAATATACACGGGAATGGAAACTTAAAGTATGGGATAAATTAACATTTGATATTATACAAGATTATATTTTAGCAAATAAAATAAAAACATTTGATAAAAAAGAATTTGAAAAAGCATTAAATCAACATGAAAAAATTTTAAAAGAATTAAAATATTATGGAATTCCTGTTTATTCTTTAAAGCTTAATGATAATTTAAATGAAACTTTAAATTATACACCAAATATAATTGAAAGAATGAAAAGAATACCCTTTGATGAAAGCCATAAATTTGTATATGGAACAAAATGGGGGATAAAAATGAAAGGTAAAACTTTTTTATATAAAAGATTACATCCACTTAAACCAAGTTATACAATTTTAGCACATACATATTCTCATGGCTTTCATTATGATAGAGATAGAATAGGACTTACATTAAGAGAAAGAGCTAGATTACAAACATTTCCAGATTCCTTTATATTTTCGGGTACAAAAATAGAAATATTATCACAAATAGGTGAAGCTGTTCCACCTTTAGCAGCTAAAAGATTAGCTGAAGTATTAGCAAAAATTTTATTAAATTTAAAAATTAATATTAATAATGATTAAATTAAATAATTTTTTAAAATTTATTTAATTTTTCTTTCATAATAATAACCTATTTTATATTGTTTATTCATAAATATCATAAAGCTTATAAAAAGATTTATAAATTTTTATAAACCCATTTATAAATATGGTTGAATGGAAAATAACAAATATTGTTTTTACTTTAAAGTTCAATATAAATTTTTCTATAGAAAGGATAGCATCAATATTAGCAAATAATGGGGTTTTGATAGATTATGATCCTGATAGTTTTCCAGCATTAATTTTAACTTTAGAAAATAATAAAAAAGAAAAACTAAAAAAGGTAACAATATTTAAAAGTGGGGTTATGAATATATATGGTTTAAAAAAGATAGATGAGCTTTATGATGTTATAAATAAAATAAGAGAAATATTTAATAAATGCGGTATTAATTTGCCTGATAATTATGAGGTAGAATTAGATAATGTTGTTATTGCTGGAAAGTTTGATTATACAAATATAGATTTAGAAAAAATCTATAATGATTTTGATGATACAAAATACGATCCTGGAATATTTCCTGGAGTTTCTATCTCATATTATTTATCAAAAAATTATAAGGTAACTTTTAATATATTTAGTGATGGGCATTTTGCATGTGCAGGAATAAGATCGGATATGAATAATATTGATCAACATATTAATGAAATTGTTAATTCTTTCCAGGAAAATGTAATAAAAAAATACGTAAAATGAAAATAAAAATTGATGAAAATATTTTAAAAATAGATATTCCCGGGCTTTTAAAAGATCTTCTTATTGAAAAATATAATTCTATAAAGAATAAAGAAAAACCATTTAAAATAGAATTCAAATTTTTAGCTTATTATGCTCTTGCATATTTCCAATATTTAAATACCTTAAGCACTAATGAAGCAATAAGGTTATTTAAGAATTATATTTTAACAGATGGAAAAGAAAATAAAATTAAAATAAATGATATAGAAATACCTTTATATTTTGATGATTTATTAAGCGAGGCAACTAAATATTTAATGAATTATAAAAATATAGTAAATACAATATCAAAAGATGGTTATGTAAGGTACTTTTCTAAAAGATATGATTTAAACACATCAGATATTCCAACATATAAAATATTAAAGAATTTATTAAATATAGATGTCTATGTTTTAATAGCTTTAAAAGGTCATTTAACTATATTATATAAAGAAATATTTCCATTCTTATTAGAAAAAACTCAGAATAATATAGAAAAGAAAAATTTATAAAGATGAAAGTATAATAAAATATTATAAGGAATAATATAGGCTATATGTTAAATCCCCATAAAAAACCAATTAACATATATCCCACATTCGCTACCCTGGAATTTCCGGGGTAGATTATTAATAATTTTCCCATAATGCATTTTTAATTTCCTTAATAATTTCATCTTTCACAGCAGCAACTCTATAATAATTAATCATATGCTTGAATGATGAATAACCCATGTAAACCACCAATTTTTCCGGTACAATTCCTTTTGATATCATATAATTAATAAAAGCGTATCTTAAAGAATGCGGGTTTATTCTTAAATTATTCTTAATAAAATTATAATAGCTCTGTTTTCTTATATTTTTTAGTATCTCGCCATATTTCTTTAATTCATTATAATATTCTTCTAATATTGGAGGTATAATAACTAATCTTTCTAATTTAGACTTTCCCGCAGTTATACTAAATTCCCTTTCTTTTTTCCTTAAATATATTTGTAACCCTTTTATAGCTTCAAATGATCTTAAACCATTTGTAACCTGTAACATTGCGATAGCATAATATAATAATCTTTTAATATCTAAATTAGAACCCGTACCACTTTCCAATTTCTTATATTCAATTTCTAAATTGGTTTTAATCTTTCTAATAATATCATTAAAATCTATTTCACGGTACCAATGTCTTACTTCACTACCCTGCGCCTTAATTCTATTAGCAATTTTTTCAAAATATTTTGGAAATTCTCTGAGATCATTTTCCATAATAAATTATATATGTCAACCCTTATATAAAGTAAACGGTTTTATGTATTTTGTTAAAAAGGGTAACCATGGGTAACCCAGTAATTTCATCAAATTCATTTGTTTTTATTTAATTTTGTACATGCCAATATTTACATCAGTCCCAAAGTACACTTTTAACGAACCTGGGGTGTGGGTATATATAATATAAAGATGATATAGTAAAATTTAGGATAACATTAAATTTTTAAACCATTTTAAATATATTTATATTATGGGTGTAGAATCTTATGTATTACTTTTTAATTCGGTAGCAAATCTTATTAATATGCAAACAATGTTATATGATCATATAATTTTATTTATGAGTATTTTAACAGTTATATTAATTGGTTATATTACTTTTACAGCATGGATATTAAATAAAAAAATAAATCAACAAAAGGTTAATAATTGAAGTAAATATTATTTTTTAAATCTTTCTAAATATATTATTATTATGGTTATTGAAACATTTATAGCTAATCAATTAGGATTTTTGGAAGCTTTATTCTTTATTATTATGTTAACATTTATGGCTTCCATTGTTTTTATTATGTGGTTATATAATAAAAAAGAAAATAAAGATATAAAAAAGGCGGATTAAAAATTAAAATTAATAATTATATATAAAAATAAGAGTCCATGTTTCTTTCTTTTCGCCTCTTTTCTTTTCCATTGAATTAAATCTTTCTAATTTTTCAATTTTATAATTTTCCAATATATCTTTAATAAGATTAAAAGCTTTATCATCAACTTTTAATAAAAATTTCCCTTTAATTTGGGTTAACATTTTTGCCATATCTCTAAAATCTTTAATAGTAAATGTAACTCCATAATAATTTTCAGATCTATCTGGATAAGGCGGGTCTAAATAAAAAACAGTTTTTTCACTATCATATACTTGAATAATTTTTCTAAAATCTAAATTTTCAATTGTTATATCTTTCCAATTTTTTGTAAAATCTAAAATACCTCTTACTTTTTTTATAAAAGATTTTGCTACATTCCTCTCTGGATTAATTGCATACCCAAATCCGCTTTTAAAGTTACCTATAAAAGATGTATTTATTAAATAGAAAAATAAAGCTGCAGTTTCTAATTCACCTAAATTTTTATTTTTTTCTAATAATTCCCTTATTATTTTATTAAAGCTTCTACTATATGGCAATAAAGATAATAAAAAAGATAATTCTTTTGGTTTTTCTTTAACCATTTTGTAAAGTGTTGTTAATATATCATTAATATCATTATAAATAATATTTGGAAATTTATTTCTATCAATAATTTGGGATATATATCCACTACCACCAAAAACTTCAACAAATGTATATTTACTATTACCAACCATATATAATCTTTTTAAAATATCTTTTGAGATCCAGAAATCACCACCAACATATAGTATTAGCTTTTTAATTCCTTTATTATCAATCAATTGTAATATTTCTTCCTTTATTGTTTCCAAATCTTTTCCTATATAATGCTTTTTTCTTTTTATTTTATCATTTTCTTTAATAATATGTATAACATACAAATATTTTTGATTTCTACGTTTTTCAGATAATAAATAGCCCTCACTATTACAAACCGGGCATATAATTTTCATATTATAAATTTTACGTTGATATAATTATAAAAAGCTTTTATCCCAAAATTGGGTAAAAATCTATTTACCCAAATATGGGTAACTTTTAAATTTATAAATTTATAAATTTCTAAACTTATAAATTTATAAATTTATACGTCATATAAATTTATATGGAAGGTAAGATATCAAATGACTATAATGAGGTAAACCAAAAGATAGATTATATAATGGAAAATTTATCAAAACTAAAAGATGAATTAAATAATAATAAAGATAATGTTAAAAAATTATATGAAATAGCTGATAAAATAGAATATCTGCATACTGAATTAATTGCAATAAAAGGTTTTGTTATGGCTCAAATTTATTTAAATTCTGAATATGATGATGAATGAAAAATTAGAAAAGACAATTATATATTATACAGCAATTAGTTGGGGAATTGCTTATTTTTTATTCGTTTGGAATTACTTACCAATCCTATTAACACAATCTTTTTCTCCTTTAGGTACTTCATCTTATAGCCTTTCAATACAACAAATAAATTCTTTAAATATGAGCCCATCTGAAAAAACTTATTTTTTAAATCTTGAAAATAATTTGTATCAACAATATCAACAATCTACTAATCAAATAGCACTAATACCCCAATTAGCACTAATACCAATAAATCAATTTATAGAAGTTGAATTAATTTTAATAATACCACCGGCAATATTATTGGGCTTAATTTATTATTCATCTAAAAAAGAAAATGATGATGAATGATGAATTATTTCAAGATTTAACAAAAATAAAAATTTTACATCCAACAAAAAATAAAGATCAAAAACAGGTAAGAAAAAAGTTAAAAGCATTTATTATTTTCTTATATGTTATCTCTATAATTTTATTTTATATTGGAATAATAATGCCCGTTGATACTCAAATAAGCTTAAGTGCAATATTATTTAACACAAAAAAGGTAATAGTTTTAGGGATGGTAGGATTATTTAGCTTTATAATAGGTAAACTTTCAGAGCCCTTTTTTAGTGAAGATCCAAAAATATTATTTCCTAAATTAATATTTAGTTTAATTTTTATATTAATAATGGTATTATTTATTTTACCTCATTTTATATTTAATACTGAAAATACTACAATAGGGTTTTTTTATTTTATTGAAGGTCTTTTAGTAATTGTAGTTGTTTTAACAGGCCAAAATTTAATAGATTTATTCATATCATGATGATCGAAGAACCTCCATATGGAACCATAGCTTGGTTTTTTTACGAAATAGATGAAAGGCAAAGGCAAATATATGAATTAGTATTTGATATAGAGCAAAAATTAGCAAAAGTAAAGGATTTATTGAATGAAATAGATTTATTAAAGGCCCAATTAGAAACTAATGTGAATGTTGGAAAAATATAAAATGGATAATAAAAAAATTAAAGAAATAGAAATAAATTTTGATTTAATTGTAGTACTTTATATATTAATATTCTTAGTTATAATTATAATAGGACTATCTTTTGGACCAAATCCATCTATTAATGAAATGCTTCGTTTAATAATTCTTATAATTAGCCTTATGCTCATTATGGCACTTATTCGCGATATAACATTATATAGAATGTGGGAAGACATTATAAAGGCTATAGAAGAACTAAAACATAATAAATCAAAAAATGGATAAAAAAGATCATATAATAATATTAGAAAAAGATCTTAAAGAAATTTATGAAGGAATAAAGAAAATTGCAGATTTTGAAAGTGAAATAAATGACAAAATAGATTATGTTTATAATGAATTATTAATATTACATAAAGATATGGATAAATTTAATAAGTTAAAAAGATGGTTATTAAAACTCATATTCGGTATAAATTTTAAAAATGAATTAGATACGTATATAAATTATTTATTTAAAGTTAAATGTTATTTAATAATAAATAAATATATGATGAGCGAATTATCTAAAAGGATGAATAAAATAGAAATGGAAAAAATATATACAAATTATGATGAACCAAGAAATGAATAAAGTAACAATTGTAATTAAATATGAAAAAGATTATGCAGAATATAGATATATATTAACAAAAATAGATGAAATGGCTGAAAAGTTGAATATAGATAAATACCTATTAAGATATCTAATATTAAAAGAATTTGCAAATAATGAGAAATGGCAAAATGAATTAATAGAAAAATTAAAGAAGAATGGATAATCCGTTAGTAATTTTCTTTAAAGTTTTATTAATTATAGCAATAGCTGCATTAATTTATATTATAGGTTCAATGATACAGCAAACCCAAACAATTCAGTTAAATTTTAATCCATTTGTACAACAAAGTTGTGTATCGAATATAATAATTTTAGAAAATATGAATATAAATTCTTCTTTAGAGGAAGCTACTATTAACGCCATTGAAAATAATCTTTTATGCCAAATCTTAACTGAAAATAATATAACATACAATGGACCATAAAAAAGAATATATTCAAATATCAAAAGAAGATTTTGAAAAGATGTATAAAACATTAAATAAGGTATTAAAAGTTTTAAAGGAAGATTATGCGGATTTGAAAATAGCAAATGAAATTTTAAATAAAAGGGAAAGAATTTTAAAAAAAGTAATTAATAAAGATATTATAAAAGATTTAAATAAAGTAAGAATTCATACAAGACTTATAATGATGTCTTTAGTAACCCATCATATAGATTTAACTGAAGATATAAAAAAGATATTAAAAAAGGCTAAAAAAGAACAGATTGATAAAAACAATGGTTAATGTAGAAAAACTTCTAAAGTACTTTACAATATTTTCGTGGAGTTTAGCAATATTTACATTAGGATTATATTTATTTGATATTAAGATTCATGTAAATTTCCCACTATTTGACTTTATAAATGATGAATTAACATTTATATTAATGCCATTGATCTTTAAGTGGCTTTATCAAATAAGAAAGAAATATATAAACAATGGATGAAAGAGATATAAAAGATATTTATAATATATTTGCAGGATTTACAATTGTTATATTATCCTATGGTACATCATATAATACAATTATGCAAATAATGAATATATTAGCAACAACTAATATGTTAATAACATCAGTAAATATCCCTTCTATTCACATACCCTTTTATATTAAATTAGCTATAATAATATTATTAATACCAATGATAATAGATGTATATTATGATATAATTAATATGTCAAAAATAGTTAAAACACAAGGTGAAGAATTAGGTGAAATTATGAAAGCTTTTATTAGAATTTCATTTATATTAATTACAATATTAATTTTAGCATCTTCTTAATTTTTTAAAGCTAAAAATAAATAATAATAAATTAAAAGCCTTTAATAAACCTTAAATATTTATAATTTATTCTTTATGTTCTTTTTCTTCTTTCCTTTTCTTTGCCATAATATATTATTATCTTTTCAACTTTATAAAATTTATTTTTTAAATCCTTCTTTTTTAATTACTTCAGCAATATTATATAATGGCATTCTTTTAACTAAGATATCATAATACATATTTATATAATCAATAAGTGTTGAATCTACTTTTTTAACTTTTATAAGATAGGTTCCATCTTTTTTCTTTATTATTTCAACTTTACCTATATTTTCTATACCTGAAATTTGAGAAAATCTTGAAGCTTTTACTTTTATTTCTCTTATTAAATTACCATCATCATCTTTAAATATATATGGATAACTTTTTATTAATTCAGTTATAATTTTAATAAAAGTTGACCTAGCTGAATCTTTTATTTCATATACATTTTTCATTAAAGATTTAATAGAATAACCATAATCTTTAACTTTTTCATATATTTTATAAAGTTCACCAGATTCATGTAATATAAAGAAATGTGGAAATATAAAATCTGGTATAAACTTTTTTAAAATTAATTCAGGTTGATCAATTATATAAGCTTTACTTAAATATCCCATTAAAAAAGGTATTTTATGTTGTCTATAAAAGGCAGTCCAACTTATATATCCTTTATTATTTGAAGGTTCTTTATTAAATAATTTTTTATATTCATCTACATATAGATCCCATAAAGGATGCCATTTATCTATTATTTCATTCCATAAATATATTACCGTTTTAAATCTTTGTTGAACTCTTTTAGCTAATTGGTTTGGGTATTGAGTATTAACAATATGTATTAACCTCCAGGCTCTAATTTCATAAACATCTCTCAATAAATCTGTAACATCCTTTGATTTATCTAAAAATATATCAAATATATTATGAGCTTCATCTAATACAATTGGATGCGCGATTTGTTTAGGTTTCCATTCTAGATGATGCTTAATTAAATAATTATGATATGCGATTCTTTGTGGATATTCTTGTAATAAATATATTATATCTTTATAAGCCCATTCATTAATTTCTTTATCAGTATAACCAAGTTTTTCCATAATTTTTTTATAGAAAACAATAGATAATGATGATTTACCAGTACCGGGATAACCTAATATTAAGAACCAATAATCTTGTGCAATATCATCTGTTACTAATTCAACTATCTGGTTTGCAATATCATCAATAAAATAATAAGGATCTGCAAATCTTTCTATATTCTTTTTTAATATTTCATTCCAATAATTATCTTCTCTTAAATATTTTTGGTAAACTTTTGTATCTTTAAACATTTCTAATATATCTAAATCCATCTTATTGGAATGATGAAACTATTAAAGATAAAGCTAATATTAAGCCTATTACTACCATATATTCAGCTATAAATGTTATTGGTATATGTATCCAACCTATATTTAATAATGCTAACATTACTAAACCAATTACAAGATCCCATATTGCTAAATTCCTAAATAATATAATTAAATTTTCAGATCTTGGAGCTTCTACTACTGTTAATAATGCATCAAAAGCAAATACTAATAAAACCCATGTTAAAGGATCTTGTAATGTTATAAATTGTATAAATTGGTTTATTAATTGTATTGTTGGAATTGTTGTATTCAATATAACTGGAGGAAATGGATTTGTCATAGTTTAAAGTATCCAATACCAAATAATATAACCCATAGACTTGCAATTATAACAACTGCTATTGCTATATCTATTATTCCCCCAATTGTAATTGATAATACATTTGCTAATGGTCCTAATCCAGGTACTAAAAATCCTAATATTGTTGAAAATAATGCATTTATTACTGATGCAGATGTAAACATCCCATATATTAAGTATCCGGCTAATAGTAATATTTCAACTGGGAATGATAATGGGTTAGCTGCCATAGTATTTAATGCACTTTGAATATTTTGTGCTACATTAATTTCTGTTTGTACATTTGTAAATACTGAACCATATGTTGGTATATTGAAAGATACTAATATTGTTGAAACAAACATCATTACTAAAATTATCTTAAAAAATATACTTGTAAATTTAAATAAAGGTTGTTCACCTAAAGATTGTTCAACAAAATATTTAATAGCAAAATCATATAAATAAATAGCTAAAAATCCGGATAAAAATAATAATGGTGTTGTTCCAACATTAAAGAATGTTGCTATTATTAATGCACCTATCATGGCAAATATCGCAATAATTATTTTCCAATAATATTGATATGCGCTAAACCATTCATATAATAAAGCTAACATTACTATCCATGAAATTATATAATTAATTGTACCATAATATTTGAAAGGTGGATAATATAATATTTGTTGTAAACCATTTGTATAACTTACAGTAATTACAGCATATTGATTTTCAGTAAAGTTAAATTTAGGTGGATTTGTTATAATTACATTTGCAATATTTGAATTAATTGATGTTAAATTATATGTTTGAACTATATTTGAATTATTATAAAGTTGCACATAAATAGAACTCATATTATAAAGTGTTTGGACTACTAATTCAGGATATCCATTTGTATATGTTAAGTTTACATTTGCACCTGTTAATGTTACATTAATATAACTTATAATTTGATTTTGTAATTGAACTATCAACTGATCAATTGAAATAGCCTGTTGTTGTGAACCTTGAACTGTTGTCAAGAATGTATTATTAATTCTTATAGCATATAAAGCTCCATCTCTCATTGGTACTGGATTATAATAATTATTTGATGAATATAAATAAAGATAAGATCCTGTTAAATAACATCCCGTTTGTGGATTTTCTACTGATATTAATGTACCTTGATATGATTGAGAACCGGTTAAAGGATTATCATAATATGCTAATGATGTATTTATTAAACATATTGGCCATTGGAATTCATAATTTGATAATAAATTAGTGTTAAATCCTTCAGTAAATGTTACCCCCTGAATGTTTTGTGATATTAATGCAAAATTACATTGGTTATCAGTCCATAAATATAAAGTATAATTTTCATCATTTGCATTTGAATATTGTACTGTATTATTTGCGCATTCTAATGTTAATGCATATGTTACATTTGATAGTATATCTCCAGAATCTTCCATATACATATTAAATTCATTATAATAATAAGGTCCAGTTGAATAAGTAAAGGATGTTGTTACATTTACAGGATCATTACATGTAATACTCCAATTAAAGTTATGAGTTGGAGATTGACTTATAATCCATGAATAAGTTATAGATCCATTTGTTAATGTTGATTGATTATTAGCTATTAATGTGTTATTATCATAGAAAGATGTATTACATGTAACATTTGGTAAAATATCATTTTCTATTACTGTATAATTCATTCCTAAAGGTGCAGTATAAACATAAATTTGGGGTAAATCTATTGTTAAGTTAACTACTACAGTATCCCATAAAGGTATAAAGCTTATGTTTCCAAATGATTGTGTACCATATACTAAAGATCCATTAATATAATTCAATGTATTATTTTGTATATAAGGGGTAAGGTTAATAAACAAATTTTCTGAAGTCTCTATATAATTACATGAAAGATTAAATTGTAATGTTTGATTTGTTATATTATTATAAATTATTAAAGTATTATTTGGTCTCATGCAATAATAGTTTATATTTAGGTTTGTATCATATAAGTTTGTATAATTTGTATTATTATAAGTGTAAGGTGTGGGAGACATTGAAACATTTAATTGATCTAATTGGATAGTGAAAGTATTATTAATAAAGTATGAAAGATTTGATTGATTACCATAAATATATACTGAAAGATTATAATAACCCGATTGATTTAGCAAATAAGTATAATTGAATGGTAAAGTTACATTTACTGCCTGAATTGCTATTGATGGTAGTGTTATTTGTACATTTCCATTTGCTAATTGGGTACTATTTAGATAAATTGTATAATTAACATTTTCAGGCAATCCATCTGAAATAGTTATATTAAATAATAAGTTTGATTGATTATTAACATTTATATAAGCTGTTGGGGATGGAATATTTATTGTGAATATATTGGTTACAATTGATGTTATTCCAGATGATTGTCCATAATCAATTATTGTTAAATTATATGTACCTGATTGATTAAATAAATATTGATAAGTATATGGAATTGTTAAAGTTTGTCCTGCAGTTACTGAAACATTATTTGTTGTTAAAACTGAACCATTTAAATAAACTGTATAATTTACATATTCTGAAGATGGATCTGATATAGAAACATTAAATTGAAAGTTTGTTGATGTATTTACGGAAATTGTTGGTGTTAAAGGTAATAATTGAATTGAAAAAAAAGGCATTACACCATTTGGGGGATATGCTCTAATTCTTGCCCAATAAGTTACTTGTACTGCATTAGCATCAATATCTACTGGTAAAATATAAAAAGAAGATGGAAAAGCAGCTGTTGAAATATTATAATAATAAACTCCTGAACCATAAACATAAACCATTGATGATAAACCTGAAGATTCTACACCAAAAACATAAAAAGTATTTATATTCATTGAACCAGCAACATATGAACCACTATCCATCCAGTAATTCCAAACATTGCCTGTCATTCTTGAAAGCCAAAAATTAGTACCCCCAAAAGATGTACCACTATCTATTCCCATACCAACTTCACTGGCTGATGTTGATACTGTACCCTCTGCATAAGTTTCAAAAACAATAGGTGGTGAAAATGTAGATGCTGAATAATATAATACTTGATCATTATTTGAACCTGCTGAAAAGGTTAAACCATTATTTACTGTTACTGTAGCAGTAATAGAACCACCAGCAAAATTAGCATCAGTAAATCCACTTGGTAAAGTTGTTCCATTAAAATTCCAATAATAATTAAATATATAATTACCATTATCGTATTCTGCATATATTGTCGATAATTGAGGTGCTTCACCTACATAAGGATAATATAATGAATAATAATTAGCACTATTAGATCCTACATACATATAAATTGTAATATTACTATTAGCAGGAATTCCATTTGGTAAATTTATCCACCAAACATCACAATATACACCATTTAAGTTTTCTTGACCTTCATACCATGAATATATATTGGGATTAATATTATAAGCTGTAGTAAAGTATACATTAGATCCATTACTATTTATTTGATTAAATAATGTTGCATTATTTATATATGCAAAAGATGAACCTATATTTATATTTCCATTACAAATAGCAATATCTTGTTGAAATGGCGCAGGTGTGGCGGTAGATTGGGAATTAGTTATATTAATTTGATACCATCCTTGAGAATAAATAAATTTAGATAAAAATAAAAGAAATATTCCAAATAATTTAAGGGATTTTTTGATCATTCCTTATTTTGTACATATAACATATAAGCTATCACGCCTACAATCCCTACAATTGTAATCCATATATAAGGGTTAGCCAAAATCCCATACCAATATGATGAATTATTGTAATTATTTATTGATTGCATTGTTTGATTATATATATATTGGCATATAGGTGCATTTGCTCCATATTGATTAACACAATTTTGATATTGTTGTGATCCAGCATTATAAGACATTGTTGCTTCTATACCAGATGCTATATTTGCCCCATAATAAAATAAACTTATAAATAATCCATAAGTAGCAGCTATTATTATAAATAATAAAACTATGAATCCAGTTACAACTAATCTATTAAAAGCCCTTACCATTGTAATCTACTCAATGCATATTGTATATCAAACATTGATCTTACGCCTCTTCCTAATCCAGGTACTAAACCCCTAATTGGTTGTCCCATTATTGTAATTTCTGGAAATCCAAATGGTGGATATTCTTTTGGTGGTGTATTTGGTGGTGTTGGTGGGGTTGGTACTTTTGGTTTTGGCTTTGGTGGTGGTGGTAATGGAATTCTGGGTCTTATTTTAGTTGTTATTCCTCTATCTAATAATAAACCAACAGCCAAACCTTCTTCTATTAACATTTGTGGTACTATCTCTTTTTCAATATTTATGTATTTTTGTCTTTCCATTTCTTTTTGTCTTGCTTTTAATCTTTCAACTTGTTCCTCTTTTCCTCTTATTGATTGACCTTGTATATTTTGTAATCCTATCATATTCTTCAAACCATATAAATTATCTCTTGAAAATTGATTTTGTAAAGAATTCATAGTACTTATTAATGATAGATAATCTTGTCTTAAGCTTTCTAATGCTTTATTTCTATAAACATTTAATTCATTTTGAATATTAAACTCATTTAATTGAGGATGTTCTATATATTGATTTTGTATCATATTTGATTCTAATTGGTTTTTATTTGTGTTAGGCACCCTACTCATACCTATATTATAATTGTTATTTACATTTATAGCATTTTGATTTGTACCAATAATTGAAAAGCCATAATTAGTATAAGGTCTAATAATACCTACCGGTGGGGCAATTACTTTTGATTGTCCTAAATATTTTGGTATTATTTGTAATTCTTCCTCACTTAAAGGTTCACCTTGTATTTCTCTACCAAATGCTTGTAACATTAATGTATTTGGATCAACAGATTCTTGATAACTAAATGTTAAGAATTCTCTTCTAGATATTGGTATTGTAGTAGATTGTTGTACGGAAAACCATGTTTTTCCTTCATTATTTCTCATTACTTGGAAAATAGTTCCAGTACCATAAGAATCTGAATTTGCTATAATTCCCTCACCCATTGTTTTATATGTTTCTCCTAAATTTGTTTTTACTTTACTTATATCGCCAACAATATAAGCTTTATTGAAAGGATTATTTAAATTAAGATTATTTGAATATAAATCTAAATTACGTGGTTTGGCTCCATATAAATATTGCCATATTGAATCTTCAGTTTTTATATTTGATGGAATCCTTTGATTTAAGCTTTTTATATAATTAAGTCTATTATAATATTGCCTTACTTCATTTTGCAATAATACTTGAGCTTCATCTTGATTTATAGCACCATTTCTCATTAAGTTTAAAATATTAGATACAGATCTTACAAAATCAGCATTATTTAATCTCGCTAATATTGATAAATCTCTATTTGTAATAGATTGAATATTTGAATTTGTATTAATATTTTTATATATAGGAGATGAAAAACCAAAACTTTCTATACCATATGGATTTTTAACATTTGATATAGTAACATATTGTATATTTGGTAAAGCTTCTCCATTTTCAGCATTTATATAATAGATAACTCTATTTATTTTATTTATAAAATTGGGATTTGGTAATCCACCCATATTCATTTTAAGATCTTCAGGCATTATTATATTATCTATACCTTTTAAATTGGTGGCTCTAATAGTTTCAGGACTTAATGCATTATTTGCTATTTCATTATATGCTTCTTGTTTTATATTTTCCAATTCTGAAATTAAATTATTATATTGTCTTGATGTTGTTCCTAATAATAAATCTATTTCATTAGGTGATATATAGCCCTGATTTATTAAATAATTAGATGATGTTAATAAGCTTATAAATCTTGATCCGGCTATATCTTCTGCAATATTAATATTTGCAGTTAAAACATCTTGACCAGCATTAACATTTTGTATAAATGGTATAAGTCTATTATCTAAAAAGTTTCTAGAAAGTATATATCCTTTTTTGGGTACATTTCTTAATTCTTTAAATTGTGGATAAATTTTCTCTAATTCTTCTTGCTCGGTATTTACTAAATTCATATAATCTCCAATATTTTCTATATTAGTTATTTCTTGTGCTTTAAAAGCACCTTCAATATTACTTAATAAAGAACCTTTTTCAGTACTGGTAGTTATTATACCTTTATAACCATAATATGTTTGTCCTGGTTCATTTAAATTTATTCTTAATTTTTCATATTTGTTTATTGGAATTTCAACATAACCAGTTCCTTTTTGAACTTGTATTTTACCACCTATATCAAATTCATATTGAATTGGTTTTACATTTGCGAAATCTTGTTCTGTATAAATTCTATTACCTATTATTGGACGGGCTTCAGGAACTTTACCTTTACCAGTAATTTCAATATCATAGTTTCCTTTTCTAATTACTCTTATAGTATCTGCATTTATAGTTGCTTCTCTTATTGGATAATAACCTAAACTTTTTACAAATTCACCCGGATTTTTAAAAGCTCTGAAACCTTCAAATCCAAATGTTAAACCACCGGCAAATAAAGCCATTTCAGCAGCTTCTTCTAAATTGATTCCTTTTTGTGTACCTATTAAATTGCCAATGCCTTGAGTTATTAAGCTTGAACCAAAACCAGCCAAGGCGTTAGCACCTGTATCATAAAGAACTCTAGTTGCAATTGGCCAATATTTATTTGAATTAGGACTTGTAATTAATTTTAAGAATCTATTAGCTACATTTGGACTTTCTAATATTCCAGCTATAGAACTATATGCTAATGTCATGGGTCCAGCTTCCTCAATTGAATATATATCCTGTTGTAAAGATAAAGGTTCTCCAGTTGTAACATAACTATATAAATTTGAACCTATTAAACTACCACCTATGTTAAGACCTAAATTTTTAGCAAAATTCAAAGGTGTAAATTGAGTACCAAATGATGCTAATGTAGGATTAGCCGATTCAGAAAATAAAGAAAATCCTCCTGCAATACCACCGGTTATAGCACCAATTCCTGCTAATTCTAAAGCTTGTTGTGTTGATAATGGCTTACCGGTTGTTACATATGACATTGCTTCACCCGAAGCTACACTTTCACCAGCACCTATGGCGGCATTTATTCCTATTCTTGTCAAAGCTGTTGATAATGAAACTTGTGGTAGTATACTAGATCCAACTTCTTCAGCCCCAATCTCAGCTCCAGCTTCTTCTATGCCAATTCCCACACTAGCTAAATTAAAAGGTAAAAATAAGGGTGCTAATATTAATGATGGAGCAATTGCCCTTTCAATTGATCCAATACCTTCAGCTTGATAAAATGATGGAGAACCATATTGCTGGGCTTGTTGGGCTAAATTTTGATAATATTGGACTGATTCTTTTAAACCTAATAAGGAAGCTAAATCTGAATAAAAATTATAAGTTTGTAAACCCCATTCCCAATTTTGTACTTCATTTTTTGTTTTTTCAACTTGTGATCTATATTTGGGATTAGTTTCATATTGTATCTGATTCCATGTTACTGTTGTATCTGTAATGATAGGTACACTATTAAAGGGTGAATATGGATTATTAGTACCTGGAAATGGATAATTTGGATTATTTTCTATTTCTTGCCATAATTCTAAATTTTGTAAATTTTGAGATGTCTGATATGTATTATTTTCTAAATTTGAATTAGTATTAACTATTATATTAGGAACATTATATGTTGGTTTTGTTAAAGTTTGTACATATTGGTTATAATTACTTGTTTCCCAATTTTGAATAGCTTGATAAATATTAGAAAGATTTATAGTTGGGTAATTATAATTAGTTATATATGATGAACTTGTTGATCCTTTTAAACTAAATAAACCTGTAAACCAACTATATATATCACTTCCAATTGTAGTTAAACCATTCCATATATCACTAATAATTGTAGGAATAGATAATGAAGTTGTAGATGCCGATGATTGATTTGTTGTTATAGTAGGTATAGTAGTTTGGGTACTTGTTGAAGTTATTATAGTAGGACCATTATTAGTTAAGGTTATTCCATAATTTTGATATAAATAATTATTTAATGCCTGAGTATTTGCAAAACTTATAGAATTAAGTACTTGTCCATATGGATTTAAGAAATAAATTGTATCTGTATTTGTATTAACTGCTATATATTGAGTAACTTTTGGATTTGTTGTACTATAAGGAATATTTGGATTATAAAAAATATAACTATATTGGCTTGATACTTGTGGTTGTTGTACTGTTTGATAAGATACATTAATAATTTGTTCTGTTTGTGGGTTATAATACCATCCTGGTTTTAATCCCGGAGGTATTTGCCCATTTTGTAATTCTTGTAATTGTTGGGTTGTTATTATTGGTAAATCAATAGATTGTAAAGTCGCACCACCTTGTTGGTTACCACCCCAAAAAGTTAATTGACCTGTTTGTGTATTATATTCATAATTTATTGGAATAGTTTCATTAACATTATAAGTAGCAGTATAATATGGCATATTTATATTAGTAGTACCATAGGTTGTAATTTGACCAGAAATTTGAAGATTTGTAGTACTTATTTGACCATTATTATATGAATATGTTGGAACTGTTACAGTTTCATTTATAGATGTCTGTGGGTTATTAAAATCATAAGGATTATAAAATTCTTCAACAGATTGAATTTGATATTGATTATTACCTAAATAAGTTATTGTAAATGCAGCACTTGCAGAACCTCCAGTAGCTGAAATAGCATTTATAGTTATTGATTGACCAGGTTGTAAACTATTAATAAGGCTTGTTTCATTTGATGGTATCATATAACCATATTGTTGTAAAACATCATTTACTGCTTGGGATGGAGAAATAATATTACCACTTTGTGGATTTGGTAACCAATATTGAGTTTGTTGTGGTTGTTCTTGTCCTTTATAAATTACCTGTTTTGTTTTTGGATTTATAAGGTAATACCAAGTAATAGTATCTTGATAAACATCAGGATTACTATGTGGACTAATAGTCTCTGAATAATTATATTGTTTTTGTTTTACTAAAATAAGATGGTAAGTTTTACCTTGATAAGTTCCATTATAAGGTTCAATTGTTAAAGTATTGACAACCTGATTATTAGAAGAATATCCATTAGATGCTGACATATTAGTTTGTGATTGATTTGAAAATATTATTTTATTACCTGAAACTTCAACATTAGCAACATAGGTAGATGATCCACCAGGAAAAGAACTAGAACTATATGATGGAGCCCAAAAATTTGGATTTTGTCCTAATATTTGAAATAATTCAGGTAAAGTTAAACCATCTGTAATTTGTAAAACTTTTTGAGCAAAAGAACTTGGATCATAACCAAGATATTTATTCATAATAGGCCCTAAAACTTTTATAAGAGATAATTCTGGAAGAATTGACTTAAAAGAACCAGAACCGTTATATAATACTTCTTTTGCTTTTGGATCTATAACATAATAAGAATCAGAAATTAAATTTGTTTCTTTATGTTGTCCAGAACTATCTGCCCAGTGATTAATTTGATATTTTTTATCTTTTACAATTATTAGTCCATCTTTATTTTCAATTTCTAAAATATTTTTAGATTCATAAGCCATAATCCCTATAAAATTAGTAGATGTATGCTCTATTATTATTTTATTTCCATTAACAGTTATATTTGCATTTTTCCAATTATTTATATTTATACCATATTGATTTAAAATATTAAATATTTTAGGTAAAGTTAATCCATTTGTAATTTGTAAAATTTGATTAAGATTTGTTCCATTAAATGCTTTAGCAAAAGGTCCCAATACATCTTGAGGGGTTAAATTAGTTGTTTGATTTGCTGTTTGAGTTTTACTTAATACTTGAGTTTCGGTTGGTTTTTCTTTTTCACTTATAGAAGGATTTATATTAGTTGGATGATTTACAATAACTTCGGGATCTATACCTCTTCCAATAACTTTTATTTGTCGGATAGGATTTATAGTTTTAATTCTTTCTAAAGCAGGATTTGGTACTGGACTTCGAGGAGCTAATTCCGGATGTGTCAAATCTGTAGAATAATTTACTATAATATTAAAATTAGTATCTGAGCCTCTATTAATTACTTTTCCGAAATTTGGATTAACCAATGGACTTTCTATTTTACCTAAATTTCTAGAATAATTTACAATAATATTTCCTTTTGGTTTACTTTTATTTGCTATATTATTATTGATAGGTACTACCATTTTATCTATAAATTTCAGCTAATCTTCTAACCTCTTCCTCATTTTTTTTAATTCCAATTGATTTTAATTGATATATTCTTTGGACTAAAAAGTTATAAACTTGTTGTAAACCTTTTGCATCAGCTAAAGCTTTTGCATATTGACCTGCAATATATTTTATAGTTTCAGGTTTTTGATTTTCAATTGTAGATTCAAATTCTTTTAATAACATTTTTGTATCTTGTGGTCCTGATAATTGATTTACTAAAATCAATAATCTTCCATGAATAATTCTTAAATTCCATTTAACTAATATAGGTCTAATTTCATTATCATTAACTATAGCAAAATGAGATAATAAAGCATCAGTATTTGTAAAGTCGGAAACATCTAATAAGAAAGCTAAAGCAGTACTATCATAATCAGTAGAATTTTCTATATGTGTTTTATTTGCGAAAAGCTTAACTAATGAATTTTTCCCAAAATATATATTCTCAAATTTTACTATTCTAAACATAGAAAAAAGAAAGAAACTCTAATATCCAGCCGGAGCAACTACTGTTCTTGGTGCTGCTAATCTCATTAATAATTCTAATATTATTATAAATGCTCCTATAACTGATATAATTTCTAATACCATTGCTAATGTATTAATTGCCATTGATGCATATGTATTAGCTTCTGTTATATATGTTAAAGAATTCTGGAAATTATTATTAACGTCATTTTGTATAGTTGTTGCATTTGCTGGTAATTCGCTATATACTGACTGGTAGGTATTATACAATAGTGGGTAGAAGAATAGGCTTGATATATTTACTATTCCCTGTCCTATCATTACGATTACTGCCGCTATTACTAACCCCAATGCAAAACTAATCAATGTATATACTACATCCATAATATATAATATATATTACTTATATAAAAAAGTTTCTAATTAATTTTATAAAAAGATTTATAAATAGCCTTTAATAATTTATTATTATGGCATTTGGTGTTGATACAAATCCAAGATTTCTATTATTTTCTATAATAATGGGTGCAGCATTTACTTATATATTACTACAAATGCAACCCTTTGTATGTTCACTTATAGTTAACCCGCTTTTTAGTTGGATAGGTTTTACATCATTATATGCAGTTATTTTTAATGTTATTTATGTATTAGCAGTATATGAAGCAGAAGATGAAGAAGATATAATGAGAATATATATATTTATGACGATTGGATTAATATTATTGGCCATATTTACACATTTTATAACGCCAATTATATTAAATATTACAAAATAAAATGGTAAATGATTATGATGATATAGATGAACAAAATCCTCAAAATAGATCACCAAAAGGTTATTTTAATTTTAATTACTTATATAAACTTCCAGAACAAACAGATATTTTACCAAATTTTTTAGATTCTGATATAACAAAAAAAGTTAGTAAAATATTAGATAAACCAACATCATCTGTTATTATTGCAACTCCAAATAAAAAAATAACTTTAGAAAAATTAAATGATTTAATAGGTTTCTTTCTAAATTATTCAACACAATTAAGGGCAATATATCAAAGAACAAAAAATCAATATCTAAAAGCTTTAATAGAGAAAGTTATAATAAAAAATGATTCATATTTAAATTCAGCATTAACTTTATATAAAGGTGAATCATCTATATATGAAATAAAGGAAGAACAACAAGGAATGTTTTTATTTGGTCAAAGCCAAGTACCATATAATTATCAAAACTATGGAAATCAAAATCAAAGGCAATAATAAAGATAAGAAATTTAAGAAAGGTAAAGTATACATAATTTATTATTATCCACCTGATATTTTAATAACTGAAGATCCTGAATTAAAAAAATTATTTAGAGGTTCAAAAGATAAGTGGACTATAATAGATGAAAAAGAACAAGAATATCTAATAGATGCTATATTATTATTTTATGGTTTACCAATTAAAAAGAAAGAATTAGAAAAGCTAAAAAATTTGGATGATAAAGAATTAGAATATTATTACCAAACTTCTTTAATATATCTATTTAGTACATTAACAAATTATAAAAGAAAATTTGTTAAAAAAATTGTAGATAAATTAACACTTAAAAAAGCTAAAGGAAAACTAATAAAAATTAAGGATATACCAGAAGATATTGAAATAAATCAGGGTGATGCTATTCAGAGGGCTTTTAATTATTATCAAAAAGCTCAAGAATTAGGTTCTATTTATGCTGCAATAACTAAATCTAAAAGATTTAGTTTTGGTGGAGGAGGTTTACTTTCATCTTTAAAGGGAGCAGATACAAGAGCAATTGTAAATATTGGTGCTGCAATTATTATAATAATTGTAATAGTTGCAATGTTTATTTTCCTATTAAATGCTAATCATACATTAGCTAATAATTTAAGTTTAATGGTTAATACAACAAAAATTAATGGGCAAACATACAATATAACTAATCCTATATCATGATGAACTATAAAATATTTGATAAAGATATATATACTGAAACAAATGAAATTATTACAATAAACTTAAAAACAAGTGAAACAAATCTTGAAATAAAAAGATATTTTTATGATGGAAAAGAATTAAAGGAAATAAAGGACCTTCAAGAATATAATTTAAAAATATATGAAATTGTGCAAAAAGTTCAGGAAGAATTTACTAAATTTTCAACAAAACATGCAAAACCACCTATAGGTTATATTCCAATTAGTGCTATAATATTTGAATATATGTTAAATAGAAATAATGTTATATTAATTGCATATGCTAATATATCTAAAGTTGAAAATGAAATTTCTAAAGAAATTACAAATGATACTATTAAAATTATAATTAAATCAAAAACAATATTTAATAAAGAATGGAATTTTGAAAGTACACAAAATTTATCTCCTGAAGTTAAAGATAATGTAACC
>Ga0208448_100005_pt1 | contig 22430 bp, 34 predicted proteins | sample OSPB_Mat_virus_9_FD_187143 | JGI IMG/M metagenome (GOLD analysis project Ga0208448, IMG submission 187143) | Extremophilic microbial mat communities from Yellowstone National Park, USA - OSPB_Mat_virus_9_15 (SPAdes) (version 2) | ecosystem: Environmental > Aquatic > Thermal springs > Hot (42-90C)...
GAAAAAACTACATTCTCTACAAGGTACATAGGTTATTAGTTCACGTAGTGGCATTTCATGATAAGATTTATCCGTTTAAAAATAAGTTTATATAGAGTGGAAAAATGGCATCAGCATTAGGTTTTCTGGCAGGAGGGATAGGCGGAGCTAGCGGTGCCATAGGTGATGCTGTAGGCAGGATTATCGGAGACCTCGAGAGGGCATTAGCAAGATTCGGGTCTGCTGTAGTTTCCGGGTTTAAATCTGTTATCGATAAAATACTATCTGTTGCTACCAGGGTAGCCGGCATTATAGAGAAGTATTTCAGGATAGCCGTACATTACATTGTGCTGTTCTTAAGATTAGGGTACCGTTACATGTACAAGTTCTACACTGAGTTTCAGAAAGACCCGTGGAGGTCGTTGCAGTTTATAGGAACGATGGCAATATTAATAAACTCTGGGTTATATCCATGAGGTGAGGAAAAATGTCCGGACAGCCTCAGTTAACAAATGAACAAGTCAAAGAAATAATAAAAAATGTAGTAGTGTCAGTAGACGTGAACAATAACGCCGTAGTGTTATCGGCGTATAAACTGATTTCATACTTCATGAAAGGTGTGCAAGATGTTGAAAAAATCCTGAAGGTTGATATAAGCCAGGACAACGAACTTGTCGTTTATGCCACGGCAAAGCCTAAAAACCAGTTCATAAAGTCCCTTGTCATTAAAGCCGTCCTTAAGAACGACATCCTCTCGATGCTAAAGACCAGGTATGAGCTTGTTAAGAACGGGGACGATGTTTACATTAAGGTATACCTGGAAGGTAATCAATCACAGAGTACTCCTGTTACCGATTCCGCTGAAGAGGCAGACTTCTGATGTCTTCCCCGACATCTTCCCCGACACCTTCCTATTCCGGTTCAGTGTCTCCAGACCTTTTAAGGTACATGATGGCGTATGCTACAGGTAAAGATTCATGCATACAGACAATGACGGCGTCTTTCCAACCATCGGGTCAGAGTGTTTATGGATATAACGTGAGTGTACCGTCAACTCTTAATGCAGGGTTTTTCTTTCAACCGCAAAACGTGCCTCAGGGTGTCGGGATAAATATAGTCTTTTTTTCGACCACAATCCCCGAGGGTACATTCACAATTACTCTTACATTTACTACGTCACAGGGTAACACTTACCAACTTGCTACGATAAATACTCTTCCCCCTAACGCGAACTACGCTCTAGTTATTATTATTGAACTTACCGTTACGGCTCAACCCTCACAATACGTAAATGTCCAAGCCTTATTACAAGTTTTCACAGCTTTTGCTTCCAATCAATGCCAGTCCCAGTCACAACCTCAAATTAATTATACTGGTAACAATGTCCTCGTAATTTATCAGTATACTTATACTACGGGAACTAGTTTCGGTGCTTTCCTCCTAACGTTCAACGAATCGATAATACCTGCTACTGTTAATGTTACGGTTACTATGGGAGGTAACACGGTTGTTAGTGCCGGCATTGTTGTGCCTACTTTGGAATATGGCTACTTTTTATTCACGGTTTCACTAGTATTTGAGAGTGGGTGAAATGAAAGTCGCTCAGAAAGTCCTTTCCCCTACAATAAAAGGAGGTCTTAACATTTATATTAATAAGAAGCTTGTAGCTTCTGTACATAACAACGTTACTTCTTCTTTTATTCTATCATTAATCAAAGCTATCATAGGTGTTTCATCGATTTACGGTGGTTATTTCGGGATGCCGTCGTCTGCTACCGTGAAGCTGTACTATCAAAGTACACCTGTTACATCGGCGGTAATGAGCCACGTTTCATTTACCGAGGAGACCATCGCAGGGTATGAACATACACGTATAATTTACAGCTTTTCCGACGCCTCACGTACTAAATATTCCTTTGACTCTTTACAGCTTTGGACTGCATCTACTCATTCTCTGTTAGCTCATGTTTCCGATGCGACACTTAACACACCGTTAAAGAAGAACCCTCAGGATGTGGTGCAGATTGATTGGTGGCTTGAAATGGTAAGCGGACAACCGTTTGTTAACATGTTGTCCTATCTTCAGCAAGAACAGGCTACCAACTGTTCATCAACGTGTAATATACCTTCAGCAGTCCCTAACATGATATATGGTTACAGTGTGTTTAACGCGTTCTTCGTCCTTTTAGCTCTCCCTAACGTTATAAGTGTAGCTAAGGACATTAAGACACCGCTTACCAACTATCTTGTCCAGGGACTTACCCTTGCAAATAATGTGACACCTCAGGGCATTACTGCTATAGCTTGCTATAATGTTTGTGATTGCCAGCTGACGGCATCGCAGACGTCCGGGTTTGTTAGTGAATTTGTCGGCGAAAATTACGTTTATGTTGCATTCAATTTCAACAACCCCTGTGCTTCGGGACAATATGTGGTACCAATCACCACATTGTCTCTCGGTAACCAATATTCATTACAATTTGCCATTGCACCTGTGCCTTCAAGCGGGACTGGTGCGTCTGCGTTACTAATTAAGATACCCTACGGTCAATTAACATTAAAGAACCTCTTCACACACCAGGGTGAGTAGGATGTCTTCCCAACCCCAATTGTCTCAACCTGCATATACAACAGCATTTATGAGTGCTATCGCATCTTCAGTGACAGGTGTTAATATCGGTCAATACCCACAACCAACGGGATACCACGTATATGCTATATTATCTACAGGTATTGTAGATAATACGACTTATGTTAATATCTATAACTTTAACGACCAATACCAACAGGAAGGTGAAGTTACATCATTAACGTTCATAGCGGTGTTCAAGAACTTAACCCCTTATCAATTTAACGGTCTTGCCTTTTACACTCAAGTAAACGGTCAGGACTCTATGGAGGTCGCCGACTTCATATTTTCATCCGTCTTACAGAAACCTGCAAATTATGTACTAGTAGTATTCATCACTTTCAGCATAACTACACCTATCCAGTTCATAGACCCCATCCAAGATGTGATACAGGAATGCGAATTATATTGTTCAGGTGTGAACTGTAACTCTGTAGCGAACAACATATGTAAGAATTTTATACCGTTTTCACCATTTAACCTGGTCTTCCTGTACCTCCTTGGTGTTACAGTCAAAGACCTAGAACTTACTCCGAACGTCCAACAACAGGTAGAACAATATAGCAACTGTCTAAACAATTGCCAGACTATATGTAACCAAAACCTGCCGATAGGTTGCCCCTTATGTCTAGCAGGATGTATGACGTTAATAACACAAGACCCTATAGGTATATTCGTCGTCGGGAACAACATCCCCAGCATAAACCAACTACTCCCTCAAGGAATAAACACAATACATGCTGTAGATGTTTGTAGAGGGAAGATAGCCACACTACAACCCCAGAACTTCCAGACAACGCTTAATGTGGTTTCTCAGACTGAAGTACAATATGTGGTACAGTTCTTCCTCCCATCTGCACAAGGGTTGTTTAACGCTTTACAAATCTTGGTCTCTACTGCACTTACTAACGTCCAGAACAGTAACTACTCCCTCGGCGTCATTCACTTCGAGGGCGTCCCACTACCATCCGGTGAAAACTTTATACTCACTATAACAGTATCAGAAACTATGGGAGGTCAGTCAAATGGCAGTTAGGATAAAGAGTTTCTTCAGAGTGCAGGTAGGTGATAAAGGTACAATTAAAGTTCATAATACCATCACACCGGAGTACAAGTATCTATTACAGGGTCTCCTCACACAAGGTCAGGGTTACCGTTCACCTTATTCTTATTATTCTATTGCTTTCGAAGCTCCCTCAAACGTTTACGTAGTGCTGGTCAATCAGGGGACAATAGTCGCCAGGTTAACGGCTAAATTAAACACTTACAACGAACAGATAAACGTCATAAACACCAACACATGTCAGAACAACCTGGTCTCCTGTAACCTGGATTCTCTGACATTTCAGCTGGAATATGACACTGTTGATGAAACTAATGATTCATACACTTTCGACGAAATCCAGATTTGGGCAGATAACCTATACACTATAGCCTACGTGAAAATAGGGTCTGTTACTAAGAACTCTAACAGTTTCATAAAGATAACATGGAACGCTACGGTAACTATAGAGTCAAATGATGTCCTATATATACCCGGATGCAACAATTTCTCCTTTATGTTCAACTCTCAGGTGGAACTCCCTAATTACCAAGCTTTCCTTTGCATGAATATACCTTATATCATCGTGGCTATCACGCTTGTCCCCTACAACTTGATACCGCAGAACACCTTCCTTTATACGCAACTTTCTACACTGTTGAAAGTCCTGAACATTACGGGCTCCGGCTCCGTCCTACCTACACAATTGTTGAACTTACAGGGCGTACAGTTCTACGTTGTAGCACAGGCTAACGGTAATATTGCTTACCCCATATCGGAGCCCTTCATTCTTACCGACACACGACAGTCGAACACTGTCACGATGTTCCTCCTCTACGGTATCAACAACAACTACTTTATTTACACCACTAACCTCGTCGCTAACGTACAATATTTCAAATTATATATCCCGACACTGATAATTAATGTAATAGAGGAGTAACCATGTCATTCCTACTGTCGTTAGGTCAAGCGTTCTTCTCAGGGATTTCATCGATAGCGTCGGGTGTAGTTTCGGATGTTACCTCTGTCGCAGGCGGTGTAAATAACGCTTTCACTGTATTAGCTGAGTTTGTTCAACAATTGCCCTCAGACCTCCTCAATTTCTTCCAGTCGATAGGAGGAGCGTTAATAGGATTCGGGCATGCCTTCGGCACTTACATCTGGGACGGTATGCAAAGAATCGCTAGTAGCCTTTCCTCCCTTATGGCTCCCGTGGAGAGAGGTTTAGAGACTATCGGCTCGACAATAATGAACGCGTTAACGACTTTGTGGAACGACCTGAAAGCGTTCGCTTCTAACATCTTTAACACAGTTTACTCCGCGATAAGCGGTATCATATCGTTTATACAGCCTGTATTCAACGACATAAAAAACGTGATGATTGATGCCTACAACTTCTTAAGTACCGTTGTGTCTGATATCTACTCCATATTTACAACCATAGCCAACTTCTTCCTCGATATGCCTACGTTCTTCCAGAACATCGTCAATTTCCTCAACAACCTCTTCACCGACCCAGGGAACCAACCGAACCTCCTAACTATGATACCTAACATAATTGCCGGTGAAGTCTCGAGGATTGCAGGTGCGTTTCCTAAGGTTGTAGGATATAACACATACATGGAACTATTACCCAAGATGATTAGCGGTATCGCTAACTTCCCGATTTTCGGTAATGGTTACGGAGGTCTAATAGGGAAAGCGTTGTTGTTGTTAGGTTCACCTTTCCTCACTGCTATTATTTCAACAATGACTGAGACATTGATACAGTCGTTCTTCAGCCCCACTCAGACGACGCAGACCATTCCAAGACCGTCCCAGCCACAAATACAGACACCTCAGAATTTACCTTCTACACAGCTACCGCAACGCTCTACGAGTACTTCTGCTGTGTCCGACTTACCGCAGTTACAGTTACCTAACCTGACTGCTGAACAAATAGAGTTACAGTTAGAGAGACCCAACACGACTGGAGTCTTCATCGAGGACGTAATAGGGATGGGTACTCCTGGTGGTGGTACTGCGAAATTGGTTAGTGGTTATGTAAACTTCCAGAACGCATTACAGGAGTTCCAAGATGTGTTCCAAATTGTGCCTAACTTCTTTATGAAACTTATCGAGTCTTCACAATTCGAGTTCAGTCAGAACATGACTGTAGATATATCGTTAACGTTACTTGAGAACATATACCAAATACAACAGACAATAGAGATAGTACCTTCCGTGGACGCTACGGCTATAATATTACCACCTGATATATCTTTCTGTAACCCCAATAATGTACCTCAACCCAACGAGACTGTCTACATTTCTTCGAGTAATAATCCACCTACCATAAATGCAAATAGTACTGTACTTATACAAGAAAACCTTTGTATACCTCCTTATGACTTGTTAGCAGATACGATTCAGGAATTGTTCGGAGTGATATCGGGGATACTTTCTAACATTAGCGATGCGATTGCTGAGACAATACAATTCCAGTTCGGTCTACAATACCAGACCAACCTGTCCGATGCGATTACCGAGGCTATCCAGTTCCTGTTTGGGTTTCCATTCAATACATCACTTACCGATAGTGTTTCACTTCAGTTACAGTTTACCGCTACTGCACCACCGTCTGAGTCCTATACCTACTATGCCCCTGTTGATGTCCCGGTAACTTATACGATAGAGCAAGTGGGGACAGGTTCTTATAGCGGAACGCTTAATTATACTGTTAGTGGGTTGTAATGAGTAGTAACCTAGCTTACTTAGTTTATGAAGCCATGACTTCAGGTTTAAGTAGCGTATCATTCTATTTCCTGGACACTAATAAAAACCAGCATGGAGCTAGTGTGTTAGTACCTTTGACAAATACTTATTATTACTTTGATGATAGTGACTCCGTATATACTGCTACTTCGTTTAATATAGCCGTTAATAACACCACTATCCTTACCGTTACCTTAAACAATGTACAAAAGACGGCTAACACTACAATAATTGTTGTGCTGTCACTCAGCATTACTATAAACCTGCCCGGTAACCTCGGGACGTTAGTGACGCAGGCTATTCAGGCTCTGTTCGCCGGTCTGATAGTAAACCTCGGCTGTAGTGCAACAGCATATTATACTATTACAAACAAACAAACTAACCAACAATCAACGGGGTCTGTCGGTTTATCGTTCGGTCTCGTGAATAATAGTCAGTTTACGGCATCGGGGAGTATATCGTACAGCCAATACGAGGTAGTTTCGGTTACGCAAATCATTATATCATGTTCGTACGGTAACGTGAACCAAAACATCATTACGAGTACGCTTAACAGTAGCGAATGTCAGTCATTGTCGGGGTGTACTTACACGGTTACGATAACGTTCACGTCATAACTGTAAAACATATAACCCTCTTTTCCTTACTTTTAGATATGAAAAGAAAGTTAGAGGCTAAAGTTAAAGCTGATGTAAAAGTGTACCTTATCCCGAAAGACCAGCTTAAGTTCGATGAGAACGGTAAGCCGAAACTCGATGATAAATGGTTAGTTTATCAGAGTAAGGAAAAAGGTGGTTGAAATGTCACAAAAATTAGTCATACGTAACGAAATTGTAAAAGTGAAGGGAAGAGTAAAAGTAATTACTATTAAGAAAGATGAATTTGAGAAGTTCTTACAGTTACGAAAACTTAGGATTCTTGATAAAGAGTATGATGCTTTAATGCCATCAATTGATTCTCTTAAAAAGAATACAATAGACATTAATGGTCTAGCAACATTGGTACAACAGGCTACATCGATTGTTTTTTTATATTCTGGCAATCCAAACCAGGTAAGTCCGGCTCAAATGGTTCTCACCACTGGGTCAGCTAATATATCTCTTTCCTATAGTGGTTCTATTGGCATTAATTCCCAAGGAGTTACAGTATATTTACAAGTCCTTGAGGAAAACGGTAGCTGGACATTTCAATATTTTTACGTGGGTTTTGATACTACAAACAGTTCATACTCTGTATCACAAGTAGAGTTATATGTATCATCCAGTATATATATTAATAACAATCCTTGTGGAGGTGGTGCAAGTGGTTTTAGAACTAATTTAGTACGAATTGCTTATACAAATACTCCTTTTACAAAAACATCCGACTCTTATCTTTTCATTATGTGGCTAATCGAATTTCAGAATATACCATCATATCTATTAACTGTCACTCCCATCTTACAAAATAATGTATATATATATATAAATGGTGGATGTTATTATGGAACTGGTTATAAAGTATATTTCAATAATGGGTCATGTAATTTTGGATGTGGTGGAAATTGTCCTTCAACAGGTGTAAATGGGTTTATAACATATATCCAAGACAACAATGTCATACTAGAATTTCCACTCACAGCTCCATTAGGTGCTGGGGTATCAAACATAGAAGTATTACTATGTGCTACTACGGCTTTCAATAACTTACCTACAATTTCAGGTTCTACGTCTGCCACATTAACACCTCCTGTTTCAGGTGCTACTTTCTACGTTGCCATTGCAACAATAACCATAACATATCAAGTGTCGTGAACCCGGCATGGTAGACCTTAATAAGCTTTTTCTCATCGCATACAACACACTTCTCTCTAATATCCCGTCATATAACATCACAGCAAGTATTAATGGTATACTTATCAACATGAAGGCTTCTTATCAATCCGGTGTTATAACGTTACAAGGGTCTGTCACGATACAGGCACAATCTAACTCATTATCAATACAAGTTTACTTCGGTCAATACCTCATGGACTCTATCGACACACAAGTCCAGATAAGCCCGGGGACTTATACCGTAGTTTACACCCTAACTATCGCTGACAGTACCGGCATTATAAGTAACGCCGTAGGTCTTGCAGTGACGAACCAGCTTAAGAGCTTATCAATTTCCACTAACGCATCATCCTACGTCATTTCACTCACTCAGGACATGCTCACGTTCTACCTTGGGTACACGTCATATCCGTCTACGATAAGTATAACTGTCACGTTCACATTAACAAGCGGTAGCACGGTGACCGGGAGTTATCAGTCCTCTGCACCTGCTTTACCTCAAGGTGTGTCCTTGTATGGCACAATGATACCCGTGACGTTCTATTAGGACTAGATACAGTATTTTTTATCGTCAATATAGTGGCACACGCCCGGGAGCCAGAAAGTGACACTCCCTATTTTTCTGTGAATATATAGGTCGACGGGTTCAAATATGTAAAGGTTGTTTTGGAGGTATTCATCAAGTGCACTTTTGAGTAATGGTCTGTAGTTTTGCGGTAGGTAAAAGTTAGTAGACCAATAAAATACGAATATGTTCTCGAACGGCTTGTTCTTCGCTGGTATGGGGAAAACCGCGGGTCTGTCCAACCCGTCCAACTTCCTTACGTCCTTCGCCAACACATCACTATCCACGAAGATTATGTTGTCGTCTATGGTCTTTACTATCTCCCTTATCATCGTTGCTATTCTAACTCTCCTGTTATACATCTCGTTTGGGGGGTCGTATTTCACCCCCGTGTTGAGGAAGTGGTATTGAACACCGTTCGGGGCGTAATAGAGCTCGTCTTCGATATACGACCTGTCCACGAACACGTCTGTAAGTTTATTTACCTCTATTACCTCCTTTAGGTATCTCGCCTTTCCGAGGAACGTCACTACCCTTGTCAACTTTCAACCTCCGTTACTCTTTTTACAAATTGGACTATCCTTCAAGTCACGACTTGTTATACAAATGGCAATAATGAGCTGGTTTAACTTGTTGTTCATGTCATCAATTTTTTGTGCTACGGTAGTCTTCCCCAATGCTTTCTCGAACTTTTCAGTCATCATGAACTCAAGGATTTTATCATCTATAATCTTATACAACTCATCTTTCTGGTACTGCTTGAGGACTATGGTAGTCCTGATGTAGAGCAACAATACGGAAATGACTGTAGCTAGGTCTACTGCATAAGATATGATATCTACCATTATCTCACCTCATATGTCGAACACATTTCCGTCATTTTTGTAAGCACTTTACTGACGTTCTCGCTGTTATAATTAACTATCATATGCAAGATGTCAGCATATGTAGTCTCTACAGTGAAGACGGAAACGAGGTCGCATGGGACACCGTTATATTGTGTGTAGCGTCTACAATATTCGCTTTCTAACCCCAACCTCCTCATGATGTTACAGTAAGTAATACTTCTCCTTAATATTCTCCTAAGTGCGGTCTCAATCAATACCCCCGTATCATAACCGTACCATGACGCCATTAACCTCCTCGCGTATATCATAGCCCTTGCACCTGCTCTGAATAATTTGCCTTGAAAGTTCTGGTTGGTAAAGTCAATGAGCTTTGCGTAATCCGCACCTAAGGAGTAGAGTAAACAGAGGTCTTTACGGCAGGGTCTCACAATAACTCACCCCTGTTATTTAGAATATAATCTAAGATTATATGTTGATATGCTTGACGACGTAGCATGACAGATGTTGCATGTACGTAATAATTTGTAGATTTCGGGTCTGTTTTCATATTTCTTCAATATATCTTGGTAATTAAAGCATATAAAACCTGACTTAATTGTATCTTCAAAAAAGTTGATTAACTCTTTCTCCTCCGGATAATGTTCTTTCAAGTAGTAATACACGCGGAGGAATTGGAGGATAGAAAAAACGGACGTCATTAGGTAAACACGTTGCTTATGGTGTTTAAGGGGATGTTTAAGTCTTCTATTGTTGTTTGTTCGAGGCTCTTCATTAACTCGTCGTCTACCTTTATCACCATCGTCGGCAAAAACAAGAGTGCATGACCCTTGTGGGGTACCATAAACATGCCTACTTCATAAACGTCCTCGGTAAGCTCGGCATACATATTTATCAAAGCTGGGGAGACAAAAACCTCGTCTCTAAACCCGGGTATAATCACCCGGGCAGACCACACAAAAATCACAGTTTTGTCACCATGCAACTCTCGTTCCTTTCTACTAGGAACCTAACATCTACAATGTCCAGGAGGTTTACCTTCGTTCCCTCTTCACCTACAGTAATCACGGCGATTTTGTCGTACCACTTGAACATTACAGTACCCTCACTTATCACATATATATCATCCTTGATGAAGCCCGTCCCCGCCACATAGCAGGGTTTACAATCAATGATGAGGTTACCGGCTTTTACCAGACCTTCTCTCATCATGCGGGTTTCACCTCATTACCTTGCGACAGCATCTCGTTATATACCTTAGACGTTTCGGAATTTAGCAAGACCCTCACGGGCTCAACAGGTATAATCAACTTTAATTCGCTTGTCACGATGTATAAGTCCCTACCTAACCTCACCATCATGAGGCTGGGCTGGTTTACCGTATATGTCTCGGTGTCGAGGCTACCACCGTTGACTATCCCGCAGGACAAGTAGTAGGTCTCTTCACCGAAGTTTACAAAGACTCCCCTGAGATACGGCATAGTTATTCCCCACCCCAGAATTCTTCTGTATAGCTACCGCTGTACCCCGGCGAGTATTCGGGGAACAACCTCCTGTATAATTGCTCCCTTGATGAGACTCTCGTGGTCTTCGCTACACCAGTTCTCACAATTGTCAGGGTATATTTATGGTCTCTGCAATCGAACTTTATATACGTGGCTTCCTCATTTGCATGATGTCTACGTATTTCTAATGTAGGATGGAATGTTACGCCGTCAGGTATCCTAGCACACAAGTCTTCTAAATCGTCCAGGATTGCGGATAAATCCTCTGCACTAGGCATATTTTTTAATTCCAATTTCCAAGTAATAAATATTGATGTCTCATGATAGTATGGGGCAAGACAATAGAGTGTATAATTGATGCCGATGTAAATTACCTAAATGGTGAACTCTTCAACAGCCAGTTCAGGGTGAAGGGTAAGTTCCTGGTGTTCGGTAACCTCTACACTTTAGAGAAGACGACGCCAGGGGGAGAGACGATACAGATATGTTCTCCGGTAGACGCCACATTCATGGCGTACTATCAGGGCATGGTCGCGGTAATGAGTTTTTACATCAAGGAGAGGGATATATATGCTAATGTCTCGTTAACAGACCCGGATACAATCAAGGAGTTTATGACCATGAGTACGTATTACAGAAAATATGGTGTGAGTATACCTAACATCCTCGACAAGATAATGTACCGCAAGGTTCCTACATAATGAACTTGGTACATGTTTCGAATGCTTTTTCTTCCTCAACTAATTTTTTGTTATACCATTTCGCTACTAAGGTCTTCATCGTCCTCACAGGTTGTATGTCCTGCTCTTTCACCACTATAGCCCCTACGTCCTTCAATTTCTTGACGTCTATAACGTCGCTATAATAACAGTCGAATAGACCACCACCTTCAGATACCGCTACCAGCTCATAGTAGTGTGTAAACCTCCAAAAACTATCAAACCCTAAGTCCTTTATCTCCAGTACCTTCATGCCTTTATATATACGCGTCTTTTTTACATGTTCGAACTCCTGTTCGCTTAAGACCCCTTCCTCATTAATCAATTTTATCTGTACTACTTTAACCTTGAAGACATACTTCTTCAAAACCCTACTACCTCCTTCAGCTTTTTATATATCCAATCATAGTCTATCACCCTCCTGTCCTTAAGTTTAGGCACGTTGAAAGCCGGGTCATCTAAAGCCTTCCTCAATATCTCATAAAACTCGTCTTCGTCCCATACCTGGAGCAGGAAGTGCTTGTTCATGACTGAATGACTTGCTACTCTATACTCCACTACAGGTGCGAAACGGGCTTCAACGAACTCGTTTGTCGCCCTTATATCTCCCATCACCAGCTGTTGTCCGTACAAAGCGGACTCTATCGCAGGCAAACCTATGCCTTCGTCGTAACTACTGAATATTAGGATGCGGTACTGTAACATTTGTTTCAGGTGGTCATAATATTTCATAGAACCCGCCGGCTTAACCTTAATTTCGATGTTCCTGAAACCCAGGAAATATGACACAATATTTCCCGGTATACTAGCCATCATTGTAATTCTGCGGTCTATCTCGCCGTCAAGTTTGTGAAGGATATTACTCAGCTTTTCATGACCCTTCCTCTCCGGTTGTGTGAGATTCACGTACAGCTCATACTTACGTGGAGAACCCTTTAGCTCCGGGTAATATGCCATAGGTTTTGGTATAACCTCCGTCACATTTTTTAGGTCACATGCCTCCAATATCTCTCTGTTGTACTCTGATGAGGGTATATACACCCAGTCCTGTTCCAGACCCGTGCAATCGATAAGCGGTGTATCAATCATTACATATACCTCATGACCTTTTAACCTATGCATAGGCATCACGTGAGGGTCTCCGTAGGCTATCACTTTCTTCGTAAAGGAGAAGGCATAGTCAAGGCGTTGCATGAAGAAGTCTTCCGGGTATTTCTTGGTGAAAAAAGTCAGGTGGTCTAACCAAGGTGGATGACCTACCGTGACAATGGATATCATTTTTTCAGGTGCCTCCTAATAACTTCTAACACACTATACGGTAATAAATACCTCGCCATGACACCCTGGAATACTGCTTCCGCATCCCTACCGTACAAGCCGTAGAGGAAACCCATGACAAAAATGTAGAGCTGGTTCCACATCATGAGCACGACCCTCTCGTCTATCTTCTCCTTAAGCTTATCCAGTATCTTCAGCTTGTCATTCATGAAATCTACAAGGGACTTCATAACACTCTGTAATGCGTCCATGGGGATACTGCGGTAATATTCCCTTTCCCTTTTCACGTTAAAGTAGTGTGTAAGTGCTACGATAAAAAGTGAATCAATTCTTGAATTACTATAGACGTAGATAAGTCCGTATTCAAAGTTCTTTTCAGTCCCCGTCTCTGCAATATCAACATCGTCCATTAAGTTAATGACCCATATCCCTGTTGCTACAGCATAAAGCATAGGGTCAGTAAAATACCTAAGCCGTGTGTTCAACCAATAGGCATTCATACCTACGTAGTCGAACTGTGACAATCTTGATGATGGGAATGATAACTGCTCCTCCATGTTTTATCACAGCATATAATAAATAAAAAGGCAAATATATGTTTGACCTAAAGTGGCGAAGAAAAAGAGGTCTGTACACGACCCTACACTTTCCGTAATCCACTACCAGGAACAGCTCGACAAGATGTCAAAGGCATTCGAAAAATCTTCGACCAGGAGGAACCAAAGAGCTGTTAACGGCTTTACCGTATTAAAGCAAGTACAAAATACCGTAAGGGATTACCTCAACGAAGTAAGTGCGAGCATGAAGGCACCCGTCATAGCACAATTAGCTGTAGAGTTTATAGGAATTGCTATGGCGTACTTGAAAGGTAGTAACGAAGGCTATAACTCATACGCTTTAACCGGTAGAGTAGCACAAATAGCTACACTCAGAGCTACTCACATAGTACATGCCACTACACTCACTTGTGCTCAAGTTGGTGAAATAATTAACGGTATGTTAAAGAAGCTTAGTGGTGTTACCGCAGACCCGCTCACGTTCACCGAGAACGACGGTGTATGTGAGGCTAAAGTAGCAAACCCGCTAATTAAGCTGTCCGTAGCTTCAGCCGGCACCGGTCTCACCGTCGCCTTAGCCGATATATTTAAAGCCAATACACCGGAAGAAGTATTAATGGGTAAGTAAAAGGGGTGAGAGTGAATGCCTCATAGGAGAACAGGTTGGACATCTCAGGAAATGGCTCAAAGCTATGTAGATAAAACAGAAACGATGAATATGGCATATACCACAGCTACCAAAGCCATGGCAGTACAAATACAAAACTTAGCTACGATGTTAAGTATCGTAAATGATGTCTATACAGCTTGGGCAAACGAGCATGGCGTTATTGGGAGTATGAGAGTGACGTATAGGAACTTCCTCCTAGAAGTATTAAGACTGATTGATGAAGCACAAGGAGGTCAGGCGTTAGAAATAAGGATAAAGGCATTAAAGGCTAAATATCAAATCGCTATGTTAAAACCCGAATGGTTGGACGAGCTTGCAGAATTAGCCAAGAACTTAAAGAGAGCAACATCAAACTATATATTACCTTATAAGTTAGCTGAAAAAGGTCAAGGTACAACTTAAGAAAAAATTTTTTTTAAAATATACTCTTTTACGGGTATTTTCTCCGCGTCTGCTTTTGCTTTTATTAGGTCGAATGTCCCGCGGTCTATAACTATCGTCGCAAGCCTCGTATTTAATGATACACCGTCCTCCACCACTTTCGTACCGAGGACTATGTCCCTGGCGAAAGCGGAAATACTGTTATACCCGAACCTGACAGCCATCTCTTGCATTACCATTTTGTGGTACGGAGAAAGATGGATGTTAACGAATACATCATTCTTCATCCTTTATCATCTCCTTCACTTTCTCTCTAAGCTTCTCTCTATCTTCATCCGTCAATGACATAGCCTTGCTCTTCAGCATGGTCTCCACCATATCCATTATCATGTTCACAAACCTATCCATCGGCTTCCTATCCCTCCTTGCATTCTCAATAACCTCCTTTACCCTCGGTGCGTTCATAGCAAGACCGTTTAGTAAGTTGTTAAATTTATTCTGTATGCTCTGGTATTCCTGTATTGTATCCAACGCTAAGGCGAGTCTTTTGTCTATCGGTATCATTTTGAACACCCTCTTTAGGTCATACTCACTCATATTTAGCAACCTCTGCACGAGCTCGTCCGTCGGTTTTGAAGAGGAAGCGGACATTTGAGCTAGACGTCTGAGGTTTTCTTCATAGGACGCAACACCGCTACGAGGTAGTCCCCCACTGTTTGTAATTCCATCGTTACTTCCAACTGTCCCAAGTCCGGCACCTTGGACGACGCCATCTGTATGTAGGCGTTGATCTGATTTTTCGTCTCCACTAACTGGTCTATTATTTGATTCAAGTACCTCTTGTAGTACTCGCTCAAGATTACTACCATTGTCAACTTTCCGTTTCTCAACTGGTAATCTATTGGGTGCTGGGATTTCAACTGCTCCAATTTCGTTATCGCTTCCTGAATCTCCGGACTGTCCTTGTCCGGTGCCAGTATCGACACTGTCGCTATCTCCACTTTCTCGTTGCCCACCTGTATCGTCTTGAACTTTATCCTGTCCTGCACCGGTTGCATCTTCTGTATTAATGTCAGTTTCGCCTTCTCCCTCATCTTGTTGTATAAACTTTTCAAGTTTATCGCTATCGCTACTTTGTCCCCCTCTTCCTTGTACCCGGCTTCTATTCCCTGCCTCTTTAGTTCTTTTATCCTCTTTTTCATCTCTACCTTTACCTTCTCCATAACTAATTTCACTAATTCCTCATCACCCATATACCTCATATATAACACAGGTATATAAAAACCTCACTCAGTTTGTTACATGTATCATTTATTTTGGACGACATATATTGTCTATTTGAGAAACCATGTCTGCTATAAGTTCAGCCATTCAATCAATGGTAAATGGATTACAAAGCCTGTTCGTAGCCCTAATAGATGTATTTTCCAATGCAGTAAACGCCATCGGTAACACATTAGCGTCATTAGCGAACCCAATAGGATATCTTGTAGGAGTACTTGCAGTGTTCGGAAGCCTAATATCAATAATATATTATGTCTTCAGAGGAAAAGGAGGCGTAGGAGGACTAGTATCCGGTATAAGGAGCGTCTTCACCAGCTTCTTCTAAAAGCCCGTAAAGCTATAAACTATTTTTTTCCTTTTTATAATCATGATACACTTACTCGCTTATGCACTTGAAGCCGTAGCAGACGTATTAATGTTGATGTCCGAACCCCTCGGACAGTTGTTAGGGATGTTCATAACACTCGGTACGCTGTTAAGCATAACACTGTACGTACCCAGGGTTATACGAAACATGACCCACCGTTAAAACGTAAACAATATATCCACCAAATTATCAATTATTTTTTTATACCCAAACCTTTCCTCTACGTATTCTATCCCCTTCATAACCATGTCCTCGTAAAGGTCACGGTTTATCGTCTTCGCAGTCTCAATGGCATAGCTAAACTCCTTGGGGTCGGGTTCGTAAAAATGGTAGTGTAGAGGTACACCATCTACCCTTACATCTATATCATATTCGTTACCTACTTCCACAGGTATACCCACCTTATCGTTGAGTATCTCCTTAAAGGTATGGGCATTCAGATATATTACGGGGGTACCGCAACTCAACGCCTCCAATGGGGGTAAGCCGAAGCCCTCAGCCCTACTCATAGCTACGTAAAACAGAGACCTACCTAAAAGGTCATATTTATCCTCGTCCTTCATGTTGTAATTACTCCTTATATCGGCTACGGGTTCATTGCTGACTATCTTGAGGTAGTTGCGTATATTCCGGTCGGTGAACCACTTGTGGAGGAAGTAGATGTTCTTCCTGTCCACACCGAGGTTGTTCCCGATAGTAACGAACCCGGACTTATGATGGAAATCGTATAGGGGTTTATAACAACCGAAAACCGGCAAATACCTGACAGGGAGGTCTACATTGAAGCTCCTCCTCAACACATCCCTAGTCCAGTTGCTCGTCACCATGACGATTTTGTTATTACGCGTGAAGAAATAATTACCTTCTATACGGTAGACGGGCGTATCGACCCACCATAAGCTCTTATAAGGGTGGAGCCAGTTCTGAGCCATTATAACTGCATCGGTTAGGAAGATGTCAGCCATGATGTCCGTACGGAGGACAGTGTCTATCTTGTACTCCTCCTTAAGGTAACATGTGATACGGGAAAGAACGTAATAATAACTGGATTTTTCAGAAAGAGAGGAAAAAAAGAGTTTACGACTCGGAACAAACGAGTTTGTAACCTTTGTACTCATACTTTTTACATAGTGGTATCTTGAGATAATATACGTTTCTCTCGAAAGCGGTATAGAGTGCGAACTTCAGTGACCTTATCTGTTCATCTGAAAATTCGGAAACGGGTATATTGAGAGCCTTTATAGTTTCATCAATATTGTACCTAACCTTAGTATAAAGTGAAGGGTTAAGCTTCTCAAATACACCGGACATAACAGAACCTATTAATTTACCCAGGTTAGTGCTTCTTTCATAGCGGACAGCAAAATAGCTATCAAATAATTTTCTCACACCATAACCCCTGGGTTCAACGTCCAGGACAAACTTAACGGGAATACCACCACCACTGAAGTTATCCCATATTAGTTCCAATAGTTCAAGGAACTCGTTAGTAGTTAGTTGTGGAGGATAGGATTGACGACAGAAAGTGCTGGGGTCTGGCACTACATAAACTGGCTTCGGAAGTGAAGAAGCAAGACTATATTGTGAAATAGGGATAACACTCACACCTTCACAATTACCCTTATTTATCATATTGACATAGGCATGATCACAGTAGAATATACCGGGATTAACCTGTCTACAAACGGGCTTGCCTTCTCTGTCAAGTATGTCCATTAATTCTTCTTCACTCACTAACCTATCTATCACCAATCCGCCTTCAGTGTCGTAGTAGGGACTAGCCTGCACGCCACACACCCAAGTGTGGTTGTCCCTCTTTTCATCGCTATACAATACATCATTCCAATTACTAGCAAGTCCCGGTAGTGTGACCATAGTAAATTTGCCAGCACGATGCACTTCTCTCGAGTTATACGGCTCATACTTTTTACCATCCATATAAAAAGCTTCGTAAATCCCATGTCGTGCCTTTTTGAATATTTCGCTGTTGGGGTCAAAGACATGTTCTATTATAAGCGTATGACGGTCTATCTTATACTTGATGTTATTACATATGGCATAAGCCAGGAGGTAATATACAGGGTTTGAAAATATCGTCATTCTGGTTCCACCTCCATCACTTGTACCACATACAATGTACCATTTTTGTTTTCAAGCTTTACTTTACTAGATGCATCCTTATCACATATAATACGAATTTTATCTGTTGAATAATCTATATAGCCAGTACATTCTCCTTTCTCTATTAAAAGTTTTGGTAATACAGTAGAAGGTAAATGTGTTATATCATTGACATTTAGGAACAGTTGAGGGTTGTATACAGCAAGCCTCATCAGGTTAGTAACAAAAGGTGCTATATATTCATCTAATACATCAACCATGTAAAGTACATTGTAAATATTCTCCCACTGAAAAGTCCCATGCGGAAAATCTGAAAAGACATGATTAAGCTCATGAATCATTATACCTACATATAAAAGTAATTGCTTTTCCGTCGAACCCGCTAACAAATTCTTTAATACTATTAATGGTTTACCCCCAACTTTCAATGTTATACCAACACTATCTGTGAGCAAGTTATTATATTCAGGTTTCACGATTTTTACGTCTACATCAAAAATCCCGGGAATTGGAGTTAATGGTGGAAGATACTGAAACCCAATTTTAAACAACCTTTCCTCAAACCCAGGTATACCGTATGCAGTCATAAGGTTAACTCCAATACTATATAACCACTCAGCTAACCTTATCAACGCTTTTATCTTGTCCGGTATATTAGGCTCGATAATTTTGTTATAAAAATTAATGAGCTCACCATTAAGAACCTCGGAATATGAGAATGTTTTATAGCCCTTACTGGCGAGATATGTCCTAGCATTTATAATATATTCATTGGGTATATCAGGTATAGATATCCCCGGTAACTGATTAGAACCAATATGATTAGATTTATCAACTATTATAACTTTCTCGTTCAACATTTCCGCTAATTTTTCTACGGTCATATTTAATGCCTTTTGTAACACGTTCCGCAACTTCCCTTCAGCATTATAGAATAAAGTTCTTAACTTTTCAGAAATGTTAGGAATAATAAGTTTTTCATTTGTGACAACTTCACGGAGCATTATTTCCTTAAAGGCGTTAGGCATTTCATCGTCTACAATCATGTTCAATGAATTAATAAGTGACCCACTGATATAGACATATGAACGATACTGGTCAGTAAAGAGGTTACATACGTTAATATTGAGTGGTATTTCCCAATACCCACTATAGAGTCCGTTATGATAGACAAGACCCTTGTCACCATCACTTAGCACATAAGGCTTATTATACTGATATAACAGGGGTATCTCACTCTCTTTAGTCATAGGTACATAAACAAGGATTTTATCCTTTATATCATACTCGCCCCTAAAGATGACGGGATGTATATTTATAGCCTCTTTTTCAATATTGACCGAGTCAAGGTCGTAATATACCTTGTCTTTATAGTAATAGCCGAAACCGTATATATGACCATTGAATGCCATAAACATGTGTTTACGGTCATATAATAATACGAAGATACTCTCTTTCAACCCTACACCAAACCTACCTACGAGAGTACATCCATCTTTCGTTATTTCCTGTTTGGTTGAATATCCATATAAGAATACATCCTCATCAATAGTACCTTTACTTTCAACTAATTTCCAATTCCCTATATCCTGTACTTTCACCTTTTTATAAGCCCATAGGAAATCCTCGAGTCTGAGTTTTTCCAAGCTCCCAGCCCTGAGGATTTCGGAATCTATAGCGTTCTGCAATACCTCCCTTAACACAAACTCTTCAGGAGTAAGACCACTCTTAGGGACAGAATCTATCGTACTTTTAGCGACATTCAAAACTATATCTTGATAGACACGATACTCAGTAAAAACAGCATTTACCGGGTCTGTTATACGGATAGGTTCTTTTAGTGTAATAAAGGTTAATGTCACTCCAGCTCACCTATTTTTCTCAACTTTATCAAAAGGAGCTTTTCATGCCATAGGTCGTCCTCTCTACATTTATGGAATTTGAGACCGGGTTTTAACTCGTAGTTTTGCTCATCCATGTCTAACATATATAAAAAAAAGAATTATAAAACTTTGAGGAGCATGTAACCCTTACGTACTTCCACCGGGACATATGCCCTATTCCCTAAAATCTTATAAAGAACTAAGGGGATAGTGACATACCTGATATACCCACCGGCTTTCAACTTCTTTGCATGAACAGTGACGGGTACACCATCCCCGTCTTCACTTATTACAATAGCCAATCCACCCTCATTACATTTTAATGTCAGGTGAACTTTATTGTAATATTCGCCCCTTTGTACACCTGTAAATTCTGCAAAAAGGTGGACGGGGAGGTATATCCTACTGGAGTTTTGTAAACGAGTTACTTTTAACACAGTTTCCAACACAGTTATATCACCAAATCTACTCTCGATAAACGGGTTATATTAATTTTATTTCATCAATTACGTGCACATCAAGCCCTTTACTCCACCTGTAGGGTTTATCACACTTCCTCTCCAGTTTACAGAGCTCACAATAAGCACCGGATATCCTGGTCTTACCCGCTTTAATGTTTTGAACTACAGTATCAAGGATTGTCATATCAAGGGCGATACTGTACTCCTGATAAGCCCTGTCCTTACTATAAAAGATAAAACCACCCCAGAAATTAATGCCTGTCAACTTCCTCAGCATCGCTACATAAAGACTAAGCTGTCTGTAGTATTCGGGCTTCATGCTCATAGGCTTTATTTCCCATATCATATAGTTCTTTAAATCAAGTAGGTCAACCCTACCCTTTATCAACACGTCGTCGTATACAAGTGCTATTGACACTTCAGGGTACATCCCGGGCATAAACATCTTCTGGACGGTCTCATGTCTTTGCCTCCCTACTACTAATGCATAACTCTCCATCATCTGCATCTCCATACATGTCACGGCTCTCGTTACATCGACCTCTATTTTATGCTCCTTCTTCAGCTCCTTGTCAACCAGCTCCTTCAACTCCTCAATCTCCACCGCACACCACCTTCAGTATTTTCTTGCCCCAACCCCCTAATATTTTCACTACTTTTTCCCTCTCCTCACATAGGTTATCAGCGGTCACGCCCTCCTTATAAAGTTGATAAGCCCTATACCTACCGATATATGGTAAGTCCAGGAGCGGTAATAGTTCCTTCAGACTGTCATAAGGTATACCAAACTTTACAGATATACTTAAGTCCTCAAACCTGGGGTTCTTCAGCACACCTATGATGTGAGCCAGGTAGCTCAGCTCATCGACAAGCCTCGGGTTCATGGTACCCTTCAGGTTTATCCAGTTATCAAGAGACAACATGGTACCAGCATCGGCATAAAGTCCGAACTCCTCAACACAAAACTGGTCGGCATCCAACGACTGTTTATAAAGAGAAACAGTGACACATTCCATATACTTAACGTCTTCGAAGTTACGGATGTTGGCATCAATAACCCTCTTAGCAAGGGAAGGGGGCACGAGGTTATACGCAATGGTCTTCACCGTACCATCGTCACATATCCCATACTTACGACAGATATAATCGGTATTAAGTGCTATCAGTTCCGCAAAGTCCCTGTCCTCATCCCTGATTTTCACGTCCACGTCACCGGGTAATAAATCGGGGTAAAAAGTGACATAAACCCTACCCTCCTTCCTCCTCCCTACCCTGCCAAAGAACTGCTTAGCCCTGAGCTTATTGAGGTATACGGGCGTAATGAACACACCGTAATCGAAGTCGAAGTCCACACCATAAACTATTGCACTAGTGACAGTCAATAACTTCACCGTACCATCGTTAAGCAGGTCATTGACCAACTTCCTATCATCATGAGACATAGAGCTATTGATATATGCTATGCCCTTCTTCAGCAAGTTCCCGAGTAACTTATCATCCGTACCGAAGTCTTCATTATATATATTAGGTAATATGTTAGCGACCTCCGTAGCCACTTTCTTAGTACTCTCAA
>Ga0208448_100006_pt1 | contig 20799 bp, 32 predicted proteins | sample OSPB_Mat_virus_9_FD_187143 | JGI IMG/M metagenome (GOLD analysis project Ga0208448, IMG submission 187143) | Extremophilic microbial mat communities from Yellowstone National Park, USA - OSPB_Mat_virus_9_15 (SPAdes) (version 2) | ecosystem: Environmental > Aquatic > Thermal springs > Hot (42-90C)...
GTATTACTATTTTGTGTTATAAAATGAATGTTATAATTGGTCGTTGCTGTCGTTCCGTTAATTGTATACCAACCAGAAAGCAGGGTTAAGTTTAAGCCAATGCCATAAGGTAATCCTTCTACTATCAGGTTTGTATTATTTGCTATTGTGTTGCTTGTTGCATGAGTTATACTAACCAGTAAGGCGAGAAAGACAAAAGTAAGCAAGATTTTATTCATGCTTACTCACCATCATCAAAGTATAACATTATTTCATCTGGATCTTTGCTATTAAATATTTTTGCCCACTTTTGTGCTGTCCCTGCATGCTTTATTGCATCAAGCATTGTGCTGTGCTCTGTTATCTTTCCGTCGACAATCGCATAAAACTTCGTTGTGTTTTTCATATTATCACACTAAACTCTTAAAGAAGTTAATTATACTGTTTATAAAGTTCTGAATTGCAGTCACTATTGAGTTAAAGAATGTTGTGTTGGTTATCGTTATTGTGCTCGTTGGTGGTGATATACTTACTGTTTGTGGTATCACTGCAAAAGGCTTTTGCTGAAGCAAGATAACCTTTGGCGTGCTCCAAGCTGACCAAGCACCATTGCTGAATGTTGCGTTTGTTGTCTGACATGATACTCCTGCAACGTATACGCCTATCTGGGTTGGCTTGAAATTTATTGTGTTGGTATAGTTTGCTGTCGTCATATTCATAAGACTACTTTCATATATAAAGGTTTTGGTATTGTTATAATAAACGAAGCTACCGCAAAATGTTTCTTGAACAAAGCTTGAACCAGAGACCCACGGCACTGTTAGCTGTGTCTTGTTGAGTGTGATTGCTATGTTGATTGTGATTGTCCTGTTGACGTAGGTTGTGTTCGTTGCTGTGGTGAAGTTTGCTCCAGATATGCCAACTGAGAATATGTTAGTTGGCAGTGAAAACCATGCTTTGAAATTGCTGAATATGCTTAGTAGTAGTGCTTGAATGTTTGCTGATATCGTAGAGAAAAAGTTTGCTGGTGTGGAAGCTGGTGGTGGCGTTGCTGGTGGTGCTTGTGATATAATAACTTCGTGTGATTGTATATATGAGTTTGTCTGCTGAAGTAAACTAATTAATCTTTGGTCAGCATAAGCCAAGTTTGCATTTGATCCACTTGTGCTTGTTGAAGGAACACAGTCATAAATATAACTCTGCCAATTTGAGTAATTAAGTTGTGAGATTCCGAAACTACTAATTGTTTTACCATTGCAATTAGTACCAGAATTATAGTAAGATAATTCTGAGTTAATATCATTTATAGCTTCTTGAATCTGCTCGTTATTGAAATTAATAGCATTCTTTATCTCTGTTTGGTTTGAATAGTTTGCTGGCAAGCAGGCAGTATAAGCAGGACCAGCAGTTCCATCCCACCTACCATATATTGGATAAAAATCACACGAACTGTTTACTCCAGGAGTCCACGTAATAGGATAACAATAACCAATACTTTGGTTAATATATGGTTGCCCGTTAGATGCATAGGTTGCACCCATAGGACATGTGAATTGTGATGGGTTTTCAAGATTTGTGACAGGGAATGGTGGTATAACCCCACTTATCGCTAAAAGTCCTGTCTTCAATATCACGAGCATAGCTAATATTATTATTCCCACAATAATCAATCTTATATCTCTCTTTGTCACATTATCACCATTTAAATAGCAAACCACCTCGCAAAAGCTTGAATTATTGAGTTAATAAATGACTGAATGGCAGAAGCAATATTGCTAAAGAAGTTTGATTGTGATATTGGTGGTTGCTGAGTTGATGGTGGAATTGTTGTAGTTGCTGTCGTTGTTGTAGACGTAGATGTAGTTGTTGGTATTGTAGTCGTTGATGTTGTCTGTATAGTTGAAGTTGTCGTTGCTGTCGTTGTTGAAGTGGTAGAAGTTGTTGTAGCAGAGCTGAGGGGTATTGTTATTAGTAAGAATTGATAGCCACCACCACTTTGTTCTGAATACTGCGAAGGTAGCGTTAATTGAACAGATACTTGATTTGAATAGCCATTAGCTGATGCTGTTAAGTAAAGTGTGCCTGTCGTTGTGTTATACTGCTGGATTGGCAAGCTTATAATACATATTGCAAGATTAACACCTTGCTGACTTGGACTTACATACTTTTGTGAAATTGGATAGACGCCATTAATTGGAGCATCAAATTCTGTAATTGTCTGACCAAGATTAAAGTACTCTACCTGTGTTTGACAACTACCAGATGTGCTCTGATAAGATGAACTAAACTGATAATTGATAGTGGCAGGTAATTGAGCAAGTGATGGATAAGCATAAGTGTTAACATAAATAGTCTGCTGAGCTATTGTTGAGCCAAGATTGTAGAAAGAAAAGATATGTCCAAAGCCAATTAAGGCTATCAGCAACAAGAGTAAGGCAATAATCAAACCAATTTTATTTTCTCTTATATAACTTGCCATATGCTCATTCCGAATAGTGCAAGAATGCCCATTAGTATTAATATAACAGCAATTAATTTAATAATTGCTTTTCCAGCAAACAAAATTATAATTCCAAGCACTATTAAGCCGATTGGTGACAAGTGCCAGAGCATGCTACTTATCTGTGACATCGCCTGCTGTGTTAGCCAGCTTGTTATTGTGCTCGTTATATCAAGCAACAGCATTAACTTCACCTCTGCCACCAAACTTACTCTGATAAACTGCAATTATTATTAAAGCATAAACCACAACCACCAAAGTAGCTAAACCAAAGTTTGCTCCAAGCTCTGAAGCACCAATAAATGAGTTGTTTACGCTATGTGCTATTCTGCTTGCTATTGTGCTTTGCATTAGCCAATTAACAGAGTCGGCTAAGACTGCAAAGAGCATTGCTGTGCCAATTAAAGTGTAAGGATCTGGTGTGGTGCTGTAAGCATAAATGTGAAGCAAACCAAAAATAACTGACGCAAGCAATATTGAAACAATATGCTTCTGGAATGGTGTGTTATCAATTTTTGAACTTATATCTTTGCTCGTAAGAAGAACAAAAGCAAAAATAAAGAATATCAGAGAAACATAAGTCAAGTTAATGACAATGGTGATAATACCCATAAGTAATAAGACAATTGGTAGTTTGAGTTTTGTAAAGGTGGGCACTAGTGCAGAAGCACGAAAACTTTCTTCTGCCTCAACCGCAAGTATGCCAAGCACCACTAGTAAAACTAAGTTGCCAGCATTACCTGTTTGTGAGACACCTACAGAGAAAGGCAAAGGTGCACGGAAGAAAGCCAAAAAGCCACTACTTGCACCAATAATTAAAGAGTAAATAAGCACAAAGCCAACAGCACCACCAACTAAAATATCGGTAATAACCTTCTTTTGTGTTGTATCGCTACCAAATATAACTTCCGCAAACGTTTTGTTTTTAGATAGATAACCAACGATAAGCAAAACAAGAGTTATTAAGAATATTGGCAGATAAATGTTGCCCCAGCTCTTAATACTCTCGCTCTGAATAAAGTTGAAGAGGAAGAATATCGCTAATAGTATGAAGAAGGACACTATGTAAGTTAAGTCTCGCTTATTTGGCAGAGAGCTTACAAAGACATCCTTCGTCGGAAAGTTCAAAGCACATCACCTATACTTAACCTTGTGTCTGTGCCCTGCTATGATAACGTATCTTGGGTGGTGCTTTACTCTTATGTGGTGTATGTGCAGGAAAGCAAGGTATTTTCTATAATCTTCCCAACTTTTGAACCTTCTTGGCATATTATCACCTTTTCTCTTTTCTGTATTCCCTATAAGCTAATTCTGATGCTTCTCTGAATACCTTTGAAGCTTCTGGTGCATTTCTGTGAGTTATATTTGCTAATTGCATAAGGCTTCTTGCTACCCAGAGCTTTGGGTTGGCTATGTGGTGTCTTTTTGCATACCTTAGTCCTGCCCTATAGTTAGCTTCTGGACTTTTAGTATGGCTATATGGTGGGTGGTGCTTTGTAGTCTGAAGGTCTATACCCATTGCATACTTTTCGGCTTCTGGCTCCATATTATCACCTATGTCTATGTTCCAATTTTTCCAATTCTATAATTTCCTTCTTGAGTCTTCTTATGTGCCTTCGATGCACACGTGCATTGACGTGCATCATATGTGGTCTTATGTATATTCTTTTACCCCTTCTGGTTATATAATGTCCTCTTACTCTAACCTTCATCTTATCACCTATCATTACGTTCTAATACCCAATAATATTGATTTTTAATGTTTTCTATTAATTTATACACATCATCTACACTATGAAACAAGTCAAATGTGTCAAGTATATCTGTACCATTAGCTAAGACTCTCACATACCAAAATACTCCTCGTTCAGTTTGAGGTAAATATTTTTCAACAAATCTCCTCAACTTATTAAGTGCTGTTTCTAGATCTTCTCTTTTTCTTATAGTGTAAGTAATTGAGTTTTTTATAGTATCTGGTTCATCTAACTTTCTTGCACTTGCATAAACAATTATTTTGAATTTTAAATTTTTTCCCATATTATCACCATTATAATCGTCTTATTATTGCTTTAGCAATAAATACCCAAATCGAGAAAAGAAAAATATAAGCAACTAATAAAGGTATATTTGCAATTGAGGCAATTCCAGTCCAGAAGTTCTGTTGTCCTACCAAATAAAGCTGGTATGCCCAAGCAAGAAAGCCAAGAACCACACCATATTGTAAGACTGGAACTTTTATGTGTGTTCTGTGTGTTAGTGGCAATGAAAGTCTTGCTAGCAGAACAACTGCAAAGGATATTGCAATAATATAAATGTTAAAGATATTAGTAATAAAGAACCCAAAGCTGAAGAATAAAACAACCGCTATTAAGATAAGTAGCACTATCTTGAATAATGGGTTAGAAGCGATAAAAGTGCTAACTCCGAGAGCGTCTGCTATCTCTCTGCTTGCTCTTGCGTTCCTTGCAAGCCTTTCAAACTGTGTTTCTTTCATCTTATCACGATATGCTATATCTAACATGTGGTGTAGGTGTCACCTTAACACCACCTTTGCCTTTTTTCATAAGAGCATATGCTCCTACGATAATCAATATAATCGCAATAACATACCAACCAACACCAATGCCATTCTGGTTATTTGGTTGTGGTGGTACTTGGCATGATTGTGTGGTTGCGTTAAATATTGATGGTGGAGAGCAGAGTAGGTGGCACGATGTACCGTTCCAGTAGTAGCCCTGCTGACAAGTCTTTACTTCAGACTGGCAATTTGTATTGTTAAAGTAGACCATTCCTGGTGGACAATTTGGTAAGATTATTGCATAGAAAGTATATGAATTGTGTATGTTTGTATTTTCTGCTGAATAGACTGTTGCAGTTAATGGAACTTTAAGGTTAGCTAAGTCAGGGTTATAAAGACTTATTATCACTGATTCTGTTGTTGTTCCATCTGCTGGTATACTAAAGTCTGGAGACTGACCAACAATTGTTCCGTTAGATGCTGTTATAACAATATAAGCAGATCCTTGAACTGACGCATTATTGCTAATTAAGAACGTTGAAGAATTTGAACTGCCAGATCTAACTATAATAGGGTTTGGACTTTCACTTATTATCTTTGGATAAGCGACAGGGACAAATATACCAAGAGACTGTGCTGAGACTAAGAACTGAATGTCTGGATAAAGAACAGGATTGCCTGTTACATCAACGACATAATAAAATGGTGCTCCGTTGTATGCATTATTAATCATTGCAGTATAACGACCAATGATGCTACCTCCGTAATAAGGATTCGTTGGTTGAAGATTTTGTTTTGACAATAATTGGTTTACTTGCTGATTCTGGTAGTTTATTCCATTCTGGAATGCAGAGAAGCTATAAAGATTATCGAAAGGCACATTATTTACTTCTATGCCTGCTGGTTGTAGCCATGCTGGGTTGAAATTATTAAGTTGCTGAAGTGTTGTTAACGATACAGGGTTAATTACTTCTTGTGTTCCGTTTGTAAAGCCAAGAAGCAATGGTGCTGTTGTGCCAATATAAGTGTTTAATGAGCCAACCTCATAACCAACAATTTGAGCAAGTGCTATATTGCCATATCCTTGTTCTGGTTGTGTGTTTGTAAGGTAAAATGTATGTGATGTTGTTCCATTGTTATAAGTTATTGAAACATTTTCAGCAATCTCTGGACTTCCTGGCGTAAAGATACTAGCAACTTCTGTAGAAGTTACACCATAGCATGATAATCCGTATCCCTGCACAACATTAAACCCACCTATTGTTTCACTCATTGTTTGAACAAAAGTATAACCACCATAACTGGAGCATTCAGATGTATAAGCATTAAATATGTTTGCTTCATCTGTATCGGCATATATTCCACTAACTGCAAAAGCATATGTGTTTGAGTTAGCTGTTTGATTTACTTGTGTGTATAGTGTTCCTAAACCAGCACCTTGACTAAACCAACCAAAAGCGAAATCTATCGGTTCTGCCTTAAGCATATATATTCCATCTCCACTATTTGTATAAGGTATTACGAGCTTTTGATAATTCAACTTTGCATTAATTGAAATCTGCTGATTATTCTTAACTTGATAAGATGAGTTAATAGCTGAAGCAATCTGCTGAGAAGAGGAACTAAATAAGTATTGTCCTTGTCCATTGAGTATAAAATTAACTAGCCAGAATGTTCCTGATAAATTGCCATAATTTGAACCAACACTAACTTGCGATAAAGAGGTAACAGCACCACCAACTTGTGGAGCACAATAAACATTTGATAATGAAGTACATTGATTATAATTGTAAAAAGATAAGAAGTGACCACCACTAAATATCAATAATCCTAACAGTAAAACAATTATCAGACCAACCACAACCTTTCCATTTTTTCTCATTTTATCACATTTTTATTTTTTTAGGAGGAAAAACTCCAAAACCTCCCGAATACTTCACTTATATGGCGTTAGCCATATATCAGTATTCCACCAGAGCTTGTTGTGACTGATGAAACTGGTGTTATCAATGGTGTACCAGTGCTTGGGTTTGCAAATAATCCTGTTAGTAGGTTGCCGTTCTGGTTGAAGTCTGCCTCGCTCACAAGGTAGACATCTATTGGAGATGCTACCAAAGTGTTGCTTGGCAATGTTGCTGTCTTTATTATAGGGTTTATTATTGTGTAGTTGTAGTTGCCAATTGCTGGCATCTGGTATGCTACTGTTGCAAAACCTGCTGGAACTGAGACTACACTGCTCGGCACAGAGATTTTAGGTGCATTGAGCTGGATACCTGATATCTGTGATGCGTTGTATGCAAATACAATCGCATAGTAAGGGTGACCAAAGTATCCACTGCCTGCACTTATCTTCATCTGTAGCTGAGTTTCTGTGTAGCCGTTTGGCACACCAAAGAACTTTGCTTGTCCTACGTAGCCTGCGATTGTGCCGTTGTTATAGCCAATGCTTGGCAAGCTTATAGGTGTGAGCTGAACTGCTAGTTGCTGTGATGTCTGTGTTATCGTTGTCTGCACTTCCTTTAGATAATAGTTGCTGTTATCACCAACGAATATGTTATAACTCTGTCCGCAGTTTACTCCACTAATAGAAGTTCCTGCTGTTGCTGATGTAGTTCCACTTGCGAATGCAAGAGGTGAACTACCAGTATAGACAGAGTAAGATGTTGCTACCTGTGTTGGTGAAGGTGGCACTGTTGCTGTGTTCATATAGTATGTCTCAAGCGAAAGTGTTGGTGCTACTGAAGATCCAGCACATGCAAGCGAAGTTGTCGTTGTTGGTGCTGGCGTGCTACTTGTGCTGGGCACTCCGACTGATGCTGGGTGGAAGTATGTTGCTCCAACGTATATTGCTCCGAGTATTAACAAACCTACTACGAGAGCAAGCCCTACGTCGTTTCTTTTTGCCATTTATTCACCTTTTCAAACCACTAGCCTCTTTTGAGGGTTGCCCCGCATAATAAGGAACACGATTACTAACCACACCAGAGTTTTTGTGTGCTCCCGTCTTTCCGTCCTTTGCGGACATCCAACCGCAGAGCGATGTGGCGTTCATCGTTTCACTTTATTATGCTTCGGCTAGTTTCCACGATTGTCCTCTCGTCGTGGGCGAGTAGTCTCTTTGCTTCATCCTGTCGTCAGCGTGGCTATATCCTGCCACCTCAACACACATGTGTGTTGAATCGTGTTGAGCATAATATATCATATCAACCCCTTTGATCTTAAATTTTCTGTGTCTTTTTCTACAAACCATGCAATTACATCATACATTCTTTTCCCTTCTAGAAATTTAAGGTCTTCTGGGGCTTCTACAACCCTAGTCAATCCAATATTAATCCAATTACCATCTTCCATAACTGGTTCTATTATAAATTTATATTTGTATTTATCCCATTTTTTACTCATATGTGCTAGTTCTCTTTTAACTTCACCTATTGAATCTCGTTTAAAAAGCAATTTCCACTCACTATTAGGAGCAACCAACATTGCTTCGTATTTCACCATATTATCACGCATATTCTTCTTTATCTTCTATCTTCTTAAGAATTCTGTCTGTGCAAGTTGCAATATATTTAGTATATGCCTTCAACTCTTCATATGAATGTGCTCGCCTGAGGGCATTAAGCCCTGCCTCTATGGATGCAAGTTCCGACGCCAAATCCGAGTCTATGACATTCGAAAAACCTTTGTTATTCTTCCTCATTTTATCAACCCCACTAATTTAGTTTTTAATATTCCCCTTTTCAAGTTCCGACCTCCACTGTTTTAACCCAAGTTTTTGTGATTTATATGTATAAAAGCCCCACGTAGGCTCACCCCAAAGAGGATCACCTTCCTCTCGTTCTTTTGCGTTTCCTATAGCTATCCTTTTAATTGCCCTACCAACTGTCCATCCCTTCATAAATTCAAAACCTTCTGGGGCATCGACGATTTTTCTTTTTGGAATACTAAGTCCTTTATGAGCCTCTATTATGAATTCATATGGGTAGAAAAACCATTTATCACTATTATTTATTAAATCTTCTTGCACCTTCTCTATTGAATCTTCTTTAAAGTCAGTCACAAATGCTCCATCAGGAGCAACCAACAACGCTTCGTATTTTACCATGTTATCAACCTATATATTCACGCTTTATATCTTTTATATATTCGTTTGCTTCTTTGAGAAATGTCTTAAAAGATATTTTACTTTTTGAAAAGTCTCCAACCGAACGCATATCTATATTTTCAAATTTGGTATTCCAGAAATTTAATGTATGCCCACCATCCCAAGTAATCCAACCCACTAATCTTCCATCTATTACTACTGGTTTAACGACCATATGTTTTTCTTTTACAAATTCAGCAAAGTCCTCCTCATTTGTCATTTTACCACCATTAAACATACTTTCATTTTTTAGCCCTTCTCTCTTCTAATATATCCTCTAACGTTGCCTCTGCCCACTTCATTGCAACTTTGGCAGTAGGGGCATGATTACCACTACCAGCTTCAAATCCAGAATCAAAATCAAACTCAGTGCCTTCATCTTCTTCATCGTCTCCATTATCTTCTGTTATTCTATATTCCCAACCTTTTAAATCTTTATCTATCAATTTAAGAGGATAAACTTCTAAATCGAATGTTCCTTCTTTTCCTTGATATGTTGTTCTCCAGACTGGTGCTTCATCTACTGCTAATTCAGTCTGTCCATATCCTGTGTCCTTATACCATTCTAATTTTTTCATTTTAATCACCCTTCGTCACCAAAATGACCTTGAAATTTAATTAAACCACCACCACTTGGTTCTCCCTCCCTCCCATAAGTAAATTTTGCACCTTCGCTATATTCGTTATCAACTGAATTATCAATATCTGCATGATTAAGATCTGCTCCTCTGAAATCTGCATAACGAAAGTCTGCATCTCTAAAATCAGCATGCTCAAGATCTGCATTTCTAAGGTCTGTACCACCAGCTAGATGTGCATTAACAAATTTTGCATACCTTGCGATAACACTATTAAGGTTTGAAGCTTGCAACCATGCATCGGTAAGATCTGCGTTACTAAGGTTTGCTCCTATAAGAATTGCGTCATCAAGTAATGCACCATTAAGATTTGCGTTACTAAGGTTTGCACCAGAGAGATTTGCTTTACTAAAATTTGCATCTTTGAGGTTTGCACCTCTGAAATCCACACCTTTTAGATTTGAGTTAGCTAAATCTATATCCCTAAGGTTCTTATTACTAAGTTTTTCATGACTTAGATCTATGTTTTCAAAATTTCTTTCACCTTTTGCATATCTACGCAACAGTTCGTCGGCAGTTAGTTTTTTCATTTTATCACCAACTATATTTTGACATCCCTCGTGAATTTCGGCAATTTTAATAATGTAACATCTTTGTCACGGTAAACAATGTCTTTAGATGATAAAGCGTGAATGCCATAGACTTCTTGCAAAGTTCTCCTTTCAAGCTCGTCTGAAGTAAGTAGCACGTATAGGAATCCTCTATAAGATGTCATTTTTATCATATATTCTCACCATATCTACACCATATTGTAATAGATAAGCATCTTTATTGCTGACGGCTTTAGGAACCCTTTGACACGATTATCAGAGAGCAGATAAGCTAAAGCAAAATGATATAGGGGTGAAGGAGGATCAGACGATGCCACGACCTTATTAAATAGTTTTTTTATCCTTATGTCAGAGAGCTCTCCTACCATCAGCACACCTTTCGTATAGTTATACATAAACAGAAAAATATTTAAATCTTTCGCGATGTTAAATTTGTTTAATTTGTTTAATTAATTATACACTATACGGAAGATTTTTAAACTTTTCGTTTTGGCTCTCTCGGTATCAAAGCGTTGCCTGCTCTGAATTGCCTTGCAATTCATCTATAAGTTTGCTTGCTTGTGCCTTTGTGAGCTGGGTTATGTCACTTTTTCCTAGGTCATCGAGGAACTCTTCTATAACTTCTTTGGCTTCGTCGCTCTTTGCTATCGCATGTATCATACGGATCTGCTTTTCCGTTGCTGGTGGCGACGTATCTACTAGCTCTGGCGTCTGTGCTTGTGGCGTTGATGACGTTGATGCGATTGCGTTGTCGACTGCGGTTATTATGAAGCCGTTGTGCCCAAGCTTAAAGTGCTTTACTGTTAGCGTAAGAACCTTGCCAACAAGGTCTGCGTAGTCCTTCATGCCATACTGCTTTGCGAGTAGCTGTTCGTTTGTTATGCTGAGCCTAAAGAACTTTTTCTTTCCGTCTTCTCTCTGCACGATATAGTATGGTGCCCATCTGTCTGCGTATGTGCGTCTGCCGACGTATTCCAGCACTTTTACTTTTAGCGTTGCTCCAATGTTCAATTCGTCTGCATCCAGATAGTCCTTCTCACCAAATACATGGATATCTTCCATTTCCATCACCATCTACCATCTTTCGCACCCAGCAAAATATCAAATTGCTCTTTGCTCTCAATAAAATCTGAGATTGCAGTTAAGTTGTTTCCTTGCAAGCCTGCGTGCCAGACTGCGTTGAAGAACTGCTCTTTTTCTTTTGGCGTTGCTTTGCGTTTGTGGTGCTTTGCTTGAATGAAGTATATGTTGTTGCCTTTTACAACAATCAAATCAATTTTAAGATTTGGAATTGCAGACTTGCTCTTTGAGCTTGCTCCTCGCATGACTAACGTTGCTCCTTTCTGCAGAGCAAGCTTCATTAGCTCTCGCTCAAAGTTTGCTCCCTTGCGTGCTCTGTTCATTGACAGCACCTTGCTCTTGTTTGCCTTCTATTTTGTCGAGCAGTTTGTTTATTATTTTTTCATACGTGTCTCCAAAGTCGCCATGCTTGCGTAGACGTTCTAGTGTTGCTGTGCTTACTCTCATCGTCGTCATTTTATGCTGTTCGTCTGTCATTTTTACCACCAGATATATTGAGTATATGTAATATATAAGGTATAAAAAGATATAAAAAGGTTTCGGTTAGGTTTTATAACCGAAAGGTTTAAATATCTGAAATGCTTCATTTTTATAGGCTCCAAGATATCTAACCTATACTAGCATCTTTCCCACCACACCCTAGGATGCGAGCTGATCGCCCTCGCATCCTTTTCTTGTTTTTGGAACGCTAGACTGCCAAAAAACCTTGCCAACACGCCACACGTAGCACGCACAGAGGGGTAGGGTATACTGGTCAAGGCATATAAGATATGCCCCCGCGTTGATGTGCCCCATGTGGTTGCAGTGTGTGACATGTGTGGTGGCGTTGCTTTTTCCATATTTTTGGAAAGCGTATTAAGTATATTTTGTATATGGATTTTCCATAATTATGGAATTTTCTAATTAAATTATTGTTAAAATTTAAGAAAAAAACTGTGAAGAGTATTATTAAATAGAAAAGGGTGAGTAATTATAATTATAGAAATAAAGTATAGTAATTTTAAGGATAATTCAAATAGACGATAATTTTCCATATTTATGGAAAATGGGTTCATTTTGACAAAAATTTAAGTTTAAATATTTGGTTCAGTCTAAAATATTTTTAGCCATTCCATAATTATGGAATTTTTTGCTTATAATTTAAACTTAAAGGATAAAAATCCGGCTGTTATCGAACCCACCTACGACACCTACGTTGCCACACCACACCACGCCTAGCCATGCCACAAAAATAGCAAAAATTTATACAATTATATAAATTGGCTCAGAAAATTAGGGTTAGTTGAATTTTTAGGTGGGGTTGAAGAACTCAGATCATTAAATTCTTTCTTTTTCTTAATTAACCAAAATATATATTCATCAATTAAACCTTTGCAAATTAAGTTGATTATGATTGGTATATTTGTTCTACCTATTCTATTTACTCTTCCAATTCTTTGTTCATATTCAGAATAAGTCCAAGGTAAGTCATAATTAATAATATAATCGACAAACTGCATATTAATTCCAAACTTAAATACATCAGTACTTACTAGCACATTTATTTTGCTATTTTTAAACTCATTTAACACTTCTACCGGTTCTCCGTTACTGCCTGTAATAATGAGAGCCTCAATATTATTTTGTTTTAAAACTTCATGAATTCTCTCAGCTACTTTTTCATAGACTGTAAAGACAACAATTTTATGTTCGTTAGATATATCATTAATAATATTTAATAACTCATTCATTTTTGGGTTTTCTTCATCAGTAGTAATTAACCCATCACTTAACTTTTCTGTGCTTAAAGCTAAAAATTCTACACCATCCGCATTTAAACGCTTGGCAGTAAAATAAGGTAAAACTGTGTTATATTCAATTTCACCCTCGACGAGAGCCTCATCAATATTATCAAAAGAATTAATATGTTCATCGATATTAAGGTTTTTAATTACTAATTCAATCTTGTAGTTAAGAATATCATTATTGTCTAGCTGGTTTTCTGTCGGAGTAATGTTTATATTCTGCTCTATATAATCAAATTTACTATTTAGTTCATTAAATACCTTTTCGTCACTCTTTTTATAACCAAAAATTACATCACTAACTTTGCTTTTTAATTCATCAAATAATTCCATATTAAATCCCGATATAACATCTCTGTTCAAATAAGCGACATATGTATAAACTGCATATCTATCTAGAAATTCACGATATTTACCAAACTTATATTTTGCTAAATCAAGAACATTGAGTAAAGAATAAATCTCAAACGGTGAATTTTTAATCGGTGTGGCAGTAAGCAACCACTTATAACGTGCAGTTAAAGCAGTTGATGCTTTTGTCTGCAATGCTCTCATGTTTTTAATATAATTTGCTTCGTCAAAAACAACCGCAAGGTAAGATTTAGTAGAGAAATCATTAATTGATAATCGCAGTCTGGTATAGCTAATTATTTTAACTCTTGCATCATCAAAGCCATCTTCACCATATACTTTAACAGAGATAGATGGAAGGTGTTGTGAAAACTCTAACTTCCATTGGTTGAGTACCTGCTTTGGGGCTATTATCAATATATCTCTTTTGTCTGCCGTATTGGTAAGTAAATAAGATATTGCATATATTGTCATTATTGTTTTACCTAAACCTGTGTCATACGAGAGAATAAACCTATTGTTGTTAAGTAACTTTAGTATACCGTCTTTCTGAAACTCATAAATACTACCGACGAAGCCTGTGTTATTATTAAAAATTTCATCGTTTATCTCTTCTTGTGGTTGAATATCTGATTTGGGTAAATACCAGAAAAACTTATTATTAACAAATTTGCAGATAGCACCATGTTGTTTTAGTCTTACTATGGTTCTTCTCGTAGTTATTTCATCAAGCATAAGTGAGTGCTGTTCAAAAAGATATGTATCACCAGCAAGCATTTTCCCTTACCTATATAATTTATATTTTTATCTTATTTAAAGGCATAAGATCTTTATAAATCTGATGGGTAAAAACCACCTTACTAAAAAATTAGAGTGGAGAGTATTTAAAATTTTCGGTAACAAGACTTTCATTTATCTGTGTTACTAGGTTCTGCCTGTGTGCTGTTTTGCGTCGCATCTTGGTTTGCGTTGTTCTGTGCCTCTGTGTTCTCTGCCTCTGCGTTTTCTTCTGGGTTGTTCTGGCTATCGAATTCTGCGTTGAGCTGATCATACACTGTAAAGTATTTTGCTCTCTCCTTGAGCCAATAGTAGAAAGTCGTTGGGCTCATATGTAAATCTTTTGCCTCTGCTTTAAGTTGAAGCGGAAGACTTATAGCGACACGTCTTTTATACGGGCTTACTTTTCTTCTTGTCATTTTTTCACCTATTGGTGCTCTGCACCAATATATATTATATACCGAAAACTATTTAAAGTTATCGTTTAAGATTAAAGGATTAGTAGTTTTAGGGTATTATAATATAACTGAGTAATATTTTAAAGCAATAATTGTGAAAATCTATGTGATATTTAAGGTTAAAAAGCAAAGGTTTAAATACTTTTTGTTATATATACTTAATATACTAAGGTGTGGATATGGCGAACCTTTCACCAAGCATATTGGAAGAACAAAAGATACTTATCAAGCAAACAATCGATTCAACACACCACTTTCTCTACACAGCTGGCACACTCTACGAATACATGCCAAACGGCATATACAAAAAAACAGAGGACCAACAAGTAGCAAGCTACTTAACAAGCATGGCACTCAGAAATGTCGGCATGGAGCTCTTTTCAAACCACGATGTAGAAGAATTCACAAACTATATAAAAAGAAAGTCTTTTATGCGTTGGGAAGAAATTCAAGCAAAGCAAGACAGAAATCTTATTCCATTCTTAAATACTATATTTAATATAAAGGAATTTAAACCCATAGAGATTGTTACGCCAGAAGTCTTGCGAGAGCATTACTTTTTCTATCAAATACCACACAACCTAAACAAAGAAATGTTCGACACAAGCATCAACGCAAACTACACGCCAGAACAAGCACTGCAAACCTTCTCACCACACATCTACGCTTTCTTCAAAGACATAGTCGGAGAAGATAAAGTAATTTTGCAACTCGCTAAGATCGGCTATACATTCTATCCAAGCAATCCATATAAGCTTATGTTTATGGAGCTTGGTCCCAAAGATGCTGGAAAGACAACGTTTTTAAAGCTTTTTGTTCATGTAGTCGGAGAACGCAACATTTCAACAGTCTCATTGCAAGACTTAGCAGATTATCGTTTTGCCAGAGCAGAGCTCTGGGGCAAGCTCGCAAACATATATGATGATCTGCCAGCAACGCAGATAAAGAATTTAGGCATACTAAAAATGCTAAGCGGAGAGAGCAGAATAGATGCACCAGTAAAATTCAAGCAAGAAATACAAAGCTTTGTAAACACTGCAAAGAGTATATATACAACAAATCGTCTACCATTTATAAAAGATAATGCAGATGAAGCATTCTTCTCTCGTTGGATTATAACTAATTATCCTAATCATTTCCCAAGAAACGATGGCTTCTTTGCAAGCCTTATTGCTAACGAGAGTGAAATCGAAGGCTTGATTGTTGCGAGCCTTCTTGCTTTGCGTGACTTACTTGCAAAGAAGATTACCTTCGAAGACAAAACACAAGAAAACATGGAAATGTGGCAGAGACAAAACAACAATATCTATGCTTTCGTTTCAGATAGTATTAAAGCTGGCGTTTATGCACTTGGTGATAATCTTAAGATAGAAAAAGACACACTATATAATGCTTACACTGATTACTGCAACGAGATGGAAATCGAAGCATACACAAAAACAAGATTTACACAAGAATTGCAGAGACTCTTCAACGTTACAACTGCAGTAATAATGAGAGAAAACAAACGTGTTCCAGCATATAAAGGTATTGGCGTTCCAGAACCAACACAAGCAACGATAACAAGCACAGAGCCAAAGCTCGTTTACGACGGTAGCAACGGCTTGGTGAGATGCCCGCAGTGTAACAAAAGCGTCGCATTACTCTACAGCTACGACGGTAAATTCTACTGCTTAGACTGTATAAACAAAATCCTCTCGGAAAAAGGAGAGCCACCAATCACGCCAGAACCTTCTCTTTTGCAAAAGATTGAGCAAATTTCAAAGAACGCACAGCAAGGCAACGCAACACCCACGCCACAGCAAACTAACGCAGAAACGCAAGCAAACGCAGAAGAAAGCCAAATGCCGTCGATAAACGCAAACGAGGCGACGGAGCGAATGTATATTGCAATCAAGTATAACGACGGTAAAGAGTTCTGGCAGAATGAAGAAATTAGCGAGCCAAACAAAGAATTTTATCCATACTTGCAAGGCTTCACAACAGACATGCTACAGCAGTCTTTAACGATGTTGCAAGAGCAAGGCAACATATACAAGCAAAAGCCAAACGTATGGAAAGCAGTAAAAGACCCAAGACTTGCAGACAACTTAAGTTATCCTAAAGCAATTGCGTGCCCACGTTGTGGCAAGCCAACAACTCAATTATATTGGTATGACGACGATTGGATGTGTTTAGACTGTCTCAACGAGAGACAGCACGAAAATGATGGTGAGGTGTAAAAATGATAGAAGATAATAAAATAGACAGAGATAGTTTAGGTGCTTTATATCCAGCTATTTCTAATTTGTTTAATAATTACAATATAGAACATGGCTCAATTAAAAAATTTAAAATAGGAGATACTCTCGTAATTATAGCTTCAACTGGTGGGTGGTCTGACAATGAAGTTGTAATAAGACAATTTAATGGAACACAATTTCATGGTGCTCCAATAAGACAATGGTTTCTTACGCAACAAACACAAGATTATTTTAGGTGGGATATTCCTTTATATTTGGTCAATAAATTAGATTCTAAAACAGTCGGTGAAAAAAGTAAAAAAATACTAAGATGTGGTTTTTGTGGTCTCGAGCTAATAACTTGTGACTATTGTAAAAAAGAATTCAAGGAAAAAAGCTATGTTGTTTGTTTAATGGGAGAAAAACATTTTTGTTCTAAAGGGTGTCTTAAAGAATTTCTTAAGAAACAGGCTATACCAACAGAGACATTTTTGGATTATGGGTGATTAAATGAAAATGTTAATGCTCCATAAAGACACTGCGGTACTCATTGTAATCAACTGGTCGCCTGAGCACCTACCGCAGTGTCGTGGAAAAAGGTGATATAGAATGCAAACCCTAACAGTCTATAATCAACACGTTTTGCAAGCACTGAAACAAATACCAGACAACTCTGTTGACTGCATTATAACTTCGCCACCATATTATGGTTTGCGATCATATAAAGGGGCAGATACTATATGGGGTGGTGATCCTAATTGTGAACATGATTTTGAAATTAGAGAACACCATACACAAGGGCAATCAGACAAAGCAACTACAGAATCTCCAATCAAAGGATTAGAGAAAAATTGGAAAGAGGGGTTTTGCTCTAAATGTGGTGCATGGAAAGGACAGCTTGGTTTGGAGCCGACCTATCAGATGTATATTGATCACTTGCTTACGGTCACTGCAGAGCTTAAGCGTATCCTTAAACCTTCAGGCACACTGTTTTGGAATATGGGAGATAGCTATGCTGGTAAGATGGGCAAACGTCAGGGTTGGAACGATAATAAAATATCGTATACAAGAGAAGAGGCTCTTGAAAATGGAACTACTTTTTATTTGAATGCTGATTATGGCAACATTCAAAATAAGTCTCTTATGATGATACCTGAGCGTTTTGCTATTGCTATGATAGATCAGGGGTGGATTCTCAGAAACAAAATTATTTGGTTCAAACGTAATGGAATTCCTACCTCAACGAAAGATCGCCTTGCAAATAAGTGGGAGTACATATTTTTCTTCGTAAAGTCTAAGAAATACTTCTTTAATTTAGATACAATCAGAAAGCCATTAGCCGATCCAGATAGAATGTTAAGAGGTGTATCTGGAAAAAGATACTCGCAGTCAGAAGCAATAGAAGCTTTTTTTGGAAATCCACATCACGGCATTAATAAACCCAGACCGAATGTTAAGCATAATATGAATTTAAATATAGAAAATTATCTTTCAAAAGGTGCAAATCCTGGTGATGTCATAAACACTCCAGCAATAAGATACAAGTCTTGGTATTCTAACCCTGGTCACAAATTTACACACGAAAGAGAATATGATCCAAATGCTGATGGTAGTGATTTTTGGGATATACCAACAAAGCCCCACACCTTCGCTCACTTTGCAGTCTTCCCAGAGACACTTGTCGAGCCACTAATTAAAGCAGGTTGTCCACAAAACGGAGTTGTCCTTGATCCCTTCGCAGGCTCAGGCACAACTTTATTAGTAGCATTAAATCATGGCTTAGATGCTATTGGTATAGAAATATCAAAAGAATACATACCCATAATCGAAACACGCACAAACGCAAAAGAACGCCAAAAGTTGGGAACGCTAGATTATAGGTTGATTGTATGAAGAAAATGTGGATTGTTTTAGCTGGCAACGTGCCTGTATGTATAAAGAAAGGAGAAATATTTCCAATAACTGCATTTATAAATCAAAGGAAAAATATTTTTATACCTATATTTGATGACTTTCATAAAGCGAGAAACTTTGTCTATAGAATTAGGAGTCGTGATATACTTTTTGCAACAAACATTAGAATTGCGGAGGTGAAATTTTATAAAGGTAATTAAAAATAGGTTGATTGTGTGAACGTTATAACTCCGTTTTTCTCAATTCACCCAAAATATATGTTATCAAACGGTGAAGTCGTGCCTAGTGTAACCCAAATCCTCAACGCAGTCATAGCCAAGCCCGGTCTGCAAAAGTGGGCAAACCAGCTCGGCTTAAACAACAAAAGCCTCGACAACGAGAGTAAAGCAACGCTTGACATAGGCAAGCTCCTCCACGCTTATATTCAAGCAGATCTCGAAGGTGCAATTGTAGATGAAATCGGCTACACGCCAGAGCAGATCAGCTTAGCTAAAAAGAGCTTTGCCCAATACCTTCGCTGGAAAGATGGCAAGCAGATAAAAGCAATAAAAATAGAGTATGTTATGGTTAGCGAAAAATATAGATATGGTGGTACCATCGATGCTTTGCTTGAAATCGATGGCGAATTAACCTTGCTTGATTGGAAGACCAGCACTCATATAAGTTTAGATTATAAACTGCAGGTTGTCGCCTATCTTTATCTTTTGCAGGAGCAGAACATTACGCCAAGCCGAGTTGGTGTTTTAAGATTGCCTAAAACTGATGGTGAGTTTGAATATTATGAAGCTGATGCAAATGAGCATATGCAGAAGTATGGTGAAGCTTGGCTCAAAGCTTTAGAGTGGTATAAAGCTTTATCTGTTTTGCAAGGTGATTAAATACAACCACCTATGAAAAAGAATAGTCTTGATGATTATCAAACACCACCATCCGCATTAGATCCTCTACTGCCTTATCTAGACAAGAACAAAATTATATGGGAATGTGCATCAGGAAAAGGATATTTAGTAAATCGTTTGCAACAAGAAGGTTTTAAAGTCATTGCTACAGATATACTCACAGGCTTTGACTTTCTGACAAAAGAACCTGATTTTGATTTTGATATAATAGTTACTAATCCCCCTTATTCTAAAAAATATGAATTTCTGAAAAGAGCCTACGAGCTAGGTAAGCCTTTTGCTTTATTATTACCTCTTACAATTCTAGAAACCGAGAAACGCCAAGCTCTATTTAAGAAATATGGTATAGAAATACTTTTGCTTAAGAAAAGAATAAACTTTATAACACCTTCTGGAAGTGGCAGTGGCTCGTGGTTTGCTACAGCTTGGTTTTGCTGGCATTTGCTTCCAAATCAGATAAATTTTAGTGAGGTGTAAGAACGTGTGATATAAACATATGTGCCTGTTTGTTGCTTATTGCCTTCTACTATTAGGAATTATTGGCGATGTTTTTGATTTTAATTATACAAAAAGCGAAAGATTTAAATATTTTTCGTATAATTAATTATACGTATAATGAAAAGGTGAAAAAATATGCACATACAAAATCCGAAAACAGGACAGACGTACTATCTTCACGTAGTACGCATAAAAGACAAGGACGGCAAAGAAAAAGTCGTCAGAGCTTTCTTTAGCAAAGAGCAAGTATTAACGAAAAAAGCAAAAGACGGATCAACGATAGAATATAAAGAAGAGGATCTACCAGAAGGCTTTATCATAAAAGAAAGGAAAGACAAAAACGGCAACGTGGTCTATCCACCATACGTCGGCAAGCAACGCACACCACAAGAAGAGGAGGTCATAAGACTAAGAAAAGAAAACAGAAAACTAAAAAGGGCACAGATACGAGAAAAACGCAAGCAACGCAAGCAGATAATGGCAAAA
>Ga0208448_100010_pt1 | contig 19856 bp, 27 predicted proteins | sample OSPB_Mat_virus_9_FD_187143 | JGI IMG/M metagenome (GOLD analysis project Ga0208448, IMG submission 187143) | Extremophilic microbial mat communities from Yellowstone National Park, USA - OSPB_Mat_virus_9_15 (SPAdes) (version 2) | ecosystem: Environmental > Aquatic > Thermal springs > Hot (42-90C)...
AAGTCTACAACTCCTCCACCTCGTCCTGGACAACGATCTGGTCCGGATCGCTCTCCTCCATTGCCGTGGACGTGGCGCAGTCGGTGTCGAGCCTTACCGTCTCCGGCTCCGCCTCGGTCGGCACGACACTGGGTGTTGGTGGCCTTGCCACGCTCTCTCAGGGCGCGCACGACGCCACGCTCGCCACCGCTTCCGTCGGCACGACCGCCACCACCACGAGCACAACAGCCGTCTCAACAGGGGTCGGCCTCAGCATCATCCCCGGCAACACCCAGGTCCTCCTGGAAGGGCACGCCATCGTGTCGAACAACACCGCAGGCGACGGTGCCATAGTGTACGTCTACCGCTCGACCGCAGGCATCCCGGCTGCTGGGTCCGCGCCGGCAACCGGGGACACCGCCGTCTTCAACTCCGGCGCGTTTCTCTCCTCGGCGGCGAACCAGCAGCAGTCGGTGGCGCTCCATGCGCTCGACACGGGACTTACAGCGGGTACCAAGTACTACTACTACTTTGCCCTTGCGGCAGTGACCGGGGGCACGGCCTCGCTCGTCGGCGGCACGAACACGTCCGTGCTGGTCGCTCGGACGGCGTGAGGTGGGAGAGATGGCGGAAGGAAGCCGAGCCATCTACCTAGAGACTTCGACGGGAGGGTCCAGCTTGAGCACAGCCGTCACGATAGTAAACCCCCTCCCCGCGGGGTCGAACACCATCGGCTACGTCGGCCTCGTAGGTTCGCTCCCGCCGGGGGACTCGCAGATCGGGTCTGTGAGTATCACCGGTTCTCTCCCCGCGGGGTCGAACACGATTGGGAACGTGACCCAATCCGGCCACAACACCGTCCTCGGCACGTTCAACCTCACCTTCGCGGCTTCCGCCGCCGCAGGTACGGTTGTGACGGCGAGCGTGCGGCTGCCGGGCACGTTCCAGAAGGACGCGCTCTACCTTGTCGCAATTAACAACCCGAGCGGGCTCGGCACGGCAGTCACGGTAACGTTCCAGAACGGCATGACGTTCGGGGGTACGTCGGTGGTCTACGCCACGGTGACCAGCGTCAACGTGGCGAGCGGTGCCGTGGTTGCCTATCTCGTCCAGGGGTGGCTCCTGGGCGACGCCGCCGCGCAGATCTCCTGCACCAACAGCGCCGCCGCGTCGTCGAGCGGCGGGACGGTCCAGGTCGAGGTGGTGCTGGTGTGATCACAAGGACACGAGCGAACTGGCCTCTGTCGCACTACTACGGGAGGGTGTTGGCAGATGGTCCAGTTGCGTTTTGGCCTCTAGACGACCTCAATCCGTCCGTCGTGTCCGACATATCGGGACACGCCCAAAACGGGACGATTACAGGAGGCGTCACGCTTGGCCAGATAGGCATCCTCGCGACGGAGACGCCGTGCATGAAGTTTGATGGGAGCACAGGTTACGTCAACATTCCACACAGCTCTACGTTGGCTGTTTCAGGTCCGTGGACGTTGGAAGCATGGGTGTTTGCCACGACCGAGCCCACAGGGTGCGGTATTATCACGCAGGCATACAACAACACAGATGTCATTTATGAGATTGGCGTGGGGATGTCTGCTGCATCAGGCAACAGCGAATTTGGCGTTGGGTTTTACACAACAGCCAACTTATGGGCTACGGCATATGCCAGCACGACGTTTCCTACCAACACATGGGTCTACGCCGTTGGAGTTTGGACGGGGACAGAGCTGATCGCATACCTAAACGCCCAACAGGTTGCGACTGCCTCGCCAAGTTTTTCGCCAGCAGACGGCGGGCTCCCCTTTTACGTAGGCCGCCGCCACGACACGGCAGGGACTGTCAATTTCTGGCCGGGCTTAATCCAGGCGGCAGCGATCTACCCCTACGCCCTCTCCGCCTCTCAGGTCTTAGCCCACTACAACGCCGGGTGCACCGGGCTCGTGGGGGTGTAGGCGATGGCGTACGGCAGGAGGATGTCGGAAGGGCTCAGTCTGCCCGCCACGCCGACGCAGGCGGGGACCGTAGAGATCACCCAGCTTCCTCCCTCGGGGACCCCGACTGCCCCCGTGCTCGTTGCGAGACCGAGCGAGACGGAACTCACCACCACGTCCGCGACGACGGTCTTCTCCGTCACGCCGACCGCAGCGGGCCTGTTCGTGCTCTACGTCTACGCCCGCGTTGTGACTTCGGCGACAACGGTTACAGCGACCCTTACCTACACATCGTCCTCCGGGTCGCAGACGTACATGATCTGGAACAACCAGACTCTACCTGTAGGCGACAGCGCTGCCGTTCCGTTCTTCTTCCAAGCCACAACCTCCGGACCCATCACCCTGTCCGCCACGGCAGGTACGGCCAATCAGGTGTACATCGACGCAAGGTTGGTGAGCGTCTGATGGCGCAGCTCATCCTTCCAGGCAATGCCACGCCTGCCCAGGTGCTCAGCGGTTACACTTTCAGCGCCGGAAACAACTACGACACAATCGGTTTGATGCCGAACCAGGGCTCTGTATCCCAAAACCTCGAGGGGAAGCCTGGACGTTTTACATGGGGAAGTGGGTATTACAGTTCTATTACCATAAGCAATGCTGGGTTCTGGGATCTGCTCCAGTTCGACACTATCGCGAGGACGTTAGCTCGGTCCGCCTACGATTCTAACGCAAACCTAACTTATGTTGTAGATGGTCTTGCTAGCGCTGATATAACTTCGGTTACAGCTTTCAGCTACGCTTCCAACTCGTGGACTACTGAGGCATCAGACACCACCGCAAGAGAAAACATGGGCGTTGCCTATGACTCCAGTGCAAATTTGACCTACGCTATAGATGGGATTAGATCCGGTACCGGTATCTCCACCGTCACGGCGTACAGTCACGCGTCCAACTCGTGGACCGCCGAGGCGTCGGACACTACCGCTAGATGGGCGTTCACCGCTGCCTATGACTCCCAAGCAAACTTAACCTATGCTATAGATGGGTATAGTAGCAATTTCTTAAACACCGTCACGGCGTACAGTCACGCGTCCAACTCGTGGACCGCCGAGGCGTCGGACACTACCTCAAGAGACGGGCTTAATGCCGCCTATGACTCCAGTGCAAATTTGACCTACGCCATCGACGGGGATAGTAGTGGTGGTTACTTAGCCACCGTCACGGCGTACAGTCACGCGTCCAACTCGTGGACCGCCGAGGCGTCGGACACCATCGCAAGGTCCGGTCCCGGAGTTGCCTACGCCTCTAGCGTAAACCTAACCTACAGCATCGACGGGTACAACGGTAGTAGTAATGTCTCCACCGTCACGGCGTACAGTCACGCGTCCAACTCGTGGACAACGGAGGTGTCGGACGTTACTATAAGGGGTGGTATAGCATCTTCCTACGACTCTACTGCAGACTTGATCTACGCTATAGATGGGAGTAACAGCAGCAACCTATCTACCGTTACTGGGTACTTCCTCGGTTAGCTTAACTACCGCTTATACTACCAGTGTGAATGTCGTACTCAACAAGTATGGTGCGGTTGTACTAAAGGCTACAACCCTTAGTCGCTACGACGCGCCACGATCAGTGTCTCTCTGAAGGAGGGTACGCCTACGATTACGTCCCGTGACGTTCTCTTGTTCGCAGCCCGCCTAGGCTTCGCCCTTTCCCCGTCCATCGTGGACGAAGCACTCGCAACTGTGGACCAAGAGGCGATGATCGAGGCAGAAAAGGCGCGATACGAAATCCTGGTGTGGGATGGGAAGTCCGATGTCCTTGGCTCGCCCCCAAGCCGGTTCCTGCATGGCAAGGACGCCATCAGCCGAGCGGCCATCGAGAACCTGGAAAACGGCAACGCAGTCTACTTCCTGCTCCGAGACGGGCAGATCCACCATTGGCAGCCGTATCGTGCCTACACGCCGGGGCATGTGCCCATGTCGCACGACCCCAACCACCCGCACCACGTCATGAAGGCAGCCCAGGAGCATCTGGAGATGGAGGCACGGCACCAAGTGCGCGGCGCGATTCTTGAAGCCGCGTTCGAGGCTGCGCTCCGACTCCACGAGCAACGCGGGGTCCCAGTGGTGGCCACGGCTGTACCGCAACACCGGAGGTTCTAGAATCTTCATGCCGCTGAGGAGAGCATGAGGGGTCGAAGCCATGCCTAGCCATGTCCAACGTCTCCTACCCATCCGGGCCAGGGGGCGGCGGCATTGGTTCGTACAACGGCGGCAATGGATTCGTCACAATCTGGTGGTAAAGGAGTGATTCGATGTCCGACCGCATGACAGTTGTCTCAGCTCCGATCAACGTGAACAAGTCTACCTATGAGGCGCTCCTGACTGTCGGGATTGCGGCACCCGGCCATGACCCGCAGCAGCAACAGGTACAGTTCATCTTCGACACAGGTGCCTTCGAACTGACACTCCCGATTGGCATCGCGCAATCCCTCGGTCTCCCGAACCTCGGTCCCGTGGAGGTCGGTGGCGTCGGTGGTACCACCGCGGGATACTGGTCCGTGTGCGATGTGGTGTTCCCCGGCAAGACCTTCCCCAACGTGAACTGCGTCGTTCTCGAAAACTTCCCGGTGGCCCTTTTTGGGCTCCGGTTCGCCATCAACCGGAACCTCGGCATCGACCTCGACTTGCCGGAGCAGACGGTGACGTTTTACGACCTGCCCGGTCAGGTCATAGGTACGCCGAACCTCGTCCTCGAGCAGCCTGAGATGACAAGCCCCATCCCCGCAGGTACCGACGCCGTATGCCTGAGCCTTGTGATCCGCAACACAGGCACGGCCGCGGCGGACCTCTCCACGGTCCAACTCCAGGGACGTGTCCTGACCCAACAGGGCCAGCTTGTGACGCTCTTCCCGAGCATCAACCTACCCCCCGTGCAGCTTCAGCCTGATACCCAATCATCCGTACTCGGCCTTCGGAGCCTTGCGCCGATACCGGAGGCATACCGTGGCAGCACGCTCCTCGCCGAATTCCAACTCTCGCCGCTACCCGTGTACGGAATTTCCCCGTTCGAGGTGAGCTGACATGGATTCGAAGTCGATTGCCCTGATCGGTCTCGCCGTCGTAGCAGGCGGAGCGGTGACGTTTGCCATTCTAGAGACCCTCCATCGTTACCCAGCCATCACGATCACCCCCAGCACAGGTCCTCTGTCCGTATCCTCTACCGCCACGGGCACGACCATATCCACGCCCTCCCTGACGTTTACAGCTGAGGCCGTGAACGGCGAGTGGGTGGTCACGCTTCCCGTATCCGGGCAGTCGCTCCAGGTGGCCATCGCTCCTGTCGGGTTAGTCCCGCCAGGGACATACCCCCTCACGCTCCCCGATGGTCAACAGGCGACCGTCATCATCCCTGCATCGACCACAACACCCACCACGACCACGACCCAGGGGACATCCCAGGTGTACACCGCTGTGGAGAGCGGGTCCGATTGGGTTGTGAGTGTTCCTGACTACCCCTACCCCATCACGGTCGGTGTCGTGGGCGCGACATCCCCCGGGCAATACCCACTGCGCCTACCGAACGGAACCACAGTGACCGTGGCGATTCCCTAGTGATCCGTACGCCAAGCTGGGCGTGATAGCCTGAGTCATGGGGGTGTCCCCATGCTCCACGATCGCGAGATCGACCTGATCCTTTCGGAACTCTCCGGCCACGACCGGAGGATCGAGAGGCTGGAGCAATCGCTGTCGGAGCTCCAGGCGCTGATGGTCCGCGTGTCCTTCGGTGTTGCCGCTGCGGTGATCGCGCCCTTCCTCGCCCAACTCGTGTTCGGCGTGCTTCTCCACAAATGATGCGGAGGTGCGCATGAGGATGCCGCAGACCGTCACCCTAGCTCCTGCATCGTCCACGACCGTGACGCTGACGAGCAGCATCCCCTTGCCCTCCTCCGTCGCCGGGGACACCTTGGTTGCGCATGTGTCCCTGTCCAATGGGGGCCAGAGTGCCACAACATTCCAAGTACAAGCGGCATCTCCTACCGTGGCAACGCCACAGGAGCTAGGTGTGAATGTCGTCGCGAACCTCACCGCAGGCGAGCCCGGAACAGCAAGCGTTGGCCTTTACAATCCCTCATCCTCGCCCATCGTCGCGAACACAGTGACCGTTGAGATTTTCGCAGGCCAAGGCTCTGCGCAGCCGTTGTCGTCTGGATCCGCCGGACCGGTCACAATTCCTCCGAACCAAATCCAGACGGTGACGGTCAGCCTGCCTACTCTGCCGACTTCGTACTATGGCCCGGCTTACGCTTCCGTGTACATTAACGGACAATTCGAGGTTAACATAGGCGTTACCATATCTCCTCCTCCCTCCCAATCCGGATCTCCTACATCTACCCTCCAAACCACGTCTTCTCCAACAACGTCTTCGACAACATCGACGACCTCATCTTCCACGTCCCAAACGTCCTCATCCTCATCCCAATGCAGCCCTATCTGGTGGAACGGGCTCATGAGCACCCTGGACGAAGCCATGACCGCCTCGCAACAAGCCAAGAATGCATTCCCTGGGTGCCAAATCGCAATTTGGGTTGCCACACCTTCCTGGTCGGGCTACAAGCCCCTGTATGCCGTCACTTTCTCGACGGCATCCCAATCCTACGTTTCCAACACCGTGTTTGGGGGAGGAGCCCAGGCCTCTCTCTACACCGTGGTCTAGGAGGTGTCCCACTTGGCCCTCACCCCTTCTGAGACACCGCCTCCCGGGCGGCGCACAGCGACGCTGATCGCAGGTGGTTCCGCGCTCGGCGCGCTCCTCGCCCTTGCCGTGTACCTCGGCCTTCCGAAGCCTCCCAAGCAGCCTCCGCCCACCACGTCTTCCCTGCCGCTGACGATCACCGGCGCGCAGGTCTCTGCCGTTCCGAGCGGCACCGGGTTCGTCGCCGAGGCTACGGTGAGCATCGCAAACAGCAGCACCGCATCTCAGAGCACCACCCTCGCAGGGACGATCGACTACGGTGGCGGAGAGGTCGCCACGTTCCCATCGACGCCCGTGACCGTCGCCGCCTCGTCCTCGACGACCGTGAATCTGGAAAGCACCCTCATCCCGTCCACGTACGCAGGCCAGACGCTCTCGGCCGCGTTCGCGCTCTCAAATGGTGCCACCTTCACGACGAGCTTCACGGTACCGGTAAGCTTGGCCACCGGACAGGCCGCCATTGAGATTTCTTCTGTCCAGGTGTCGCAACCGGTGATCGCTGGCAACCCCGTCACCGTGACGGTGACGCTATCCAACACCGGGACGGCGACAGGAACGGTCACGGTGTCCGGCAACATCGAGCTCGGCGGCACCGTCGTAGCTACCCTCGACTGAGGGGGTCCTCCCATGCAGGTCACGCTAGGTCCAGGGCAGACACAGACAGTGACGCTGACGAGCTCAGCGCCCATCTCGACTCAGCTCACGGGCGACGTTCTGGATGTCGTCATTGCGCTGAACGGTTCCATCGCCAAGATCGTCCCTGTACAGGTCTACACCACTCCTGGGACGGGACAGGCGCAGATCCTCGTTTCCGGCGTTGCGGTCGAGGAGGCACAAGCTGGGCAGACACCCGTCGTCATGGCCACTGTGGTCAACACTGGCGGCAGCGACGGCTCGACGATCGTTTCCGGCCAGATCACAACGCCCTCTGGTGCCCTTGTGGAGGAGATCGTCCCCCAGGCCACACCGACGCTCCATCCGGGCGAGGTGTACCAGCTGACCCTCTACGGCAGCGACATCCTCCCGGCGTCCTATGCGGGCCAGACCCTTGTGGTGACGCTCAGCTCCGCGCAGGGCGGTCCGTCCGCCTCGGCCCAGTTCACGGTCCAGGGCACGGTCGGCGTGCCTCAGCTTGCCATCGTGAACGCCACGGTCACATCTGCCGTAGCCGGTCAGTTCGGGCAGGCCACCGTCATCGTGGCGAACATCGGCACCGCACCCGGCAGCGGCACCGTCACAGGCGTTACAACATTCCTGGGCCAAACCGTAGGACACTGGAACCCCATCTCCGTTCCGACGCTGCAGCCCGGTCAGTCCGTCCAGCTGCAGACCACGACGGAAGGCCTCCTGTACCAGGGCTATGTCGGCGACACGCTCACGGCGGTATTCCAGCTCGGCGCGTCGGCCATCACGGTGCCGTTCGTCGTGCAGGCACCCTCGTGAGGTGGGGTCGAGATGAGCTGCGTCACCGATCCGCAGGCACCGATCCAAATCTGCGATCTCGTCGTCCTCGAGGCGAGCTACGGCGCGCCCGTACGCGTCCAGTTCACGGCCAACCCTCTGCCGTCAGGTCCGTTCGGGGTCTTTTCCGGCGGGTCCGATGTGTTCACGGGTGTTGTCACGATCGACAACGCCTCTGGTGTGCCTATCGTCGTGGCGACGTTCACGCACGAGTCGGTGTCGGTCGTCAGTGTGAGCAATCCCGTGTTCCTGGAAACCCATGAGGATGTCACATCCTCCTGGCTCGGCCAGACGATCCACATCACCGTCGGCCCAAGCTACCTGTTCGATTACCAGCCCGGGGACGTTTTCGTCCCGAACCCCACGGCGATGCTGCGCACGAGCGTGACACTCCCGGCTGGCGTGCCTCGGTTCCGCCTCGCCATCTCGTCGCTCCCCTACCAGATCGGCGCGTCTGCGACGCCAAGCATGTCCGTCCTCGTGCAGAACGTCGGCTCCGGTTCGGGCGAGACGACCGTGACGGCGATCACCAGCGATCCCTCGACCGGTCAGGATGTGGCGCAGTGGACATCCGTCACCACGCGCGCGCTTTCGCCCGGCTCGAGCCAACTGGTCACCCTGCGCCAGATCGATCCCGTTGGCCCTGCCTATGTGGGCAGGGTCCTCACGGTGACTGTGAGCGACGACCGCGGCGACACCGTACAGGGGACCTACATGGTCCAGGGCACGGGCACAGGAGCCGTGAGCGTGGGTCCGACCGGCATCGGGTCCACGCCCACCGCCCCTGCCGTACCGGGCGGCATCAACACGGCAGCCGTCATCGCAGGCGGTGCCGTTGTCCTCGGCGGGGCTCTCCTCGTCTACCTGGGGTTCCGCCTGGGGGTGGTGTAGGTGGCGAGCCTCGTCTACACTTCCCTCGTCTCGGGCAGCGGCACGCACAACCCGCTCCTCATGGCGTCGCCCGCTGCCGTGTTTGCGGCCATCACAGGCAACCCGCAGGCGATCGTCGAGTTCGTCAACGAGGATGTCACCGCGGCAGAGGCAGGGCTCCCCGAGGGCGAGCGTGTCCAACTGACCATCCGTGGTTGGACCATTCCCCTTCTCGGGTCCGTTGGTGCGCAGGTGGCGGGCTACATCAACCAGCAGTGGCGACTCGGCAACATCCGCGACCTCGTAACCGGCGAGGTCCCCCAGGCGTGGCCCGAGTACCCGTCGGAAGTGGCGCAGTACGTTGGTTCGTCCGACACCCTCTACCTGCGCTGGCGCAAGGGCCAGCCGTTCGTGGTGTGGTTTGTCGGGTTCCTCATCCTCGGCCTCGGGGTTTTGTACCTCCTCTCCAAGATCGCACCGGGATGGTTCGGCGCGGGGAACTACACCTACACCATGTCTCGTGCGGATGTTGCGTCATCCGTACAATCTGTACCCCCATCTGGCATGCCTCTTTGGGAGAAGATCCTCCTGATTGGCGGCGGAGTCATCGTTGCAGGAGGGTTGTTGTGGTTTCTTGCCGAACTGAAACTGCGCGAGGCCGGCGCGAATAAGAGTTACCAGGAGATAATCATCGAGCGGTAAGGGGGTTCTGCATCATGTCGATCACGCCGGGCGACAGCTTCTACGAGGCAGCTGTACTCATCCTGTTCGAGCTCGGCGTGGACGCCCCTTCCGCCGCGCAGGTCAACATGCTGGTTGCGTGGGAGTGGGTTGAGAAGCCCCACCCCAACGGAGCCCTTCAGTGGAACAACCCGCTCAACACCTCCCTCCGCCTCCCCGGCTCGCAAACCGTGAACAGTGAGGGTGTCCAGTCCTACCCGACGCTGTTGGAGGGCATGGCGGCCTGCGCCGCCACCATTGCCAACGGCGACTACCCGACCATCCTGCAGGCCCTCAAGACGGGGAACACGTCGCTGTTCTGCTCTCCCCAAGCGCTACGAGAGTTCTCGGTGTGGGCGCACGGCTACTCGGCCACGCCCGACCTCTCGTATGGGGAGAGTATCTGCTCGACGCTCCAGGCGCTCCCGCCTCCTCCGCCCGAGTGGGTGTCGCTTGCAGGCCTCGTCCTCCCCTCCCCCGGCCAGACATCTGCCCCGCTCATCTCTCCTGTGAACGCCGTAGCCGATCTCGTGGCAGGCCAGCCCGCAGTCGTGCGTTCGATCATCGCCAACGTCGGCGGCAGTTCCGGACCCGGCGGAGATGTGTCCGGCAGCATCTCCACCACAGGCGGCGTCACTGTGGCGCTCCTCCTTCCCCAGCGCGTGGGGACGCTCGCTCCCGGCGAGCTCGCCGACGTTACCCTCACGTCCGACAGGCCCATCCCTCTGACCTATGGGGGACAGTACCTCACCGTGGTTGTCGAGGCAGGCCTAGGCGCGGTCTCCGTGACTTCCCCCGTCGCGTCGCCCGCGTCCACGTCCGCATCTGCGCCTCCTCCTACGCCTGCCCCATCGCCCGTCGCGCCCTCGGCCCTGGCGCTCGTCGGCGCGTCCGCCCTGGCTCTCGGCGGCGGGTGGCTCTTGTATCGTGCTCTTCACACCTCATCCTAGGATTGGTCTAGATCAGGCTGGAGGTGATCAAGGTGGTTCTCTCGCAGCTCCACCTCGCGCCCCTGGCGCTCTTCGGGGTGGGCGTCGTGTTCCTTCTGATCGCAGTGGATGTTGCTCTGGCGTATCTCCGGGCGCTCCTGAGCGACCGGTGGGATTGGGCAAAGGCCGGTCAGTTCGTCGCTCGGCACGTGTTCCCGAAGATCGGCGGTCTCCTCGTGACGGCCTGGGTGTCGCAGATCGCGCACGGAGGGTTCCCGGGCGTGATCTCGACGGGCATGCTCTATGGCGGCATCCTGACGGTGGCGATCTCGCTCGTGAAGGACATCCTCGGCAAGCTCCAGGCCTTTGCGCTCGTCCACCCGTCGTCCAGCGCGCCGACAACCGGAGGATCGCCTGGGGGGTCGGCCTAATTGGCCGCCCTCTACCCCAGCTACTCGGTGGCACATGGCCACCTAGCCCAGGCGATCCGTGCCGCCTTTCCCGACAAACCTTGGCTCCACCGCATCCTCGCCGTGACGGCTCTTGCGAGCGCAGCAGCCGACATGACGGTGCAGCTCCACAGTCGCCGCGTGCGCCCTCCCTCGGAGGCGGATTTTCATCGCGACCTCGCGGAGTTCTACCGCCAGGAGGCGGAACGCCTGCGTGCGCAGTCGCCCTCCGTCGTGGTGCATGTGCACACGTCTGCCTCACCCCAAGCGTCTTCGTCCGCGTCGGCCTACCTCCGTGAGGAGGGCGCGCCCATCGACACCGACTGCTACTCCTGCGCCACGGGTCACCTCGCGGCGCTCGAGGGGGCGCTCCGCCGCGCCCAGCATCAGATCGAGCGCACGGGGACATGCGACGACGAATGCCTCCGCTGGGTCACCCTCGCCGCGCAGGAGCCCTCGGCTCTTCTGGCACGGGACTGGTCGGATGAGCGGATTTCCCGCCTGCCCCAGGACCAACAGGACCTCATCCGCCAGTACCGCGCCCGCGTCGAGTCCGTGCGGGACCGACTCGTCGGCCCCGAGGCGTCGGCAGTTGTGGACGCGTCCGCCCTCCTCACCGAGACGACGCGGTTCACCGGCGCTGGCGACCCAATCGACCACCCGGAGGTTTCCTGGCGTCTGCAACAGGCCGAGGCAGCGCTCGCTGCGGCGGAGCGCGTCACGGTGCAGTGGGACAAGCACACCGCGCAGTCGATACGCCGCCTGCGCCAAGACCTTGGCTCTAGCATCGCCTCGCATGAGGATGTCCAGCGTGCCGCCGAGGCATCGAACCGGATCAGCCGCCGCGTGCTCGCGTCCCGTGCCCGCAGCGCCAAGGCGGAGGACCTCGCCAAGCTCGCCGACGAGGTTCACGAGTTGCGCACCTCGTTCCGGCAGGCCCGCATGAAGCACGCAAACGTGTCCGTTGCGGCCATGCTTGCGCCTTCGCCCCGGTCGCCATCTACAGGCCACCACATCCCCCGCCACGTAGTGGACCGCTACGCTTCCCCGACCGAGGAAACCGTCGCCGAGGTCACGGACAGGCAGCGCCTCGCCGAGGCATACGATCACCTCGAGCGAGCCATCGAAGGGCGCGGCACCAAGGTCCGCTACCGTCCCCTGCCGACACTCCCGGAGGGGACACTGCTCGGCGTCTATGACCCCTCCACGGACACAATCCTCCTGGACGATTTCGCCCGCATACGAGACTCGTTTGCGCTACAGGTTCTGGCGCATGAGACGGCACACGCCCTTGTGGACGGCCCGCGCTGCCGCAACTCTCGCTACGTACCCGACACGCCGTACGAGGAACAGCCCGCGGAGATCCGCGCTCAGGTGGCGACGCTCGCGGCGATGCTGGAACTCGGCCTTCCGGTCGAGCTTGCGGACGGAACCGAGCTGCCTCCTGGGAGACGTTTCGTGGATTGGGAGCGCGTGCGCCAGGACCTAGGCCCAGATTCAGCCGAGGACTGCCGGTGGGCGGCTGAGTGGATCGTGCGCGCCGCTCGAGGTGAGGACGGCACGCTGCTCACCGAAACGTGTCCTCTCCGGAGGGGGGCGTCGTGATGGCAGCGCCGTCAGTGGCCAATGTGTACCCAGGGGGACTGCAGGTCCAGGCATCTTGTATCGTCCACAAACTCGCCCAACAGGTCCTAAGCCTGGAGTGCCCTGCGCGGATCGTCAACGTCGGTCAAGAGGTTCTGGGCGTCGTGGCCGTAGACAGCAGCGGCCTCAGCCAGATGGTTGTCCTGGTCCCTGGACAGGCAATCGACCTTCCCGACCCAGGTCCAGGCGGCGCGTGGGTGGTCGCTTGGGAGACCGCAGCCCAGGTGCGGCTCCAGCAAGACCTCTCCCTCGCGGCGGGCATCGGTGTGGCCGTGCTCGCAGGTGTCGGCGCGGCGACGATCGCGCTGGCGATCTACCACGCGGCCACACGAACCCGGTGGTGATCCCCGTGGCCATGCGCTCTCCCGGCAGGATCGTCCCGCACGAATGGCCGTACTGCCCCCGCTGCGGCAGGGAGATGCGGCGCTGGCCGGGGCAGTCGCCTCGTGTGTGGTGGTGTCCCGAAGAGGCCATTGTGGTGCAGCGCCGCGACGGGCAGTGGCTCCTCCAGTCTATCTCCGCTGCAGGACGCCTTCACACACTGGGGGTGATCCCTCATGTCCGCACAAAGGTACTATCCTGACTGCACCGCTGCGCTGAGGGCTTTGGCCGAGGGCCTCCCACCCGAGGCATGCCACAACTTCCGCGCCGTGCGCGAACTCGCCGCATGCTGGGCGTGGCATGGGGAAGGCACGGCGACCATGACTCCCGAGACCTTCGGCCAGCGCCTCCGTGAGGGATGGGACCGTGTGCGCTCGTCGTGTTCTTCGTCCGGCGGCATCACCCCTGAAGTCGGGTTCCTCGAGCCTTCCGAGGAGCCAATCACATACGGCATCTATGCTCCCGACGGAAGGCATGTTGGCGCGCTGACGCAGGTGGGCGATGAGGTCATCGCCTGCATGCATGACCGGTGCTCGACGGCGCACGGAGGCGCTGTAAGCCTCGATGCGGTTCGCACGATGCTGGAGCTTGACGGCTACGAGGTGAGGTGATCCCATGCGCGAGGGCGACCACTGCGGGCTTTGCGACCTGTTCCTCGAGGCGGCGTGCCGCGTGGACAGGGACTTTTGTGAACTGAAGGAAACGTACTATACCACCGACATGTCTGCGGACGAAATGTGGGACCGCGCGGTAGACCTGACCAAAAGCGTGGAGGAGAGGCAGCAGATCGAGCGCGAGATGGATCGCCTCGCCCGTTCGGGCTGGGTACGCGATCCTGGTCAGGAGGCCGCGCAGCGCTGGCTCGACCACTACCGGCACGGTCGGGACGGCTGATCCGTGCTCCGAATTTGCCGTGCTATGGTTTCGTTAGACCTACAGGGAGGTGGATACCGTGGCCCGTCCCATGAGCCCGCAGCAGATGGCCGCCGACTACGACGAGGGCGTGCGTGCCGTCACCCAGCAGGACTACTGCGCGCGGCAAATCGAGCTGGGCGTGTCGCCTGATGTGTGCGCCCGCCGGTACCAGCGTTACCAGCAGCGTGCTGTCGGCAAGGGCGCAAAGATGGTACAGAGGTGGCAGACGGCCTGAGTTCCCGTCCGCTTCCTTGTTCTCGAAGGGGGCAGTGTCCCGCTGCCCCCTTCGGTGCTTTGGTCGGATGTATCCTCCAAACCCTTGCGGGACAAGGGGTTGAAGCGGGTGAGATGGGTGTACAGGCTGGCAGCTTAAAAGGTTTTATAGCACCCAGCCCGTACACTCAGCTCGATCGGCTCCCCGCCAGTCGGGATGCGGCTTCCGAGATAACGGCAGAGGTGAGGACCGAGGACCATGCCGAGCTTATCGAGTACAGGTGCGATGCTGGCCATGGTGCGCGTGGTCGATCCCGCCACGGGGCGCGGCGCGTACGCGCTCGTCCGGGTGGACACCGGGGACGATATCACGATTCTGTCCCCTTCGGTCCTGTCGTCGGCGGGCGCGGTTCCCACGTCCCACTCGAGCGTCGAGGGAATCGACGGCACCGCGATCCGCGTGCCGACGTACCACGTGCTCCTGGACCTCGGTCAGGGTCAGCTCCTAGGCCCGCTCGAGGTTCTTGGCTTGGACATGAGTCCCCTTGGTGTAGATGGCCTCCTGGGCGACAACGCGCTCGACGAAGGCGTTCTTGTCCGGGACGGTCCCACCCGCACCTGGACCTTCGCGCCTGTCGTCTCCTCTCCCCCTCCTCCGAACTACACATGGGCGATTCTCCTGGCGCTTCTAGGAGCCGGCATCGTGGCGGGTTCGTTCGTAGCCGCGCGGCACGTCCAGTCACAGTCCCGCCAGACTTAATTGTCATCCAGCCCATAAAGGCAAATTATTCTCGATGGTTACGTTCAGGTCGATCTCCTCTTTGCTTGCATACTGAAATATATCCCAATGCTCAAGCCACGTAAGTGGCGCAGCCATTTGGGATATATCTCCAATCCACCAAGGCCTCCACAGTTTTACAAGACTAGTTGCGGGTAACCCAATAGGAAGATAGAGCCCAGGACAATACCCATTCATCAACATTTCTGCCTCCCATCTTTCTTGGAATGCCTCCGTCACCGCCCATCCGTGCTCGATGTCCCCGAAGATGGCGACACCTTCCGGCACCCCCAATGACTTGGCCAGTCGAGTCGCCTCGTATGCGTGCCTCTCAGCTTGATCGCCCGTCTGGCATGAGTCCTTCGTTATTGCGTTGTATATCAGAACAATCTTGCATCTCCGTGCGTGTAGAAATTCTACCTCCTTTTGCGTCAAAGGTGTCGCCCCAACGTGGCCATCCGTGAGGTACCTACCCCAAAATGCTGGGGCTCTCCCAAGCTCTTGCACGGCGATATCCCACAGAGCCTCACTACTTTTTGCAGAGTCTACCCCATAAACCAGTTTCATGACTTTACCTCCCCTTTTCCACGAATCTCAGCCTGCTCGATAAGGATCTCGGCAGATGGCTCACCCGGCTCCCACCTGACATCCAGGTGAACCACCTGCCTGTCGTCGGCGAAGGCCACACCCCGCAGGCCATCCAAAATTGTCTTCGCGACGTTGTCCAGATCGAATCGCCGGGGGCCTCGCACCACGATCCGCACCGCGACGTCGCCCTCAACCGGACGTGCTCCTGCGATGCGCGCCTCCCAGCCGACGCGCTGCTCGTAGTCCCGTGTCCTGGAGGGCGTGTACCATCGCCCGCCTCTTCCGAGCCGAGGCCTGGCTTTCGGCACGGGCTCACCCGGCACCACAAACCTCACGTCGTCTCGTCCTCCTCGCTCTCATTCACGAGCAGCTCCGCCTCAACCCTCGCGAGCTCCTGCCTCACGCCGATCACCAGCGCGAGCGCCCGCATCCGCGCCTCGTGCTCCGAGCACCTGTCGCCCTCGCAGAGGTGCACGAGGTCCCTTAGATCCGCTGCCAGCGTCGCCCCAGCCACCTGCGTCCTGCCAATGAGCTCACGCAGTCTCGGGCTCATGCTCCTCGCCCCCGGATCGCAAGGATGCGGCGGCCGATCCACTCGGCGACCGGCACCGCTACAGCGTTTCCGATGAGCCGGTAGCGCGTCGAGTCGCTGATCTCGCGTCCGTCGCCAAACCGCGTCCAGCCGTCGGGGAATCCCTGCAAGCGCTCGCACTCCCGAGGCGTGAGGCGGCGGACGATCGATTTGCCGACAGACATCACAACGAAGTCCTCTGCCGTCGGGTTAAACCTCATACCACTACGACTGGCGGTAAGGGAGTGGGCGACCAAAAATCCCGCCTGCGCCTTGTTGTCGTCGGCACCACCATTGGCGTAGGTGCCGGTGAGAGCCTGCGTCACAAGGAAATCTCGCTCGCTCGCTATCCCTGCTGGGCGGTTTGTTCCAGCGCCGCTCGCAAGAGGGGAGGCAACGACCTGCCCCTTTTCTCGGCTCGGCGGAGGATCCCCTGCGCCGCTTTCGGGCTCAAAAAGTACTTCCGCAGGTGCGGACCAGGGGTCTCCAAGATGTCCCACAATGAACACACGGCGGCGTCGCTGGGCCACTCCGAACCACTGAGCGTCCAGCACTCGGTAGGCGTACCCATACCCCAATTCCCCCATCGACCCGAGGACGGCTCCCATATCCCGCCATCCGTTTGACGACAGCAGGCCAGGGACGTTCTCGACAAGTACCCAGCGGGGACGGAGCTCAGCCAAGACACGGTGGAACTCCCACCAGAGTCCCGAACGTTCTCCATCCAAGCCCGCACGACGACCTGCGACGGAGACGTCTTGGCATGGGAATCCACCGCAAACAAGGTCAACTGCTTCGAGATCATCTCCTCTCAGATCCCTCACATCCCCAAACTTGGGCACGTCCGGCCAGTGTTTCCGCAGGACTGCCTGCGCGTTTGGGTCAATCTCGACTTGCCAGCGGATGGTCATGCCAGCCCGTTCCAACCCTAGGTCGATACCGCCGATGCCCGCGAAGAGGCTTCCTACCGTCAGGGTCATGGTGCCATCTCCTCTTGTCACGAGGACGACGTTGAGTTTGCGGGTCATTACTTCCTCCACGGCCACACTTCCAACCACACGACGTCCAGCAAGACCATAGACGTCACGGCACCGCCTCCTCTCCCATCCGCAAGTCGATCACCTCGTAGGTGTCCTCTCCGTCCAGACGGGGCTGGTCCCACGGCCCACACCGCCGCACGGCCATTTCGCAATAGCGAGGGTTTAAGTCAATGTAGATGCTGCTTCGACCGATCCGCTTGGCAACGAGGGAGACGGTGCCCGATCCACCAAAGGGGTCGAGGACGGTGCAGGGCATTACCTCTGCGTTGCAGTCACATGTAGACCTCCAGCCTACCGTAGCAGCGGATGCTCCCACGAAACCGCCCGGCCGCTCCGGGAGATCAAGGCGTCTCACGGCTCCAGGGTTGTACGCTTTAGAGCGCCGCCCCTCTACGCGAGATTTCTTGCGTTCCACAAGCCTCTCGTATGGGGCACCACAGACCGAGCAACAGCCGAACTCACTCGTGCCAGCGAGGATGCACGGCTTGACGAGGGCTTCGGGGAACGTGGCAAAGTGCGCCTCTGGGAATGGCTGAGGAGGTATTGCCCACACGTCGCGTAGTTTGCCGGTCATGCCGCTAGGATCACGCTTGGGCTCTCTGTAACGGCTGGCAGACGATCTACCCTCACGGTGGAAAGAGCCGTGGGAACCAGGGTCGGTGTCCCACCCGCTCGGTACCTTAGCCATTTTCCTAGCCAGAGCATGAGGGTGCGGGAATAGCGTCCCTGCCCGCACGGACGCGGATCCCATGGGAGGATTGGGATCACCAGACAGAGCCGGCTCAGAAACAGCATCGTCGTCGTAGTAGTACTGCTCGCTCTTGGCGAGCATGAACACGTACTCATGTGCTCTTGCGGGGCGATCCTGGGCGCTCTCCGGCATCGGGTTCCCCCACCTCATGCCGACCGATGTACCCTTTGCCCAAATGACATCATCTCTGAGCCACCACCCATCCGCCCGGAGAGCAAAGGCGACCATCCACGGGATGCCGACGAGATCTTTCGGTTTCAGGGCCCTCGCCTTTCTTCCGGGGTAGCGCGGCTGTCCATCTCTGAGGCCGGAAGGGTTGTAATCTCCTCCAGCCCCACCTCTTCCGTTGTACGAATCGCCCAGGTTGAGCCAGAGGGTGCCATCCTTGCGGAGAACCCGCCGGGCCTCTCGAAACACCTCGACCAGCCGCTCCACGTACTCCTCCGGCGTCCGCTCCAGCCCAATCTGCCCAGAAACGCCGTAGTCCCGTAGTCCCCAATATGGGGGAGATGTGACAACGCAGTGGACCGACTCACTAGGTAGGGTCTTCAGGACGGCAAGCGCATCGCCTGTGTAAAACAAGTGTCGTGTGTCCAATTCACGCAATTCCCTCCTCAGAGCAGTTACATCTCTCGCAGCGTGCCCAGATGCGAAACACACCCTCCTTGGAATCCCAGCGTACCTCGTGCTGGACAGAAGGCCAACCACAGCTGGAGCACAAGAGTTTGTCCTCGGGGGAGTACCTGCCTTCGTAGAGCAATTGGCGTATTTGGGCAACTCTCTCACTCATCCGATCCCACCGCAATCCGCTTGAGCATGTCCTGCATAGGCTCGGCACCACCTCCGCCGCAAAGCGCGCCACGTCGCAGCGCAGGTGGGAGGCATGCGTCCTCGGCAACTGTCTCGGTCATCGCGGCGTAGATGCGCATGAAGTGGGCCCGCTCCACGCCGATCTCCTCGGACAGGCAGATCGTGTCCCAGCCGATCGCCCGCACGGCACGTCGCACCGGCTCGTAGGCGAAGTCCCAGTCGCCGCCGGGCGGATCGTAGTGGCCGTGCTGGCGCACGGCCTCGAGCACCATGGCCCACGCCTCCTCGGGGCTCGGCAGGCGAGGGTGAGTGAGCTCCGCCGCGGCCTTGCGGATGGCACCGGGAGCCGGCAGCGCGGGGATCTCCTGGACCGCCAACACGCGTCGGAGCGCCGCCATCGCAACATCGGCGTCGAGGTCGCCCAGCAGAACCCACCACGCCTCGACGGTCGCCCCAGACAACTTCACGGACGGGAGCGCCGCCGTCGCGAACGCCAGGAGCTTCGCCACGTCCTTGCGCGTCATCGCAGGTCACCCCCGGTTCTCGTGGCACCCAGGTGGCCATCCGACACCGGCTCTTCGGGCGCGGCCCGCGGCGGATGCCCGTCCTCGGCGGCCTCCAGGTAGGCACGGAGCGCGTGCCACGCCTGCGGCACGTCGGCTCGACCGCGAAAGCCCTCTGGGACGCCCGAGACCCACTCCACGAACGGCCTCCCCGGCCCGAGGAACGTGGCGGGATGCTTCCGGTACTGCACCTCCACGCCAAGCTCCTCCACGGCCTCGGCGTAGTGCCGCGCCGCCGAGAGCATCTCGTCCGGGGTATGGCCCTCCCGCATCCGGGCGCGCCACGCCCTCCACGCCGCGCCCTTGTCCACACGGCGCGGGTAGACCTCCCAGAACGCCTCGAAGTCGGGCGAGTAGGGCTCGTCCCCTCGAGGGGAGCGAGGCCTCCTGGGCGACGCACGGGCACCCGTGGACCGATGCCCAGGGCTCTCGTCCTCGGAGGCGGCAAGCGCTGCGTCGGGGGGCGGAGACACGCCCTCCTCGCCCCCGGCGAGGAGGGCGTGTC
>Ga0208448_100012_pt1 | contig 19229 bp, 24 predicted proteins | sample OSPB_Mat_virus_9_FD_187143 | JGI IMG/M metagenome (GOLD analysis project Ga0208448, IMG submission 187143) | Extremophilic microbial mat communities from Yellowstone National Park, USA - OSPB_Mat_virus_9_15 (SPAdes) (version 2) | ecosystem: Environmental > Aquatic > Thermal springs > Hot (42-90C)...
ATGATGTTGCAGTCGTGGTTTCAGTATAAGTTGTTTGCGTTCCTAAATAGTAGTATGTTAAGACAGGGGCGGAATAACCAGTACCACCACCTGAGACGGAATAGGATGTTGTGATGTAGTACTGGTTGTAATATGTGGGGTTGACAGTTGTCGCCGCGCTAACAGTACCACTTGTGGTAGCAGGTGTATACCACCTTTCAGTGGTAGAGGAACCACCTAAGGGGTTTGTAATAGACCACGTTGTGCCTGCGTCTACCCAGATGGTTGTAGCCGTAGTCGTGGCCGTGTATGTGGTAGCTGAGCCGAATTGAGTATAACTAAATGTTGGGGCGGAGTAACCAGTGCCACCGTCTGCTACACTATATGATACTGTAAAGGCGTACTGGTTATAGTAGGTTATCGTAACAGACGCACCCGCGCTTGCTGTTCCTGCAGTGTTCGCATTAGCCTGCCATCTTTCACTACTTGTGGAACCACCTAAGGGGTTTGTTACAGACCACGATGTGCCTGCGTCTAGCCAGTAGGTTGTGGCCGTCGTGCTGAGGGTTGCGCTCGCCGCGCTACCATACTGCGTATAACTCAGTGTAGGTGCAGAGTAACCAGTACCACCACCTGAGACGGAATAAGCAAAGCTTTCGGAAACTTGATAGTAATATGTTGCTGAGTATGTGCTACACGTACCCGATGCGCATGTGGTTATACTCACGGAGGTACCTCCACCCGAGAACACGTATTGGGTGTTCGCTGTGGATGAGCTCGACAGGGTGGCCGTGATCGTACAACTGGGTTGTGCTGTTAAAGTGACCGTAACACCGTTATCCGAGGTGGGTATAGAGGTTGGACTCACAGAGCAACCAGAGAGGGTTATAGTGTCAGCAGGCTGACCCGAAGGCGCCACAGAGAACACCACGGGTTGGGAAACTATCGCGGGAAAAGCGGCCGCAGACATCGACCAGTGTGGTGTGCCACTACCGGTATATGTCCATGACGTGGAGAGTGTTGTGCTTCCACCACCATATGATGCGATATACTCATCTATGGATACATCGAAATAGGTGCATGAGAAGCCTGAGGGAGGTGTACACGAGGAGGGGGTATAGTCGACTATTATGCTTCCAACAACGAGGCTACCCGCTGATGGAGAGAATGATGTAACAGAGGATGGTGAATTGATACCTGTGCCAGTGCTAGTAACCACATTGGAAGCCGCATAACCCTGCGCATCAATTATGTACATGTTAATACCCTCTTTCACAGCCAAGTTGACCGTGATTGTGTCGCTACCGGTCGACGCGGCAGTCGCGTAGAAAATCTCCGTTGTCCAGTAGTAAGCCCCATCATAGACTTGACTGAATGCCACCCCTGTGAAGGAGTCGCTAAGCGAATCGGTTACCGAGATCTGCGAAGAGCTAATTGAATAGGGTCTCAACCCGACTGATACTACTAGTAGGTCGCCATTAGTGACGCTTGAAGAGAAACTACAAGAAAGGGATGTACTTTGGGTGGTTGGGCTACAGTAATTAGTTTGGACCACGCTTGCGGCGTGGACGTTGGCCACATGGATTGGGGTAAACGGTGTGTAGAAAGTGAGAGCTATGAATAGCAGGGTGCCCATGAGCACCCCTATTGTGAATGCTCTACGCATCCTGAATCCACCTTCCAATCGAGTTAGTGTCCCTTCTCTTGTTATTACCGCTTGTGATAAACCAAATTTGGTTTATTACGGTTAATATATCGCTTAATTTAGAGGTGCCAAGTTTATCAGGAAAAGCCAACCTGAATTTGGTTTGCCAGACAAAGCGCGCTTCCATTTGTCTCTAAAAAGAAAGAAAGAAGCAAAAATAACTATTCTTCCAAGTTTCTACCAGAAATCATTGCAACGAGGGCAATGAAAGCGGCATAGTAAATGGGTCCAGAGATGATTGCCGCAAGAAACGGAGACCATGAGTTGAAGCCCACTATGTTCATTAAGAAGTAAGCTGGAAAGGCTAGTCCAACAAAGAAATTGAGTAGCATACCAACGCCCATGTAGAAATCACCGAACACGAGAATGTTCGCAAGCGCTCCACCTTGAGGAAGCGACTGGGTGCAGATAATCCCACCAGATTGTGAGGCGCACCCTGCGGATGAAAGAGCGGTTTTTGGTGTGTAAACGCCAGACGTAACAAAATGAACTGGTAGCACAGGGGTGAAAACCGCGTTGAAGAAAGCAAGCACAGCGTTGAAAATCATGAAGAACGCGAATATGCCTACTATTTTCATAATTCAGAATAGTTTTAGAACTAAAAAGGTATTTTCCTTTTTCTGTAGTTCATGTAGCCTATTACGGCAACGAGAAGAAGCAAAACGGAAGCGGGAAGCGTTATTTGTCTTACACCAAGCCAACCCACTGCGGAAAAGAGTGTGGCGAAAGCGGAAGCGATGATTGCCGCAACCCAACCAGAGAGTGCGCCAAAGATGCCCGCAAGTGTGACTATCACAAAAAGCGAAAGAAGCGTTGACCAAGCGTTTTGCAGTGGAAGGATATCGGCAAGACCAAAGAGGTTCGGGTCGACCGTAAAGGGTGGAAGCACTTGTTGCCCTTCAACTGCAAAGGGTCCCAAAGTGAATGTTCCAAACTGAGATGAAGAAGCCTGAATCTGCACGTATAAGTTTTGTGATGGGGAACCGACTGCGAGTTGAACCGCGGCACTTCCTAAACAGTTCGGTGTAACGCAACCAGATGGCGCGTTCACTGTGGTCTGAGCGAGTTGCCAGATTCCTGTCGAGTTGTATTTGAAAAGCGTGAACGTCACTTGTGAAGTCGATCCAGTTGCGTCTTGATAAGCCATCACAAGCACGCCGTTTGACCAGCTTGCGCCGTACGTCACCGCAGTTTCGACGCCTTGGTTGTTTGCTGAAATGTACGTTATTTGTAATTGCGGGTTTGGTGTCTGTGGTCCCAATGAAAGCACGGCAGAATACACATTCGTACCAGAAACGAGTTGAATTGTGTACGTTCCTTGCAAAACCGCAACCGAAAAGCTATCAGTTGCGTCGGTGTAACCTGACGCAATAACTATTGATGCCGTTCCTGCGTTGCCAGGATACAAATACCACTTCGTTCCTGCGGGAAATTTACCCGTCAAATCAGTGATCGTTATTGTAGAATATACAACGTAAGGTGTAGGAATTAGGTAAATGTTCACTGATGTGGCACCTGAAGGTGGGACCAATGTGGTAACGTATGTTTGAAGGGAAGAGGTGTTGGTCACACGTACGGAAATAAGTGTTATCGCTTGTGAAGAAGGAACTGACACACTCGAAGTTGTCACAGGTGCAATGTTGTACACGGTGCCGTTTGCGTATGTGACGTACATTCCTATGTTCATCATTGTGAAGTAAGACCAAGCGGAACATGTTCCTGATTTACACGTTTGGTAGTTTATCAAATTAACAGTCATGGGTGGTCCTCCTGATGCAGACACCGTATTCATTAAGAGGAAAAGCGGTGAGAGTAAAATCAGGATCAAAATCAGTTTCTTCATCTCGGCTCCCTCTTTTGTGCCGATGTGTAACCGTAAACCACCAACCCTATTAAAACGAAAAACAAAAGAAAGCGCCAGAATGTTGCAACGAAACCCAGAACGGACATGTCGTACCCTTGCTGTGAAGGAACCCAATTTTGCTGGAAGTATTTCACTATGTAATCCTCTACCATGTAAACAACTGCGGCAACCGCGACCATCGCTATTATCGCAAAAATCGGATAGGCCACTCCTCTTTTCAATTAAATCACCCCTGTGTCAGGCTCCTCTTGCTGTGGCCATAATATCAAATACGCACCTACACCTATCAAAAAAGCCGCAAAAGAGTAATTCAGAAGTCTGAACACGTTCCCTTCTAAAGAAAGAAGCGCTTGAAACTGGTTTGGCAAGTTTACGCTCGCAAAGCTGTTAAGCTGATTGAAAACCTGATTCACAAGAGGAATGTACACATAAAACGCGATTATGACACCTGCGACTATGAGCATGCCGCCTACAATCTGCGTAAAAGGCATAATTAAAACGTAACAAAGAGAATAAAAAGTGATATCGTGATGAAAGGAATCATCGGCACCTCTATTTTTCTTCTTTTCTTTAATACGGTGTACACGATTAAGAGTGATAAAGAAAGCGGAAGCACGAAAAGCGGGATTGGAAATTTGAACACGAAACAAGAAATGGAAAGCGCTCGCCAGTCTGCGCCACCCCATAACCCAAAAAATGAACCGATTATACCAGAGAGCGTGACTACTAAAAATTGTAAAAGGAATGGGAGTGTTGTATAATAACTAAAGGGATGAGCGAGTATCGCAGGAATGAGTAAAGCAAGCCAAACAGGGTCTGGCACCATTCTTGTTTTAATATCCAAAAGTGATGCCAGGATGAAAATCGAAAACGCGTACAGTATTAAAAAGCTCAAGCGAGATCCCTGTTAATTTCATCAGCAGTCTTTTGCTCAGTGTATCTTAAAACGTAGTTTATGTCCCTGTGGTGTGTTATCTTCGCTATAATTGAAGGTGAAATGCCCTTTTTCGCAAGGTATGTGATCCTTGCGTATCTTAAAGAGTGAGAATTAAAACCCAAGTTGCGTTTCGCGAACATCTTCACGCTTGCTGGTTTGATCAGTTCGATAACCGAGGCTACATCTAATCTGTCCTCTTCTTTTAATTCTTCGGGAGCGACCATCTTTCTTGTGTCAGGTGTTTTGTGCTTTCTTACACGTACCTCAACCTCTTTCTTCTTCGTCTTCGCCCATTCGATGGTTGCGTCAACCGCTTCGGATACTCTTGACCCGTTTCTTAACTGAAAAAGGAGTACGACACAGTACGCGAGCGCTTTTCGTGCGTTCACTCCTCTCTTTGTTTTTAATTCCTTCATCTTTTCCAAGATTTGTTTCTTTGTTTTTTCGTAATCCAAACCTTTGTCCCAGTTACGCAATTTCACCACCCACTAAGCGAAGCTGGTATTTTTGTATGAAATCAACGTATTTTTCCCATTCTTGTGTGCCATATTCGTAGCAGTCTGAAAAACCGCAATCACAGAAAACCCACACCTCAAAAGGCGCTTTCAGTCGAAGTGTGTTTCTTGAGCATTTAGGACATTGTGTTTTCGGTGTTAATATATCATTATAATATGTTATACTAATCGTCGGTGTGTGTTCATAGCTCCTTGTGGGCTCACGGCTTCTAATTTTTTTAGGTTTTCGCGCTTTCTTTAATAAAGAAAGAAAAACGAGGATGACGCCCTTCTTTAAATCGTGCAGATTGATTTTGTTGTTTAAGTATGAATCAAAAAGACTATCCAACCACTTTGATTCATACTCGAATGGCAGGTTGGCAGGTGGAGTTTTTAAAATGTTATCTTTTTTCTTTTTCATCACGAAAAAGAAACAAAAGAAGGTAAAAAATGTTACCGTATCCCTGTATGGTAACTTTAAACTACCCCAGCCATTACGGACTCTCTTGCGTTGAAAGAAAATAATTATGCTTCACTCTTCCTCAGTAGTCGTGGGGTCGAAACATTCGACCCCAAATTCATATGCGAGACGTTGAAAACACGCCTCGCAGATGTATTTTCCGATTGGCGCGCTTGGCCTGTGCCTCTGCTGGAGGCACAGTTGCCCACCCACGCCACGTGGAGGCGGCGCCTGTTGTGGGGTAAAGAAAAAAGTTTTAGTTGGGGCTACTGAAGAGTTACTATATACCACTTACTAGGCACTTGCCTCATCTCGGCCTCCGTCATAATTTTCCCTTCGGGAAGCCGAGTGAGAAGCTGGAACACTATTAGTATGTCACCGTCCTGTAGTTTTATACTGACACGATTAGTAAGCACTGGAATGCTAAGTTGAGTGGTGATTACTTGGGCAGTGGCCTCATGACCTACGGCACTTATGAAGCCGCGGGTGAGGATGTTTTTCACATCCTCGACGCTAGCCTCGACCACTGTTAAAGTGGTCGGAGGCGTTATCATACTAAGCGAAAAAGCATTAGCGAGGTACACTGTCATTTTAGTTCACCTCAAACTGCTTTACAAGTCCGTTCGACGATTCGAAGATTATGTGTTTCAATTTGCCAAAGCTGTAGATAGCCAATAAACGGACATAGTGGTCGACATTATTGGTACTGTCCGCCAACTCAACGATGTATGAGTTGGCGTCGAGCCACGGGTGCCAACACATGGCACCGCAACTATAAGGCTCACCACCGACATGGCAAATACACTCGCACTCGGGAAGTGCAAGTGGTAGGGACGCTCTAATAAAAGTCGGGTTTTCACTCATTGCCCTCACCCTCATACGATTCCACGTAAGACACTAGATTATCCCAAGCCGCTTTAATCTCCTCGTCCGTGAGTAGACGCTGTCGGGTTGTCTCACTCTGAGAGAGGTACTCACTGTCCGCCCGCGTCAATATCTTCCCATTGAATATTAAATACCCGCGGGCATCGAAGTACGCCCCCCGACTAGTGGCGTAAGACCTAAACGCCCTGAGGTTCTGCATAAAAATCTCCTCAGGTTGGGGCACGCTAAGGGCTTTAGAGCCCGTAGCCCCACCGATACCGTTATTTGGTTTTCCTCCAAAGTTGGACATATTTACCATGAACGTATACGATGAACGTATATATAACGTATATATAAGGTTTACTATGACAGACAATTCACATAAGAACAAAACCATTTGTGATTTTCGAAATAAACAGGGTAACATGAAAAATTTACAGAACAAATCAAAGCATCGTCCTTGAAAAACGGGTAGGAGTTCAGATTTTCAATTCTTCCTCTATTTTAATTGATTGCTGGGCGAAAAGAACAAGAGGAATAAACGGAAAGTAAAGCAAGTAGTTTTCCAAACTTCTTAAATTAAACCAAAAGCAGACCATGGGAAAGATTGCAAGTGACTCCACAACTAAACTCTTTTGTTTGTAAAACACGAAGAGGAGCGTGGAAAGCGTCACGGAAAATAGCAAACCGAAAACCCATCTCGGAAGCCACCCTGCTAAGTTAGCCAATCCGACACCACCTAGCTGTAATTTTCCAAAAATAGGTAAAAGCACATTGAGAAAGCTTGTTGGGTCGATTAAAAAGAATGGCGCGTTTAAGCCTAAAACCGTGACCGTGAAAGAAAGAAGGAGCTTTTTAATTTCTATTCCGTCTTTCATCATGTATATAAATACAAAAGGAAAGGCCACCCAAGCTTCTTGTTTGTAACTTACGGCTAAGGCAAGAAGCACGCCACTTAAAAGCGGTCGCCTTCTAAAATAAAGAGCGAAAATAAGTAAAATCACCCAAGCCGCATCTGGTGAAGAACCCGCTATCAAAAACAGGTGGTTCCAATCGGAAAGTAGTAAAATTGGAATGAAGAAGCGCATTGTGCCTTTCGTTTTTAAGAATAAAAAGAGCATTGCACCGACAAACGCAACGAGGTCTTGGTACACGCCTGATACGCCGAGAATCACAGATGGTATGTACCACATCGCACCGAAAGCAGGGTAATCCAAGACATGGACGAAGGATGATCCAATGTATGTTCTTAAAAACACAGGTGTGTACTCTAGTATGAAAGGAGAATAATCTTGGGTGTACGGGTTTTTTCCTTCTAAGAGAAAACGCGCGGCTTGGTACTGTATCACGTATACGTCCGTTTTACCACCTATGGGTATTTGTTGTATATGTGGATAGGAAAACACACCTTGAGCCATTATCAAAGAAACGCCAAGCGCGACAACAAAGGAAAGGAAGACCACTCTTTCTATTACTAAACTAAGGAATGCACACACGTAACAAAAAGCGGCAAAAACAAGAAAAACATAAGGTATGTGATACGTAAAGTAGATAGAAGTACCATTTCCGTAGACAGTGTAATGTCCAGCTGTGAAGATTATAACATTACCGTAGGCCATAAAGAGTGACGCAAAAAGAAGCGAAAAGAGCGGTTTAAGTGAAGAGGCGTTCAAGTCTTGTTTCATTTTGTTTTACCAAACTGTGTATTTCCAAATCTTCTTCATATAGTTTAAAGAGAGGGAAAGGAGAGGCCACTTTAATGTGTGGCGTGAACTTTGGTAAACTGTTTAGCAAACGCTCAAACTCAACTCTACTTTGCTTCCTCATCAAAAAAAAGGTGAGTACTCCACGAACTTCACTTCGCGCGGTTTCATTGAAAGTAGCTCTGTGCCGTACTTCCACACGTCTTCGCGAACCCATATGGTTTTACACTCGGGGCAGTAAAAGCCGAAAAATCCTTTTTGTGCGCTAATTTTTATTCTTTCCGCTCTACATTGATGACTCATAGCGTTCTATAAACACCATTCCCGAGGCTAAATATCTTTTCCCGCACTGGCACTGAAACACCCCACCTTGCGTGAATGGAATCCACTTGTCAAGCGTTGGTTGCGTTGGCGCTTCTTCGCTCGGTTTCTGCGTTTCGTCTTTAATCATAAAGAAGGTGGTAAACGCGCTCTTAAAGCCCTTCGATGCAACGAGTTTTGCAAGCGTAAGTATTTCGTCGAAGGAAAGCGATGCTTCTTTCGCTTTTTCAAAGAAGCGCTGTTTTTCTTCTTCCTTCATTTTGCCTTCAGAAATCGCAGTGTTTAAAACGCGCGCTATGTCGGTGGCCACCGAAAGTATTCCGCTCTCTCTATCTCTAACTTTTTCCTGAATTTCTTTTGGAAGTGAAAGTAAAAGCAATCTGTTCCGAACGTATTCTTCCTTCACACCACAAATTCTTGCTACTTTTGAAACGGTTGAGCCTGAAATACTCAGAAATGCAGAGAAAAGATTTGCTTCTTCAATCGGGTCTAAGTTTTGTCTTTTGTGGTTTTCTTCAAATATAAGTGCCATCGCTTTTACGTCGTCATCTTTTAAATCTTCTCTGATTATTGCAGGTATCTCTTTCATTCCTAGCCTTTTACAAGCGGTGAGGCGCCTGAAGCCGCACACTAGTTCAAAATCGGGTGGTGGGTTTCGTTTCGGTCTAATTACAATCGGTTCGACCAAACCATTGTCTCTAATACTTTGCATTAATTCCGCAATTGCAGTGTCTTCTCTGTCTCTTTTCCAAATTGGTGGGGCTATTTGATCAATTGGTATAAGCTGAAGGCGCGCTTTGTAAGAAGGTGATGATATTTCACTTTGAACTACTACACCTTGTTTCGGTCGAGGAAAGCGGTAAAGAATACCACCGTTTGTTCTGTTGTCGTTGACCACCTCAAGCAAACCGATTTCTGCCATTTTTCTTAGACAGTCGCCGATGATGCGCGAGTCCATGAACGGATAGACTCTTCTTCCTCCTCGAGTTATTGATTCCCTGTTTTTCCTTTCCATGAAGTGCTCTATTTTCCGAAAGTCTGGGTAAACTTCGGCCTTGTTTTCTTGCATGAATTCGGAAAGCGCCTTCTGAACGAAGGGCATTGCTTCTTCTACAGAAGAAACGACAGCAGGTACTTGTTCCTGCATAATTTTAACACGAAAAGCATAGTATATAAGTGTACAATCAAATGCAAAAATTTTTAATTGTTCCAAAAACGTAACAAAAAAATTATTGAACCAAAAAATCCAAAAAAATTTACGCGTAACATGAGGCAAAGAGGATAAAACTAAAAATTTTCAAAAAAATTCCTCTTTATTTTCCAAAGTGTAAAGCTTAATGAGGAAGGATTATATAGTCAAACTTAACTTGGTAAAGTTTTATTTATCGGTAAAATTTAATTTTTTAATTTTTGGAAAAAATCCAGCGTTTTCGGTGCTAGCATTTTTATTGAAAATCCATTTTTTTACCCAAAAAATTAAACAGTTTTCAATTCTTTTAATTAAGATAAATACAAAATCCCAGAAATTGATACTTGCTTTTCCGTAAAGATTAATTATGAAATGTCAAAAATTTTTTTGAACGATTTTGATTTAATAGGATTTAATCTTTTACTTATAAAAAAATCATTGTTTCTTTTAAAAAGAAAAAGTCCAAAAAACTGTCAAGGTCAAAAATCGATGTCACGGCTAAAAAGTCATGTTGCATTTTTTGCCTTTTTTACTCTTCATCTCTTTGACATAACTCCAAAGCTAAATGTTGCATATTTTTGCCATTCGATTTCTTTTTGACATATCATAAAAAACGACTTAAAAAGGTAAACTTCCAAAAACGGAACACTTTGACAATCACTTCTTCATATATTCTTTAAAAATATAATAAATATAAAATAAATATGCAACATACGCAACAAATGCAACGAATGCAACTTTTTTTCTTATAGCTGTAGCCGTGTTTTAAAAAACGAGTTTTTGGACCCCCACCCACCCACCGATGAGAAATGTTGCATATTTTTTGAGTTTGTCAACTTGCCATTTTTTTACCTCATTTTATTGCCAAAAATATAATTAAATTATGCAACATTGCCTTGAAAAATGTAAACCATTTTTTTCTTTACAAAAAACATGTTAAAAAATCTTCATCGTAACTTTTGCAAGTTTACACAACTTGAATTTTTTAAAAGTGGTCAAAAATACCCCTTGTTGCATTGTTGCATATTTCCTCATAGTTAGCCGTGAATTGAAAAAAAGTGGTTATAAGTGGATTATAGAAAATTTTTTTGACAAACTTATAGCCTAGACACATATTGAAAAATTATTTTACTTTAATAGAGGCTAAGTCTGAAGTTGTCAGTCATTCACTTTATTATGTAAACTTTTCTACCCTAAGCTGTGTTGTTTTTAATATTAGAATGGATAAAGATATCAGAAATAATAAAAAATGAAAATTTTTTCCACTGTTTTCGGTGCTAGCATTTTTATTGAAAATCCATTTTTTTACCCAAAAAATTGGATTATATTTTTTGACAAATAGTAAAATCTACTAAAATTTTCCTAAGTTTTGTTTTGTCACTGTATTTTTCTTTAATTTCTAATAAATGAAGAAATTAGGGTTGGTTCGGTCTTAATCGGATATGTTTTTCTGGTTTCGTATATTTACAAGGCAATATACGAAATATAGGTTTTTTTGTCAAAAAAATTTTTTCCACTGTTTTCGGTGCTAGCATTTTTATTGAAAATCCATTTTTTTACCCAAAAAATTAAACAGTTTTCAATCTCCCTTTAATTTTGTAAATGCTTCCTTCATTTTTTCTTACGCCTGAATAATATCCACTATTTACAAATATATAAAAAAGCTCGAGTTGACACAATTTGAATTGGCATTTACAAAAAAGAACTAAAGCAGGAAAGGTAACAAAAAATCCGCAATTTTTAGTTTGAAATTAGTCAAGGGGCTAAAAAATATACAATTTTGCAGTTTATTACATCAACGGAAAAACGGGTTGCTTTTAAATCAAAGAGTTTCTTACTAACGCAATCTTAAGATGTGCTTTTCTGATAACTGTAAACTACCACGCCCTTACGGACGGAGTCTCTTGTGGTGAAAGATGAACATTCAAAACATATAAATATGGGTTAGCAAATTACGAGTCGATGTCCAAACTTGTATGTGTTTGGGTAACGGAAAAAACCAAAACGAAAGCACTGCGCGTGAGAGGACGGCTTGAGGCTCTCACGGGACGAAAAGTGACGTACGACGACCTCTTTGATATCGCGCTTGATTTACTCGATGAAAACCAAGCTAGCGCCAAGATCAAAAGGAGAGGGGAAAGAGACCCTCTCCCCTTGACCGACCTCCAACCCGTCGGGGGCAATTAGAATATGTCAAAGCGGTCTAAAAAACGTATCGTTTTAACTGAAGACGAAGCGCTTGAGCTACTCATGCAAATTTAAGAAAAAGCTGGAGGCACTCGGTCAATGACCTGCCCAATCTGCGGCTCTTCCGAAGTGGAGTTTTGGGAAATGGTCAACGACACTAAAACATTTCTGTGTTTCTCATGCGGTTCAAAATTCGAGGTCGATTCTGATGAGTAATTACAGAAAAGGAAGAGCGAGAGAATACTACGTAAAAAAGCTTCTTCTTCAAAAAGGCGCGCTTTGGGTCGTGCGTTCCTATGGCTCTCACGGTCTTTTCGATTTGACTGCAGTCTTTCCGAGTGAGACGTGGCTTGTTCAAGTCAAAAAGAAGTACATCCACCCTAAGGAACTATCCGCTCTGCAGGATTTTAAAAAGAAACTCCTAGCCGAAAACATCAAAATTGTGCTCTACATAAACCGCGAATTTCGTTTTCTGGGTGATGGGCATGTACAAGCATAACTATTTCTATTGTTCGCTTTGCAGAAAGTGGTATTCTGATGCGCGCTCGGTCATAGCAAAAAACGGCGCACTTAGAGTCTTTTGTCCATTTCATAACAGAATGATGCGCACGTCTGCAAAAAACAAAAAGCGAAGACGAAAAGAAAAGAGACCGTCGCTTCCATCATCTTCTCTTGCGCGTGAAGTTGCACGCGCTTATTTAGAAGTCAAAGGGAAGCCAACAACCGCTCAAAAAATCACTGGCGCCGCAATCACCATACGCACGCTCGGCGCCTTGCTTCTTCTTTCGTTGGTGTCTTAATGTTCGACTCTGCTAGACTTGCCGGCATCATCATCTACGTCGCCTTGTATATCGCCTTCTTAATAGTATCAGCGATGATAGTGTTTGGATTGGTAAATAGGTTGATTGAGGAAAGGAAGAGGAGGAAGGAAAAGAAGAGCGGTGATTGGCGTTGAGGCTGGTAAAGAGTATTAAGAAGAAAAAGAGAAGGGACTCTTTTTCGATCATTGCGGACATGCTCATGCATCTTCAGCAAAGCCCATTCAAAAAAACGCGTCTAATGATGCTCCTAAACCTGAACCCTGCGATTTTCGAAAAATACATGAGCTATTCATTACGAGCTGGTTTGATCACATACGACGGTCAATTTCGGATAACACCAAAAGGGGACACTTTTCTTCGCAAACTTCATCACTACTTGCAAATGAGGGAGAAGCTAACACGCTTGGAAGATCAGCTAATTAAAGATTTAAGGAGTTGGGGAGAATGGACTTAGAAGAAGAAGCACTTCGTTTAAGTCTAATTAAGAAAGCGATACCGAGATTTTCGCGCGCGCTTTGGAAGAAGCTTTTCCGGTCCTTCTTAATTAGACACGGCGAACACTACGACTTAGAGATTCATCTAATCGACGAACGTTGGTACTACTGTCCAAGGAGCGATTCGGTAGTTGCGGAGGGAGAACTATGAAGAAATATGAAAAAGGTCTTACTTGGTGTTCTTTAGAAAGAAAGTGGGTAAAGCCGTTTATACGAAACAAAGTGAAGTACTGTCCTTCTTGTGGTAGCAAAGTGCGCACAAGAAGACGAAATAAGCGTGACATATCGGGCTACTATGTTTGGAACCCGCTCATTCTCGCACAGTGGAGGGATTACCTTGCGAGTCGAAACGGTCGAGTATGAAGATATATTGAAAAGTGCAAAGCTCGTCCTCAAGCTATTCGATGAAAAAGGGATAGACGAGAGAACGGCAGAAATGGCATTTCTGTACCTTTTCGCTTCCATAATGAAAGACGAACCAGAAGAGAAGTGGGACGAAATGATTGCGATATTTTCGCGATCAGTGAAGGGTTTTGCGAGATACCTCAAAGGTGAGTGAGCGTGTGCGTCTTTTGTCAAACACTTTGTAAATGCGCTTGTGCGCCGAACTGGCGCGCACGAACACTTGAAAACACCAAACGTTGCCTGCAGTGCCTTCACGAGGTGAAAGCATAGTGGAAAAGAAGGACGCCCTTGTTTTGGCATTTATTCTTCTCTTTCTTCTAATTCTTGCCGTTTTAATAGCGGTGGGTTGAGATGCTCAAACTCGAATTAAATCTAAACATGCGCTTAAAAACAATTTTGCTACTCAACGCCTGCGTGAAAAGAGGCGCGATTAACGCACCGCTTGCGCGCGCACTAATGAGCAAAAACGCAAAGGGAAGACCCGATTGGGAACATGTAAATATCACACTGAAACACCTGTGTCGTGCTAGCTATTTAGAAAAGCGCGGTGAGTTGTACTTTCCTACACAGAAGACGAAGCGAGTGATTGACGAATTGAGAGGTGTTCTTTGTGGCAGATGAAGTGTACAGTTTTTCAACGGAACCAGTAGCACCAGAAGAAATGGTGAAGATCGCGCGCACGCTTTTGGAGCAAAATTACGTTGTACTTCCGATTAAAAAAGGTGATAAAAGACCGATCGTGAAAGAGTGGCAGAAACTCACAGTCGAAGACGTAAAAGCGAGATGGAGCGAGTTCGAAAAACTGTTTCGAGACGGTGCGCAGTTAGGAATAAAAGGCGATAATCTCCTCTTTCTTGATTTTGAAGACTACCACACATTCGTTGAATTTCTTGAATTCGTAAAAGAAAGGAATCCAATCTACAAAACGAGCTTGAACAACACGTGGGTAGAATTCACAGGCGTTCGTTGCCCTAAGTGCCAGTTGCGTTCAAAACATGATATTACAAAGGAAGGCGATAAATGGAAATGCGCTCTTTGCGGTCTTGTTTTCGATGCTTCGGAAAAGAATGCACGAGGCGTACGCGTGATCTTCAGAGTGCGCACGCCTTTCCGAAAGGCGAAGGCATACGGACGCTACGGTGAAGCGTTAGAAGTCAAAGGGGAAGGAAGCCAAACGCTCGTTTCTCCATCCATTCATCCATCTGGTGTAAGGTACCAAGCAGTGCAGTATTGGGGTTCTGCTATCGAACTGTCTGAAGAAGAACAAGCCGCGCTACTTTCTGATTTAGAAATTAGAGAGCGTGAAGTGTTTCGTGGTTCTGTGGTTATTCCACAAAAAGAGCGAAAACTTGATGCAAACACAATACACACAATTTACTCTTTAATAAAAGAAGGATATAGACAAGGACACAGAAATGATTTAGAGCTTGCAATTTCTGGTTGGTTAAGAAGAGCAGGCGTAAGTTATGAAGATGCGAAAAAACTATTCGAGCTTCTCACGGAAGGCGCTGAGGAAGAACACAAGAAACAAGCGTTCCAGAGGCTTGAGCGTACGTATACATTAGAAGACGTAAGCGCGCTTCCCTCATTAAAATCAGAAAGGGGAGTTCTTGAGGTCTTAAAAGAATCGCTTGGTGACGAAGAAAAAGCGCTTGCAATCGTTTCTCAACTACAAGACATCATCGGCTTCGGTTCTCCTTTCATGAAAGACGCAGTGTTTGAAGAATTGGGTGGAGATAGGTACGCCGTTTCTTTACCATCAAAAAGAAGCATAGTAAGAGGGCGATTTGAGAAGGAACAAGGCAAGTTTCGCATCACCGATATTGTTCTTGCATGCTGTCCCAAAGAAGTGGTGATCTATTCCACGCCTTTTTCGAGCGCAAGGACTTACGAAGTTACGTTTGAAAGCGCAGAAGACGGACAGGTTTTCAAGTTGGGACCTGCGACATTAGAAGAAATTCTTGGAAGACTACAAGCGGAAGGGTTCGTGAAGAATTCATTCCTCGCAAAAGACACGTTCACCGCAGTTATGATAGGATGGGTGAGAAAAGGGCGCGCTTTAATTAAAAGAGAAGCGGATAGAGCTGGCTTCTTCTTAGAGCAATTCAACGGAAGCGAAACAGTCACGCCTGTAGGGATAGACTGTGAACCACCTTTTATCGATGAATTAAGAGAAGCGCTCGAAACTCTTAATATCATTATGAATTACTCGAAGCATTTTGGCGCGAAAGCTTCTGAAATAGTAAGAAGAGTGATAGTAGCTCCTTTCAATTTCATATACAAACAAAAAGGTGTTTACATACCTTGGTTTTGGCTTTACGGCTTCACAGGTTCGGGAAAAACCACGTTTTCGCTCACGGTTCTTCATATTTGGGGAACGCCTTCAATCGACGGTAATCAACACGCGACAGTACCACGAGTAACATCTGGTTCATCCACGAACACAGAAGCGCGTTTGGGCGCATGGCTTGCAGGTTCAGGCACACCGCTACTAATCAACGAGGCGTACAAACTGTTAGAAAGAAAGGAAGTGCTCGAAATGATCAAAAACGCAGTGGAAAGCACGCAAGCGCGAGGAAGATTCATGAACGGAATGTGGGAAACAGTACCTTCTCTTCCATTTGTCATTTTTTCAAGCAATCAATTAAAACCAGACGACGCCGCTTTGCTGAGAAAACTCACGTTCATGAACTTTAATAAAAACGAGTTCATGAAGAGTAACAGTCAAAAACACGAATTCATGAATTTCGTAAAGCAAAACGCAAACAAGCTTTCTGCAATTGGAAAAATGGTCGGCTTCTTTGTTTCGACTGGTCTTTATAAACTATCCAACGATTGGCTCACTGATTCCATTAATCTTCTTAAAATGCTTTATCAAGAAGTGGGAATGCAAACACCAGAGTGGGTGTTTGAGCAATACACACAAGAGGAAGCATCCGTGTTTGAGAGATTAGAAGAAATGAAGGAACAAGTGAGGGTGATTTTCGTAGATGCGATAAACCAAGCGTTCCTAAGAGCTTTCAAGGAATATGAAATTAGTGGTGAAGAAGAAGACATTAAAACAAAAGTGAAAAAAGTGGTCGAAGCAAACCTTGTACCCTATCTTCTTCCATATAAAGGAAAAGGGAAGCGCGAACTCTGTGGCGTGATAATTACCACTGCAGTTCTCGAGGAAATTAAAAGAAGAAACCTAAACGGTGCGGACTTTGGTGCGTTTTCAAACCTTGCAGAAGTACTTGGCGATGGTTTCGAGTATATAACTCTTAGGATGAGAGATAAAGGTATGAGGTGCATTAAAGCAGATATGGACGCTTTCTTGCGCTTTTTGAACCCGAACTTTGAAGAACCTCCTCAATCGGTGCCACCTTCACGAGGTGAGGAGGGTCTTCCGCAAGGAAGCGAAGAGCACCGAAGTGGTGAAGTAGAATGGGAGACGTAATTTTTGAAATTAGCGACAGCGGTGCGGGTACGGCTAAAAGCCTTAGCGTCCCGCGTTGTGATGCGGAAATAGTGTATCTTTTCAAAAAGTACAAATGTACTTTAGAGAAAGGACACCAAGGCGAGCACTGCGCAAAGATCAGAGGGAAGCTTTCGATAAGGTGGTAGCATTGAAGGCTTATATCAAATCCGCTTTGATTTGTACGGCCGTCGCGATCGGCGTACTAGCAATTTCTGACTTATACTTTAGCTTACACTCCAAAACGTTCAGCTTTGCGCAGTTTGCGATCTACCAAGCTGTGCAAATCTCGGCATTCCCAGCATTCCTTTTAATAATATTAAAAGGAATCGAGCGAAGTGGTGAAATTCGTACAGGCTTTGCTTTAAGAGTGATAGGTGCTACCGCTTTTGTGATGGGAGGCATCGCAATACCTTTATTTCTAGTGAGCGGATTAGCGCTTTCCATCGCAGGGTTCGTTTTGTTCGCCGTCGGAGCAACGCTTGGTGGTTAGCATGAGTGTTTTGGATTTGGCGATTGCGGAAGCAATTAAAACCATGAACAAGCTTGGGTTATTAAAAGCGGAGAAAGGCGATCCTAAACTTTGCGGTTGGTGCCACGGCGACGCAATTCTTCGAGAACTTTTGGCGAGGGTCATGCACATGTGGTTATCACTGTGGTGTAAAGAAATGTAATGGGAAACACACTCTACCCAAGTAAAAACTTGCGCTAGCGCTTTTAGTGCGTGTATTTCTACAAACACTTTTTATGTTGTTCTCTTTTGCAGTATCATGCCTTACGTCACAGTAGGTTTCTTCACTGATAAAAAGAAGAAGGTTCATCCTATTAGAAGACCGTACGGCCTTCCTCGTTACACTGCAAAAACAATCGTGGATAGAATGAGAGCAAGAGGCGAGCGTGTGAGATTAATACGAACCAATGAAAAACACAAACTTTATGCGCCTTACAAGTCTGTGTTAACAGAAGAAGAAGGATATGAACACGAAATCAAACAAAAGCACCTTGAAAAACTTCTTCAAAGTGTTGCTGTGCCAGTTTCTGAAAAAGAACAAACGCCTGAAAAGCATGTTAAAGAGCTTTTGAAAGAAATAGAAGAAAAAGAAAAGCACGCAATCGAAAAAGCGAAAAAGGAAGGCGTGATTCTTGACGTGTACGAAGACGGCAAGCATTTCAAGTACTTAGTACCACCTTCGCACCCATACGCGAAAGCGGAAATCAGAAAAATGGAGCTTGCTCATGAGTCGAGAAAAGCCAAAGACGAAGAAAAGCAAAGAATAGACGAAGAGTACAAAAAAGTGGCAAAAACAGCATCGAAAGAAAGGGAAAAAGCGGAAGAAGAAGCGAAGAAAGGTAAGTTCAAACTGGCGGAAGAAACAAAAATGAAGTCAGTTGCGGAATTGTTAGAAGTATTTGAGCCGAAAAAGAAGAAAGAAGAAGCCAAGGCGGCGTAATATTATACAGTTTCCAAAACTTTGAAGAGCATAGTAGCTCACAAGTTTTCTGGAAGAAGCAGGAAGCTCCTCAACCGAGGAGTAGCTCACAGTCCAGCACTTCCCTTATAAGTTTTCCAAAACCTCACCTTTTAAGGCATGGTAGCCCCCCTGTCATAGTAAACATTATATATACGTTCATCATATATGTTCATGATAAACATGTCTGGCAAAAAAAGTTTGAGTAGCGACATCGGTGGGGCTTCGGGGTCCCAACCCCAAAACGTGCCCCTTAAGAAATTTCTCGAGGAGAGCGGGTTTATTATTAATTTCCCGCTCTCTGTGTTGGAAGGCGGGTTATCCACTTCAAGGATGCCCGCCTTCCTCCTTAGGGGACCAGCGGGTGTCGGTAAGACCGAGCTCACCCGCTTGGTCGCCGACTGGTTGGGTGCACGGTACGTGTTTTACCAGTGCACCCTTAATTCGTCGGAGGACGACCTACTTTATAGGTATGTCCCCGACGAAAACACAAAGAGCGGTATCAAGGTGTTGCCCTCTGTTCTTCCACAAGCTCTCGTGAAAAGCAAGCGCCACAAAGTTGTGCTTGTTTTGGACGAGTTTGACAAAACTCGTCCTTCTACCGATGCTCTTCTCCTCGATTTCCTTCAAAACGTGCGGGTTTCTGCGCGTTTTGAGGGCGAGGAAGTGATTGTGGGGAACCCACGGAACCTCGTGGTGTTCCTCACCTCGAATGACATGCGGGAGTTTAGCGAACCACTGCTTCGACGTGTCATTTCTCTTCACTTAAAGCCTCTTTCGGCAAATGATGTTTCAAAACTCTTAAAGACGTTCGGTTTTTCCGAGGAGCTGGTTAAGCTCCTCGTGCAAATCTACCAAGATACTTATGCGGCCGGTTTAC
>Ga0208448_100013_pt1 | contig 17731 bp, 31 predicted proteins | sample OSPB_Mat_virus_9_FD_187143 | JGI IMG/M metagenome (GOLD analysis project Ga0208448, IMG submission 187143) | Extremophilic microbial mat communities from Yellowstone National Park, USA - OSPB_Mat_virus_9_15 (SPAdes) (version 2) | ecosystem: Environmental > Aquatic > Thermal springs > Hot (42-90C)...
AATAAGGAGGATGAAATAAAACTAAAAGAACTATGCAAAGAATACAAAAATCTCTCACAATGCATAAAAGCAATGATAAACAGTAGACACTCGACAATTCATGATGAGCTGATGATCGAACTTCAAACAATTGAGGAGAAATTAGAACAATGTCTTAAGCAAAAACATTTAAATAGAGTCTAACACAGACTCTTAGTTAGAGGGGATAAAAATGGGAAAAACCTATCTCGTAAATGCGTTCAGTTTGAATATGCTGAAGGAGTTCCCAACTAAGGTTACTGTAGATAAGATAAGTCAGGAGGAGTTTTGCATGAAGTTAGAGGAGTCGTTTGAAGACGAGAGTTTTATAAATTCAATAGGTCATGATAGTACAGTCTATCTAATAAACAAACTCTGTGGAACAATAATAACAAAGAATAGGATAGAGGTCAAGTTACAAAAAGGAGATAGAGCTTTAGTGGTAATGATTTCGCAGAGATTAGAGGAAGGTAAGGTTCTGAGTCAAGAAGAAATAACTAAAATGCTAGAAGAGGGTAAAATAGCATTTTATGAGGCGAAATTATGAATTGCTACGAAACATTGAAAGAAAAGTACAATCTAAGGGGATACAGTCCAGATACTATAATTCTTCTTGAAGAAGCCTCTCTTCCCGAAGAGGAGTGTGAAGAGTTGTTTGCAATGTTGGAGGTGCAATACGGATGATTGAAGCTGAAATTTTGAAGGTCATTCAATCAATAAAAGATAAAGAACTTGCAGACCTAATAAGATCGTATTTAGTAGAACCTACATATTTGAAACTGTTAATAATCTTTCAGAGACTAGGAATGAATATAGGTGAGGGGAAAGTAAATGCAATAATTGTTTCTAACACGAATTATAATCAAGGAGGTTTACTGTTTCAGCAAATTGGAGGCGTCATAGCAGATGGAATTATGTATGTTGTACAGATAGTATATAATCCTAATTCTAATAAAGGAAGAATAGAACTCACTCAGCAAGATACAATATATTTCAATATTTTAGGTGAGGAAAATGAGAAAGAACATTAATTTATATAAATGCAATTGCGGTTACACGACATACGACTATTTACAGCTTCTACAACATTACACAGAGCATATTGAACAGCAAATAGAAGAGATAAAGAAGGAAATAGAAGAAGATAGGGAAAAAGGTCTAATTCAAAGAAAGAGCGTAAAAGACATAATCAAGGAGGCGTTAGGACTTACCTAATGAATCGGAGGGAAAGGTCTTGAATATTTGGCTGATCAGGCTAACTGAAAAATCAAATGAAAAAGAAGCCATGAAATTGATCGACAAGATAAAGGACAAGAAACTGAGAGAATATTTAAAGATATATGCACAATTCAAATATCCGTCTGATCTTCTTAAAATATTGAATTATTTCGATATGGCAACTGATGCGACATTATTTGGTTATATAATTACAGACTTCAGAATATACAACGAAGATATATGGTTAGGCGCAATGGTTCAACATGATACAATATATTCACTTAAACTAAGAATATACGATGATTATAGCGTGTTTGAAATGTATAAAATCTATCTAATAGCTCCAATTTGAAGGGGGGAGGAAGAATGACCAAAATTGAAAAAATATACAGTATATATAGGTGTAATTGTGGATTTACTACAAACGACTTTACAAAATTCTTTGAACATTTCATAAATCATAAGGAAATCGAGACTCGATATGACCAATTAAAGAAGGAATTAGAAAAAATTAGGTGTTAGGACTTGCCTGATGATGATAAAAATATATACATATGTACATGCGGATATATGACAGATGATTGTATCGCAATGTTAGATCATACTATTCATCATCTCAATAAAAGAATAAAGAAATTAAAAATGCAATTACATCACGCTGAAAAAGTAAAAAACGACATAGAAGAACTCAAGAGATTGCTAGAAAAGGGGAAGTAAAATGACTGATACGATTTGGTTAGGAGAAAAGTTAAAGAAACAGCTTTCGGATATCGCATTTGCAAATAACATCAAGGATGAAGACGGAAATGTAGATCTTAAGCAAACTATCGCGTTTCTAGTTAATTATTATCATCAATCACAAAAAGAAGCAGTAAAGAAAGAATCGATCACATTAAGGAAGATATATAACAAAAAAGAAGGAGCTAAATGCGTTCAATGTAATAAAGAGATCAAATTGGGAGAATTATGTTACTATGATGTAGAAAATAAAAAGGTTCTGTGTGCTAAATGCTTTGTGCGAAATAACAGTAAGGAATTAGTAAGCGAAGAAGCGATAAAAGCAGAACTTAAGTTAGCTAGACTGAAGGAAGAGATCAGAGCGTTAGAATCAGAGAAGAAAAAAATAATGAATCAAATGAAGACTGCACAAATATACGAAGAGATGAATGAAAAAGCTCAGCTCTTTACTCAAAAAATAGACGAAATGAAAAAATTCTTTATGGAATACGTAAAAATAGTAAACCCAAGCGAAGACGAGAAAAATCTGCTGAAACAAAAATTAGATGAAATAGTAGAATTAGAGAAAGAAATAGCAGAGTCTTTCAAACTGCTAGCTAAAGCAGTGTTGAAAAAGGGGTAAGAAATGGAAAGAGTAATACTTTTATACTCTAACTCAGAGTCTAACATGGAGGGTAAAGAAATGAAAATGCATCTCGTCTTCAAAAATGTAAAGAAAATATCTCAAACCGAGTTCGAAATAGAATTAGATTGGACTGTAACAGTCTCGTTTAAGATAAAAAGAGAAATACTAAAGATCATAGAGGAGATAGCTAAGAAGCAAGGAAAAACTACGTCAGACATTATAAGAGAAGCGTTAAACGAAGACATTGGTGAAATAAAGAATTTAGGGAGTGGAAGAGTGGTAAGCTTCCGAATAAAAGAGAATCAATTAAGAGATATAGATGAACTAGCAAGACAGTACAAAGTAACGAGAACTGATATAATTCACTCAAAGTTGGCGAGATATCTGCAAAAGGAGGGTGTGGTAATTGGGTAAGAAAGTTTTCATGCCGGCGGAAGTCGTTGAAGAAATTTACAAGAGAAAGAAGGCGATAGGGAATAAAAGAGATGCTCTGCATTTAGCCATAAGTAACCTTTTGGATGAAGTTGAGAAAGCTAACGAAATAGAAATTATTTGGAATAAGAAGTTTTGGCTAGGAAAAGTGTATGTCAGAGATAGTAATTTAGGTAGATTAAGGGCTTTGGCGCAAAAATACAATTGTAGTTATGGAAGAGTTCTTCTTTCATATTTACTCCAGAAGAAAAAGAAAGAAGGAATATTGAATTTTATGAGGTGAAAAAATGGCAAAAGGTAAGAAGATATATAAGACGTTTCCATTAGATGAAGAAACATATTCCCTATTGGAGAAGGCTAGGGAAAAGGCGAAAAATAAATACGCTGTAGAAAGTAAGTTAGGAACTCTGAAGCTAGCGCTAAAAAAATTTCTGGAAGATGAGGGACAATGAGAATCGATATAGAAGGCGAAAAGCTAGTTTCAGAAATTGAGAGAATTAGACAGCTGACAGGCTTAAGCCAAAAACAAGTAAGTGAACTACTTTTAAATTACGCTCTCAAAATTCCAGTGTGCAAATATTATGTAGAAAACAGATGTATTATTTTTAATGAAGAAAAACCTTTATGTTTATATTGCAAACTTCGTTAGCATACTATTTTTTTGAAAAATTCATGTAACTCTTCAAACTCTTTCATGCCCTTCTCTGTAAGAAATAAAACCTTTCCATCCGGCGCTTCTTCTTCTCTTATTATTCCATCATCATTCAGAGAATCTATTAAAGGATATAATACACCATCAGAAATGTCTACGTCAAATCTCTTCAATATCTCACTTCTCAGTCGTTTCTTCTCTAAACGTGATCCATTTAGTACTATTACCTTCAATATAATATAATAATTGATACGCATGTATTTCCTGATTTTCATACTTTCAGTTAGCTCAGTATACTTTTAAAGTCTACGCTAGATTCTAAGATAGAATCTAAGTGATAAACATGAACGATAATACTTATATACTTTCTAACTTAGACTCTATAATAGAGGGGAAAATATGAAAGCGAAAGAAGCAAGAGAAAAATATCTTCCCAAACTTTATTCTATACAAAGAAATTTAGGAGAAGCGCTCACAGAGGAACAGCGAAAAGTAGAGCAGGGCGGGAGAAAGTCAATAGATGCATATTATTATTCTATAAGGATAATGAATATTCTAAACGAAGTTACAGAAGTAATAGACGCTTTAAAAGGATACGATGATGATTTCAATGTAGAAGAAACAGAAATAGAAATGAAACTTAGGGTAATTAGAGAAGAAATTGCAGAACTTCCTTTAATTACTGAAAAATAATACTCATGTTTTTTTATAAACTCTTTCTTCGAGTCTAATATTGATGAGTCAAGCTTCTGAAAAAGAAAAACAAGAAGAGAAGAAAGAAGAACAAAAAACAGAGACTAAGCAAGAAGAAAAAGCAGAGCAGAAGAAAGAAGTGACAGAACAAAAGAAAGAGGAAAAAAAGCCCAAAAAGGAAGGAGAGCAAAAGAAGGAACAGGCTGAAAAACAAGAAGAGTCAAAGAAAGAACAGAATAAAGAGGAGAAAGAAAAGAAAGTAGCAGAGAAAGAACAAAAGAAGAAAAAAGTGATAAAGCAGAGAAGGAAAGAGGAATTTAATTATGGTTTAATTGGATTAGGTTTGGCGCTTCTTATAGCGTCTCTTATTATGCTAATCTTAGTGATTTGGAAGAGGTGGAAGAAACAATGAGGAAAGAGGCAATTGAGGATTTAGAAGAAGGTATGGTAGTAGAGATATTTACAGGAAATATAGATTTCGTAGGGACAATTACGAAAATAACAGATTCGTATATAGAATTGATCATACAGCTACCTCTCAATAAAAATCAGGTGAAGGAAGTAATCGCAAGGATAGATTTAGTTTCAATAGATGCTATTATAATCCATTCGGGAGCTAAGGTGAAGGAAAACGAGTGAACTTTATGATCCTAATCAAGACTTAACTAAGATTTGCGCCAGTGAATTCTTCGCTCCAGAACCAGAGAAACTAGTAGTGAACGGTAAGGAGATCATTATAAAAGGACGCAAAAGGATGGATGTCATAGCAGATCTGCTTAACAGTGGTGTAGATGAAGAATGTATTGTTAAAGGAATAGAGAGTTGGTGGAATAATAAGCATCCGAGAGAATATTTGCGTGCGATTAAGTCAAAATTAAAATTAAAACAAGCAGCGCAGAACGAAGAGAAAGTAGACGAGAGCCTTAAGCTGAACGTAGAAGAGCAGAAGGAAGAAGGTGAGAAAGGAGAATCAGAAGGAGAAGAAGCAGAAGTAGGAGGAGAACTTCCGGAGCTAACTGCAGAAGGACAAAAGCCTATTGAAATTAACGAAGAAGTAGTAGCGTTAGCTTACGGAGCGCTTTTAGAACTAGTTGTAAGGATATTAAGCGCGAAGTACAAGAAAGATGTAGAATTAAACGACATAGTTCCAGACGAACGTATAAAGAGTCATGGAAAGTACTATTATCAGCTCTTAGACGCTCTTGGTCTACTTAATGAGCGTTACGTACAATTATTTATATTAGGAATCGGAAGCGCCGGCGCTGCGGCTTCAGATATAGTAGCTATTGTAACTTACTTTAAGTCTCAAGAAGAGGAAGAAGAAAAGAAAGATCAGAAAAAACAATGGAAGGGAGAAGGGAATAAGAGCGATTTGAGTGAAAAGGATAAGGTGAAATCACAAATGAAAATTATGGAGGAGATGGAAATATGAAAGTACCAACAAGTATGATAGTTAATTTGATCAGTCAAATCGCTGAAAATGGCTTAGACCCGAAAGCAAAAGAATACTTAAAACAATTAAAAGAAGGAAAAGTTCAGCCTAAATATGAGGAATGCGTAGTAACTAAGACATTTTTGGACGGTATAACGAAAGCTACTAATAAATTCAAAGAAGCAGCTCCTTTAAGCGGGTCTCTTCAATTCTTCTATGTACTTGTGCTAGCATGCGAAACAAATGAAGAATTCAGAAGAGAGTTAGTAGAAATGTATAATCAACTTGAGGATTTCTTCCTAGCCGGGATAGAAAATGAATCCGGATGATATTGTGGTTATCATTGGTAGAAAGCGCTCTGGAAAAAGCTACCTAATTAAGCATTACTTTATTCCAGTCCTTAAGGCGCACAAAATCTCTTACATGATAGATGATCATAATCTTCTAAGAAGTGGTTCTGAATATTCAAAATTCGGCTATAACGCTACTACACTTTCAGACATAGTTTCAAAGCAATATGTAGTAGTATATGATAGAGAGAAAAATGATGAATTCTTTTGCAAACTTTGGAGTGCAGCAAAACTACACGCCAAGAAGTGGGGAACTAGTGTTCTCATTATAGATGAAGCGTACTACCACTTTAAGTACAAGCAAAAAGTTTCAATATGTATAGACGAAGCGTTACACGCTAACAGACATGCCAATCTAGGACTTATATTAAGTACACAAAGAGTTTATGACTTAACGCCAATCACGTACAAACAAGCAGATCTCATAATAATGTTTTACACTCGTGAGCCAAATGAGCTAAAGTGGATAAGTAAGTACATTAGCGCGGAAGCAGCTGAGAAAGTGAAAACTCTTAAGCAGTATTACTTTTTGATTTATGACGTAAACAGCCAAACGTTAAAAATACATAACCCGATTTAATACTGATATTTTCTTTTCTTAGTTTTGAAGAGCGTTTGTGTGAGGGAAAGATTTTTAAAGATAGAGTTTATACTCTGTATTGACCACACCGGGGCTTTTTCTTGACTTGTGATTGAACCGCTTAGGCTGAGTTCATAAATTTTCTGAAACTTATCACACTGAAAATTTTATTTTCATAGCAGAATTCACGACTTTTTAGCTACTTTGATGAAAATTCAGCAATTTCAGAAAAATAGTTTTCTTAACGTAGGAAAGGTTTATAGCGAAAATCTGAGTTAGAGTTTTTTGGAGGAGAAAGAAATGAAAGAAGACGCTATGCATTATGTAATATTGCTCGTAGTCGTAGCTGTCGGTGTGTGGGCAGGACTAACTCTCTATAAATTCGTAAAACTATAAAAGTGGTGGGAAAGAATGGGAGAAATATATACAGAAACATTACAACAGACTTATGCATGGACTGCAGGGACAAATATACCTATAAAAATCCCTAGAAACAATTTCATCAGAAAAATAAGAGTGCAGTTGATAGGCACAATAAGTAACAGCGGTACTAGCGCTGTAACTCTTCCATCAGCGCCTTTTCCGTACAATCTCGTTCAAACCTTCAATTTATCATATGAAGGCTCGAAGACTCTTTATTCAGTCTCGGGTACAGGTCTTGGCATTTTAATGTACTATACAACTAAAGGGCAAAATCCAGCTACACCAGCACCCGGATCATCTGTAACTGCATCTGGTTCAGTGAATCTTAATGTAATGTGGGAATTTGATCTCGCTCGTTTCCCTGCTACAATGGTTCAGAACATAATACTTAGTATACTTACAGGATCAGCACCATCCGGAGTAACAATAAACGCTAACTTCGTAATAACAATCACATATGAAAGAGTAACAGCACAGGAAATAGCTGCAGAAGGTGGATTAGGCGCAGATGGAGAGATGCCTTTAGCGACTGTCTTGCCAAAGGTTATTGAGATTCCTACATTTAACGTACCGGCTAGCTCAGCGCCAATTCACGTGGCATATCTACAACCCGGACAGATTTACAAGAGGCAGTTAGTTTACGTAATAAACGGCACTTCGGGCATCAACAACACAGATCCAACGGAATATGAGCTAAAAATAGTAAGAGGTGTCCCAACAGACAAGCTTAAGGTTTCGTGGAGCGCCTTACAGGCAGAAAATCAAACCGAGTATCAAGTAGCACCATATTCTCCCGCTACTGCAATTGTAGATTTCAAAAAGTACTTCGCTGGCGATTTAGATCTTACACATGCTCCATCAGATAGCATAGAATACGATCTAGCTCTAGCAAATCAAGACAATGTCTACTCTCTATATCTTTCATACGTGCTTCCATACTACGATCAACTCGCAGCATTGCCAGCTCAAGTAGCAGCAATAGTTCAACAATACATAGCCAGACAAAGAAGACAAATAAAGAGATAGATGAGGTAAGATGTCTTTTTTTGGAGGATTGTTTAATGACGTAGAGAATGCAGTCACTAATTTTACTAAACAAGCTAAAAAAACAGTTTCTGACGTAGAAAAAGTAATCCACAGCGATATAGCTCATCCACCAAAATTTTACCTACCACCCATCCCTCTACACCAGATCGAAGCAGGAATAGGTCACTTAGAAAAAGTAATCCACAGCGATATAGCTCATCCACCAAAATTTTACCTACCACCCATCCCTCTACACCCGATCGAAGCAGCGATAGGTCACGCTGGAGGCGAAGCTTTAAGCGATGTGCAAAAGGCGCTTGCGGAGGGATATCACTTAACTAGAGAAGGATTCACTAATTTATTCACTGGTGCAGCAGCGCTAGGAAGAGAAACGGGAGATTTAATTAGATATCACCACTTCGTTCCATTTTCTCAGGCTATCCAAGAAGTAGAGAATCAGAGCGTAGCAAATACTCCCATTTTCAGTGGGTTGGCAAAATTCGGAATAAAGACAGGGTCTCAACTATTTAATGCTGAATCTCAGCTAGCTTCAAATGTGATTCCGATCACGGGGACTTTTGGACACTTGGCAGCACATCCGAACGAAGGACTAGGGAGCAAGATTAGTGATATAGCATTCGGTATAGCTGATCTTCTACCGGGACTCGATGTGGCGTCTTCTCTTCTACGCCCCGCAGACGTAGGAGCTGAAGCCGCGCTAGCCGGAGCTAGAGCAGCGGCGGCAGGAGGAGAAACAGCCACAGATTTGGCTAATCCACTATTGAAAGATATATCAGCTGAAGGAACGTCTCTCACAAATCCGGCAGAGAGAGACATTTTAAGCGAATTAGATTTAGAGAAAAACGCAGGTAAAGATATAGCAGGAGAGACAAACACCGAGAAAGCCCTAACAGAAGTTCTCACATCAAACGATTTAGAAAAAGGAAGCAGATTAAGAAATACCTTACTTAAAATAGGCAAATATGGGACAATCGGCGCTATAGGGATAGGGATAGGTGTTCCGCTAGGACTTTCATTATTCGGAGGCGGAAATAATCAAACACAGACACAAACTACTCAGACTACTCAGAACACTCAAAACTTCCCGATTCCATCCTCTCCAAGTAGTCCATCCTCTCCAAGTAGCCCTAGCATAAGACTCCCAAAGATAACAATACCCAATCCAAGCTCTCCCTACAATTTCCCAAATCCAAGCTCTCCAACTAGCTTACCCTCCAGCACCGGCATAACCACCGGCGTAACAGGACTATACAATCCTTTCGTAGGCGGAGAACAAGCACAAGAAGCCGGGACAGCATTACAAAATCAAGGTACTGCAGCTTCTCCAAGCCCCTACAATCTTCCAACCAACTTAGCTCCCTCTCCCGGAACCCCATCATCTCCAAGCTCACCAAGTAGCCCAAGCAATCTAAGCTCTCCAGCGGGCGTAGTACCATCTTCTCCATCATCTCCAAGCAGTCCAAGCGGAAGCTCTGGATTTCTATCAAATTTATTTCACAATAAATTCGTTTTAATAGGAATAATTGTAATAATATTAATAATAATAGGAATAATAGCAATGAGGTGATAAAATGGGTTTAGGTTCAGAATTTGGTGATGTGTTAGACAGCCTGAGAAAAGAAATAGTAGATAGCTTATCCAGTTTGGAAGCTATAGGAAGAGGCGGAGGAGATGTAGCAGCAGCTAGAGCAGCAGAAGATATAGCGCCTATAGCAAATGAAGAAAGAGCAGCAAGACAGTTAGACCTAGCAGACTTTTTAAGACGTATAAGGGGAAAGAGAGCTTTAGCAGAAGAATTAGCAGCATATAGAGGAACAGAAATAGCAGATGAAGAAAGGGCATTAAGAGACGCAGAGTTAGCAGATGAAGAAAGAGCGCTAAGAGAAAAAGTAGGAAGACTTAGCGCTTTGAAAAAAACCGCATTGGCAGGTTTAGGAATCGGTGGAGCAGGACTAGCAGGACTAGCATTATACAGTTACTTGAATAGAAATCAAAGTCCTCCCCCCGGTTCTCCCTCCTATATTCCTTCAACTAACTTACCCTCCAGCCCCTACAACTTACCCTCCTCTCCCTACAATCTTCCTTCAACTAACTTACCAAGCTCTCCCGGAATCCCATCATCTCCAAGCGCTCCCGGCGCTGTCCCCGGAACCCCCTCCAGTCCTAGCTCTCCGGGCGTAGTCTCTCCCGGAATTCCATCATCTCCAAGTAGTCCTAGCAGCCCAAGCGGAAGCTTAGAGAATGATCTAAACAAAAAGGTACTTGGCGTACCAGTGTGGGTTTGGATAGTAATAGCTCTAGTGATCATGGCTTTAGTCATATATTACATCTATCATAAGAAGAAGCACAAGCACGGGTGATATGAATGGCAATAGGCGAATTGTTGGGGGATACTGCTGATGCAATACGAAGATATTTAGCAGATTTGTATGGAGGATTAAGAAGAGTATATAGCACTACGCCGGGCAAAATTTTAGCAATAGGAGGAGCAGCAGGGTTAGGCGCTGGATTGCTAGGTGCAGGAATTGGCGCCGGAATACACAGCTTCGAGGTAGGAGAATATGGAGGAAACCCGATAAATCCTTTTGAGTACTTTTCGTATGTACCATATTCTCCATACTCTCCGCCACCACAGCAAGAACCTCCTCAGAAATTTATAGAAACTACGAGTCTTGGCGCTTTCTTCAATCCGCTAGTTTTGACAATAATAATCGTCTTGATCATAGTGATAATATTCCTAATAGCTACTAGAAAATGAGGTGATATAGGTGAATATAGAAGAAATTCAATACGAATTAGGGCAAGAGCAAGAAATGCCAAGCCAAACTAAAACAGTAGTAGTATCTCAAAATCCAAAACTCTTTGGTATCTCAGTTTGGTTATGGATTATCATTCTTCTCATTCTGATCTTAATAGTACTTCTGGTAAAATGAGGTGAAACGATGAAAAGATCAAAGAGATGGATACAGAAAGCGATCAAACACGTAGGAGCATTAAAAAAATGGTTAGCTAAAGAACATCCTGAACTGTTGAAAGAAAATGGAGAAATAGCATTTACAAAGTTACGGGAATGGTACGAGAAACATAAAGATGAGCTTACAGACCATAGAAGAAGGCAAATTAATTTAGCATTCACCTTACACAGAATAGCGATGAGAAGGAGGAAGAAGAAACATTAAGAGGTGGTAATAGTGCAATTCTTAGATCCTGACTTAAACACTGTCCTTATCACAATCGTAGCTGGAATTGTTGTGTACGAATATCATACAATAAGGAGATATGAGGAGAAATTGAATAAACTGGAGGAGAGAACGAGATGGATAGAATACATAATAAAAGAGAAAGAATTAAAGAGATGATAAGACATATGCTAAATTTTCTTTTTTTCCCATTTGCTGTAGGCGATTTAGTCTTTGACTTCCTCAAATTCGCCGAAGATAAAATTAGACGTAAGAGTGCAAGATAACACAATTATTTTTTATATTTCTTCTTTATATTGTAAATTAATAATAACGCAGGACGGAGATACTATTTATATTCTCGATTCTGAAATGAACACTTTGAATGAATTAGACATAGAAGATTTAGAAAAACTTACTCTTTCTGATTTTGTTTTTAACAATTGTTTGTATTCTCTCTACAAAGAATTCATGAAACTCTTAGTTAGAGTCTAAGATAGAAAAATTTTTAAACTCTTAGTTAGAGTATATTTTTGAGGAAAAAATTATGCCCGGGTCACTAGACTTAAGGCAAATTCCAAAGTGGCAAAAAGAGTTAGTTGAAAATGCTCTTAAAATGAATGAGGTGAACAAGACAGGAAAGAAAGGAAGACCCTCGTTTTTCAAATTCGAGGAAGGCTATGTCGTATTATATATGATGAAATACGTATGGAGAATGTCGATATCGAAGATCCATGAATATCTAAATGAAGTAGCTAGGGAGTTAGGATATGTGAAAGATGGAGAAGGAGAATATGTTTCACGAGATTCAATTGAAAGAAGATTTGAAGAATTAGAAAAGCAGATAGACAGTATAAGGGAAAAATGGGAGGGGCTAGAAAAACAACACCAAGAAGATGAGACAAGAGCGAGATTAGTTATTAACAGGAGCGTATGGAACGAATTGTATGAATATATGTCAAACGTGAAACTTGGTAAAGAGAAGTTTGACACTGAGAAGGTTGAGAAGTTAATCGAAAGGATTAGTGAGTTTAATGGAATAAAGAGGCAGTTCAGAAGATGGGTTAAAACGGTCATTGGGGCTGCAGGAAAAGGAGAGTCAATAAGCACATCTCAGTTACAAATTAGAATAAAGAATTGGGAGACTATTTATGAATTTATGATAAAACAAAGAAAGAAGGCAAATCCCGAAACTTGGAATAAGGAGGATTTTGATGCACTTATTCTTTACGTGAAGACAGTTTTGCAGTATGATGAATCTACATATCGTCATTTCGCTACTCACATTAAAGATTTTCCGATAAACCAAGATTTGATAAACGAGTTAAAGGGATTTCATTCAGGGAAGAAGCATCCGGGTAGGAAGAAAGTCAATTTACATTATTTATACCCAGAAGAGTACATTAGGATTGACGAATTTTGTAGTAAATTCGAAGGAGAGAAGCGGGAAAGATGTGAGAGGTTTAAGCTAACTTTGCAATTGCATCTTACAACAATGAGCAGGGAAGGAAATCATAAAGATATCGAAAAATACGGTGTAGATAGCAGTCTTTTCGGTCTGAAATGGCAAAATGTTGATATAACAAAAAGAACCATTGACGTATACGAGAGTAAAACGGAAAAGATGTGGTACGGGATAAACTTAGATTTACTATTTCAAGATCTATTAGAGAATTTACTAGCACTGAGAAAAGACGGGGACGTTTACATAGTTAAGGACACTTTGGGCTTTACATACGAGAGTTACAAATCATGGCTAAAGCAATTTAGTAAATTCTTAGGGAAAGTGGATGAGAGAGGAAGAGGAACATTGACTCCTCATGACGTTAGGAGATCTGCAGCTTATTGGAGGCTCAATTATCTCGGTTTGCCTCTTGAGTCCATTTCAGGGTTCGCCGGCGGTGAAAGATACTACTCACCGTTTGGGGTAGCATGGGAAGATCCAAATACATTAATCTCGTATTATGCCAGTTTGGAAATGAGGCTACAAAAGCTCTTACAGCAGTTCAAGTCTTTAGCACAGCAATTAACAAAAGATCCAGAAGCAGTGAGGCAAAAAGCGTTAAACGCTCTAAGTTAGAGTTTTTCTCTTCAAAAATTTTTATACTTGGATTTTGTATTTATACGCATGACAGATTGGTTAGCTATATTCGCAATGGCGCTTTTTCCTATCGCCTATCTGATTATATCTTCTAAAGATAAGAAGAAGAGAAGAAGGTAATATCTATTATAGAAATCTTTTTTAGACTCTAAGACAAAGTATTTTTTAATGTTAGCAGAAATAGCGTTAGAGGGATTTCTAGCAGCGATAGGAGCAATCTCAGGAGTTTTTATTATTGCTGAGGCAGCGCATCTCTATAATGAGAAGATTAGAAATCAGTCATTCCAAAATGCTGTGGACACAATGAGTAAATCAACTGTGATAGCTGTTGAGAGCATTAAAGATACAACTGTGACCGGGATTAACGCATTGGTGAACATGGACACTCTCAGAGACGTAAACGATTTGGCAAAGTCGAAATCTCAAAATCAGCCCGCTCAAAAGTAATACTTTTTTTCTCCTAATTCAAAGTAATACTTTCTTTTTTGGTATTTCTCTTTTATATACTCTTTCTTCAACTCTAAGTTAGAGGTAATATGAAAATAGTTATAAGAAAAACAGATTCGGGATATGAGATAGAAACGTCAGATGAGGAACTTCTTAGTTTGCTCAATAAATTCTTAGAAAGTATAAATAAGTATAGTGAAGAGGAAGCGGAAAAAATGGAAGAAAAAGTGCAGGATATTTTGGGACAAATTTTAGGGGGGAAAGAAGAGTGACAATGAGAGTTGTAACATTTAAGATAGAAGAAGATCTATTAGAACTATTAGAAAGATATGCAATAAAATATGGTTTAAATAGATCGGAAGCTATACGAAAAGCTATAGAAAAAATGGTAAGAGATGAGTTATCAAAGGAGACTGTTCCGATAGCTAAAGTAGAAAAGATAATGAGACTGTGATCTAAAATGAGAACGCTTTTTTTTATACCTACGTTAGGGACCGTGAGGCTTCCCCTTCTTAACTTCTTGATAAAAAATGATATAGAATACGTAATTTTAAGTAGGAGGAATCACGTAGCAGTTCAGAGGGAAATAGCGCTAGACATGTTTTTGCAGATGAAAGACTATAATGTGTTAGCATTTTTAGATGAGGATGTAGTACCGATAGAGATAGATTTTTCTCAAATTGAAAAGAAGTTCAATGAGGGGTATGATGTTGTTTGTGGATACTATTTTCTTAAAACGCTGAAGGGCTATTCAGTTTATATTAAGGATTGGCTCACGGAAATAAAGGACACAGAAGTAAACGGATGTGGTTTGGGCTTTGCATTTATAAAGAGAGAATTTCTTGAGAAGATAAAGAGACCGGCATTTTTAGCATATAAGCCGGAGAATTTTGAACATTGGATAGGCGAAGACATATACTTCTTCAGCACACATAAGCCGAAGACTTACGCTATTTCTTCACTTAAAGCTTATCATTTTATTGACGAACGTCTAGCACTTTCTCCAGATAGAAAATTAATTTTGCAAAACGATAATGTGATAAGAATAAAGTAATACTCATGATAATTTTTTTACTCTAAGTTCGAGTTATTATTGATGGGAGAAGTTTTTAAAGAGGTAAAAGAGAAGTTCGAGAGATACAAGTTTGACGTAGTTTATGTCGATAGAGAATATCCAGTTTCTTCCACAAATCAACAGGCTTTTTTTGAACTGGGAGAACGGAACGCGTTTTCGGGATTACTCATAAATGAAGGGCAAGCTACAATAGATGTAATTCTGCTAAAGAAAAGCCACCAAGGAGAAAGTCCAATTCCTGGTGAAGGATCTGGAATAATATTAACTGCAGGACAGATTTTAAAGTTCTATAATGTACCCCTTGCTGAAATAGTAGTAAATTATGACCCTTCTAACGTTTCAGGAGTAAGTTCTACAGTAAAATTGAAAGGTACAATACATCCGCTTTTTGAAACACCATCAGAGATATCAATAGAAAACTTTCAGCCTACTGAAAACTATTTAATATATTCTGGTTTTGGAACGTCACTACCCCAAACATATGTAGTACCAGCGAATGGCTATTTAGTGGTTGACATAACGAATACAGTGACCGGGAATATTGGGCAGATATCATTAGCATTTGGTACAACAACAATGACTTTTAACCTACAGACAGGAGAGAATAAAATTCCAGTTATCGCGGGAACACAAATATCAAATCTAACTTTAACTACACCATCAGCAATCCTAGTGTATGAGGAGGTGATAGCATGAGTTTTAGCTTATCGAGCTCAAGTTTTCCAGCTAATGCAAAAGTAAAATATTACTACAAGTTAACAGAAAAAGAAGATTTAGATAATTTCACAAATAGTATATTTGTAGGGAACTATCAGTTAAACCAAATATCGTATTTAGTATATGGGAACACAAAAGTTGTCACGGCTCCAACGGTGCCCTTGGGACCAAACGCATCGATTATAATAGACGACGAGCTTGAAGAAGGACTATATTTAGTTCGTATAAAAGTATATAATACAAATTCATTCTCTGTGACAATAACCCCATCCTTCAATACCAACAATACATTGAAATATTCTATTCCAGCTTATTCAGAGTTCGAGATTTATGATATCTTTACAAAAGAACAAGGAAATATCTATTACATTCAGATTCCTCCTGGTTTGGCATTAATCGAGTTTTCTCTAACGAGAATTTTCGAAAAAGGAAATAGAATAAATATTCCACAAATTATTAATACAAGCGGAAATGGCAGTATAAGCTTCCGATTGAAGAAGGGAACTTATGCGATAAAGATTCCTTACAGTTATAATAATACTACTTCAACTACTTTCACAAACCTTCAATTCGCTACTATATCGACTTCGCTAGGAGCTAGCGTTTCATTAGTTTTGCCTTCAGTACCGGCTAAGGGTAGCGGTTCAGGAGCTTTCTTAACTTATCTAAAGATTACGGGTGATTATGAAGATGTAACGTTTAGTGTGGCGTATGGCGGTGGGTTAGGCGTTCCCTTTACATTTGGACTAGAAATAGAAGAAATAAATGAAGTGGTCGAAAATACTAATTTCTTAGCTCAAAGCGTAACTCTTAGTGGTTCTCAGGTAACTCAAAGCATACTAAACGTTAAAGGATCCGGAACACATCTACGGCTTAAATATGCAAGCGTGAGCGGGCTAACCACTGCCGTAACTCAGTGTCAGCTCCAAGTGGCGAATCTAAATAGAAGTCAAACATATATGACGGTTTGGGATTTCTTAGTAGGGGGAAGCAGTACGCCACCTAGCTGGGACATAAGGGAAATAAATGCTGTTCAGTTGGTGGCAAACGGCGGTACGTCAACGGCTACTGTAACATTATCATTAATATTAGTATATGAGGTAGTGGCGGGAGAACTAAGCTAATTTTTTATTTTATCCCCCCGTACCCCCCGGCGGGGAATCTTTTTTCTTATATCTTCTTCTTTGAATTTTGATTATTGCGGATTTAAAAATTACTAAGTTCTTTTGGTTTTAGGATTTTTGCCTAAAAGTATCATGCCTAGGTGAAATAGAAATACGTTATTTTACGTTATTTTTGCCCTAAATTTTTAGGGCAAAAAGGGGGGCAAAAATCGGGATTCGAGTCTTTTTTAGACCATGGAGAGTTTCCAAAATTTCATCCTTCCACGAAATCTTTCAATTATTCTAAGATTTCTCTGAAAACGCTGAAATATATTCAACATGGGGGTATAACAGCCAGCCAAAACCAGCCGTCTAGTATTGAAAACTAGTTTCAATTCATGTTGTGATTGGGGGAGGGGATAACTGAAAGTATTCTACGTCATTTTACAATTCGGCAGGAGATAGAAAAATTGTAAAAGCATATGGAAAGGGCTAAGGCTATTTCTAGTCCCTTATGCAATTTTTTCAAAAATCCCTTAATTTCTTTCAATTCTTCCTAAGGATTCAAATTTTTGTTTAGGGACTAGTATAATGTCTCTTCCATATGCTAAAAATTGTAAACAACCACAAAAATAACTATATGCCCTAAAATAGTACCACAAAAATTCTTACAGCTATACATACAAAAATTCATACAAATAGTACCACAAAAAAACTTATAAGAATTAGACTCTAAGTTAGAGTTAGATAGGCATGAGAATAAGTATATATCTCAATAAGGAGGATGAAATAAAACTAAAAGAACTATGCAAAGAATACAAAAATCTCTCACAATGCATAAAAGCAATGATAAACAGTAGACACTCGACAATTCATGATGAGCTGATGATCGAACTTCAAA
>Ga0208448_100014_pt1 | contig 16905 bp, 30 predicted proteins | sample OSPB_Mat_virus_9_FD_187143 | JGI IMG/M metagenome (GOLD analysis project Ga0208448, IMG submission 187143) | Extremophilic microbial mat communities from Yellowstone National Park, USA - OSPB_Mat_virus_9_15 (SPAdes) (version 2) | ecosystem: Environmental > Aquatic > Thermal springs > Hot (42-90C)...
GTCTAGAGGTGTAACGAATATGAATGAGATATTAATCAAAATAGAACGAATGACCGATAACGACATGTTTATGAACTCTTACAAAATGGAGGTAGACCAATTAGTAAATGTGAATCCTCTTGATGAGTTAAAGACAATCGAGACGCTTATCAAAGCGGTAAAGATATTTAAGGACACCGAGTTAGAGAGGGTTATGCTGAATAGTCTTAGGTACAGAATAGCCAGGCTTTTAGCTATGTATCACACACAGAGGGTACCGCAATGATGAACATCGTAATTACCATACCTGATTTGAAAGACTCCACCGTAATCATAAAGCTTAACAAAGACCTTGAAGACGTAAATCCCGTTAATATCATGGCTGAACTTAAAGACTTAATCGAAGGTAGAGAGAAAGTGATTAAGCCTAGCGAATTAAGGGTTTATTTCGACAAAGAGTTATTGTCTGAAATAAGGCAAAATTTAGCTGTACTGTTAGCATATTACGTGATTGAGGGTATTAATAATGCCGAAGTACAACATAGTTAAGGATTTAACACAAGACCTTATCCAAGTCTCTTCACATATCAACGGGTTTCCTAAGGATATAAAAATAGTCAAAGCTACATTAATCGAAAAATCAGGCGTAAATTATCTTGATGTGGATTTCGAGGTAAACGATATAATTTATAACATTAACATAAAGGTATACAACGACCTTAGTGGTGCAGTAAACGAGATTCTAGGGTATATAAAAGCAGTCTACGAGAGGATGATTAAAGAGTAAGTTGTAACGTGATTTTTTTATAACTGTGTCTTCTCATTTTTACATATGTCGGATTGGCTGATTCATCAATATTTTCATAATAAGGGCTGTGATTATTGGCTCGAACAAAAAGAGGCTTATGGTCTCCTGAATTTTAAAGATAAAACAGTGATAATAGTAGGGGCTGACTGTGGTACTACCGTAATATACGCGTTAGCTAGAGGTGCAAAAAGAATAATAGCGTATGAAAAGGACGCAAACCTAAGGAATAAATTGATAGGCACTTTATTAGACGCTAAGATTAGTAACGATATGGTGGATATAAGAGGAGAATGGAGTGGTCAAGAATATCCAGAGGGCAATATTTTCATTCAGGATTGTGAAGGCTGTGAGCAGAAAGATGATTTTAATCAAATTGCCAAATATGAGCAGTCATGTGTAGCATTGCACATGTGGATAGATGTTACAAAACTATTACCCCATTTAAGAGGCTATATGATGACATTTGTAACTCCTGACTTAAAGGAAGTTGTCATGTGCAAATTACCAAATACTTAAAATACCGGATTTTTCATATAATTCTTGTGCATCGGAACACTTATGTAGAGTCTGATATACTCAAATATCTTGAGTTTTGTTCACAGTTTGACTACATAGAGACTATAAGCAAAATGAGAGTAATGAGTCAAAAAAGAAACAAACGAATTTACAATTATGTGGAGTATTTGATTCATTGTGAGCCGGGGGATTACGAGGGTATATTATTATTTAAGACGCCTAACGGTATTACTGCACTTAGTACCCAAGTTACTGTTTATAATAGAGGGACAGCCAGATACTTCGTTTTCAACACAATAGACCCTGATAAAAAATTAATTATGGTATTTCTTAAGAAACTGCAGAAATGAGTTTTTAAGTAAATGGTTTTTTTAGCTTGCGAATAACCTAAATATATGGCTAATAAAGACATAGAATACGGTTTAGTAGGGTTGGGTTTAGGACTCTTAGGTTATTATATTCTCAAGCCTAAATCACAATCAAACGCGAAAAGTGTGAATACTACCAATAATGCCACTCAAAATGTAAACTCTACCAATAACACTACGCAAAACGTAAACTCTATACAAAATGCTACGCCTACTATAGGTAATAGCTCCGAATGTGATTTGATTACCCCTAACAACTTCAGCCAAAACTTATTGGTAACGTGTTTCGGAGGCACATTAACATCATGTGGCTTATATCAGCCCCTAACTTCACAAAATGGTTTCTGTGAGGCGTTATCACCATCTACAAATGCTAGTATAAATCAGCCAAATATCAAAAGCGGTTTGGTGTTTTATAATCCTACTAACGGGTTCTTTGGGTTTTATTGGGTTAATCCGGGTTTCTATGGAGGGACAAGCCCGTGTTATTGTAACGGCACTAAGCAGGTATTTCCTGCTAACAGTACCGGTTATTTCTTTGACTGGATAGGACTAATACTACCAGGTTACTATACATGGTTACCTACATATTATTTCCCAAGTGCCGGAGTTGGGTTTCTGACCTATCAAGGTGCTATGTGGTATAGCCCTGCTACGTACAGTGTGTTGAGCTACATTAAGGATAACGATATTGTTTATACTATAAAGATACCGGGGACACCAGACCAGTTAGGTTATACTGTACAAACGTATACGACTAGTACATCTGGTAGTTTATGCTTTAACTATGCCGGTTTAAACAGTAATTTCTGTGTGCCAATAGCCTATAATCAGACTATACCCTTTTGGGCTAACTCTAATACCACTGTTCAGTTCTGTCCATCATCATCGCCTACCAAATGCACAACGGTATATGGATAACTTAGGTGATACGTATGAAACGATATGATTGGGTAATAATAAGCGATAACAACATGTATATCCTGGAGGAGTGGTTAGTAGAATTTATCTATGACAACGTAAAAAAAGATGAGTTAGAGTACATAACTAGAGCCTTTATACTTTTAAAACCTAAAGATACTGAGGAGGCTAAGGAACTCTTGGAAATGCTCCGTAAAAACGATGTACGTAGAATTATAAACACGATTTACGATAGAAATAGGTGCTAAGGTAAAAAAAAGTATTAACCTAAGACCTGAGTTTCTCAAGCTGTCTCTCAAGATAATCTAGCCTTTGGTCTATTTCATCAAGTTTTTTCTCGAGTAATAAAACATATACACCAGTTAGGGCTATATATATTGCCGTTAAGCCTATTACATAATCTGCTAGGCTCATACTCTCACCTTTTCTTTAAGTCTAAATGGTAGATTTTTACCAATTTAACGTATTCCATAAGGTATTTAGCTAATAAAAACTGTTTAACGGTTAAACGTGTGCCTAAAATCAAAAATTTTGTCTCTGTTAGGTCTTTCCAACACTCCTCTACATCCAGCTCATGTTTTTTCTTACTTAATATGGTGTACTTGTGAAGTATTTGGGGCATATTAGTAGTCAAGTCAATCGAAAACACAGTACTGCCATGCTCAAAAATCAGCTTAAAGGGTTTCTTTTGAACGTTTACTTCAGCACAAATTAGGTGACCGTAGAGGCTCTTAAAAACACTTTCAAAGGTGTCAATAACCCCAGGTTTCTCATCAATTATTAAGACCATATCTCTAGGTATTGCCCACATAAAGTCAAAATAGTAATGTTTGCGTGTGTAAGTTTTAATTCCACTAATAATAGCCTGATTTTCTACATTAATTAGTATCGTGTCCATTAATCCTTTGCCCTTATCATCAACGTTGTTGTTAATGGTTCCTACTGCGTGTATAAAATTCTCCATACCTTTCCTAACTGATGTATCTATATCAATTGTAATGAATTGACTTAAGTACTGCTTAACGTCTTGGTCTACAAAACTCATTGTAAAATAATATACACTATCCGAGAATATAAGTACTCATGCTCAAGACATACCAGAATAAAGAAAACATTTTTTAACTACTACTTGCTCAACTTAAAATATGCAAACACTCTATCCTATCAAAATCAAGACGGGAAATAAGTTTAGGTATGCCATTTTTTTATGGACTGAATCTTGGAAAAAGACAGATGATTTTTATTACGTGATGGAGAGAGGTGTATTTAAACCATATTACCGTAACGTGACATATGCCTATCAAGGAGATAAATGGGTAGAGGTATACCCTGAATACCACTATAAGGAGGAATTTAAGGAATTATTAAGGCAATTTATAGACACATTACCAATAAGACCCGTAGTAGTTCAAGGTAAGAGGTTATTCTACGTTTACGGTTTCTACGATGATAATTACGAAGAACATTGGGCTTATGACCCAATTAATAATCAAATCTACTACGCTTTTCACATGCCTAACAATAGTTTAAAACCAGAAGATGACATAACCTATGTTAAGGAATCACTTTACCGTTTTATACTAAATCATATAGAACAACGTGTTAAATTTGCTGGTATTCATTTAGACCACTTAATTATAGTGAGGGGGCAAAAATGACACGTATGTGCATAGTCTGTGGTAGTACGTTTAAGTACGATAGGTCAGCCAACAAACATGTCATGGTTGTACATTACGTGCCAAGTGAATTAGTTAGACTTTACTTAACAAAGGTAGACGAAACCGTGAAATGCGATAATGATGACGGTGATGACGTTGAGGTTGAATTCGTTTATTAAAATAGCTATTTCGGTAATCTTAGGGAATATTGACGCCATTGTTAGTCACCAGGTCACCAAAGTAGTGCCTATATGGGTTATTGATTTGTATGCGATACCTATAGAATTCGTTTTTGTAAGTGGCATATATTCGGGTTTAGTTAAAATGTATAAGAGGGTAAGAAATGCCAGGAAAGATTTGCAATAACAATAACATTTGTGTAGATGCGGAGTATATTACAACTACCTGGACGGTAGACCAAGTTCAACAAGTTCTTACTTTATCAGCTGTTTATGCACCTTATAAGATAGCTAGGATTGTTCGTAAAAGAACTTTCGATACATACCAGATTGTTTATCATTATGATTACTTTCGCCAATTAATTACCTTTCTAACTACACCGCGTTCGAAAGTTATATGTGGTAATACCGAAATCCCGGCATCTTTTATAAGTACTGTGTGGACTTGTGAACAGTTAAGTACAGCCATATCTTTGTTGTTACAAGGTTACGGTTATGAAACAGTGGCTCGAAGGGTCAAAAAGAGGACTGCTGATGTAAAGGCGATTAGAGACCACTTATCGTATTTCATAGACCTGTTAGACCAGGTTAAGAACTACATACAAATGTTTCAAGGTCTGCTTATATACAATGCTCCTGACGGTCGAACTTTCGAGAGTCAATTTGAGGTACCTGGAGTGTGGACTATGGATTCTTTATGTGCATGTCAGAATAATCAACTTTGTCACGATTACATTTACAAGTTTCATGAATCAAATTACTTAGTGGTGTTATATACCTACGAGAGTTATAAGGGTAAAATTTACACTGTAGATGTTTTCAGAGGAGTGGCTGAGTGGTACGGTTTAGCTAACCTTATTGTAATTATAGCTTTGGATACTAACCCTAACATAGGGGTAGGTTTAGAACAAACACAAAATCCACCAGTAGTTACTGCTTGTAAATTCAACGCAATATACCAATACATAACTACATCAGTATGAGATGATGAGAAATGTATTTGGACATTGATAGGTTTTACGCTATAAATACACTCCTTAAAGTAGCTCGAAAATATGAAAACGCATTAATTAGGGAAACTGAACATGGTTACCACATCTACATACCCGATATTCAGTGTAATCCTGACAATTTCATATACTGCCTTGTGATGAGGTTTATGTTGGGAGATGACCGTAACCGTATAGCCATGGATATTATAAGGTTAGGTATGTTTAGGTTTTACGACGCGTTTGATGTAGTATTTGATATAAAAGTCAAAAAGACCTATAAAATAAAAGGAAAATGGTATAACTTGCGAAACTATTTATTACTTAGAGGAGTTAAGTAATAAGCTAAGGTAGTATTGAATTTGAGGGGCATACCTAGATATTATTACAACTGATGCAATCGCTAAACTTACGCCTATAATCTGTTTAGACTTCGACATATCATTTCACCTTCCTGGATACTACTGCTCCTGCTATAGCTAAAGCACCTATTACACCTACAGTCACCAAGTCTCTATTACCTTTTGCTGGAGGGGCTGGAGGTAGAGGAGGCACCTTAGGGTAGAAAGTAGTGCCAAACACAAAGGGTTGTTGTTGTTGTGCCTGCTGTGATGTTCCAGAGCTTGATGGCACGAATACGATAGAATCAGGAGACCCTACTAATGTACCACAAATTGGATTTTCGCTAGCCACCGTATTCATTTGCGTAGCGGTTTGTAAATTATAATACGCCTCTAATTGTTGAATTAAGTTACCAACAGCAAATAAGGTATTAGATAGCACCGGTGTTTCTGAGCCGTACCCAATATATAACGTACTTTGATAGTTAGGGTTAAAGTAAACATCTAATCCATTAACGTTAATCGTGTATGTGCCGTTAGATTGTCCAGCATTACTTGAGGGCTGTGTAATAACAAATCCGTATAACTGCTGTGACGGAGGATTGGACGGCAAATAAGTTACATTCGTAACAGATGCTACAGTACTCTCCGGGTTCAGTATAGCTATTACGTAATAATTGGGGTTTGGTATTATTATTTGGTTAGTGTTAGTGTAGAATGTTATATTACCGGTACCTATATTGTATAGCATAATATCGTAGTTTTTGTCAAAACTTACCAAGATGTTATTTCCGGTCTGCAGATTAGTAGCTAGACCTAAACTAAGCTGCGAGCTATAAACACATCCAGTTGTGTTACTCATACGTATAACTATTAATGCAAATATAAAAAAAGGATACCTTAAAACTCTCCTGCAGTTAATATAGCTTTATGTATAATCCACCGTTTTCATCAATAACATCAATACTTGAGGAATTTAGTGACGTATTTATGACAATAGGGATGGTAATGGTAGTGTCAGAGCTGTTAAGATTATAATAAACCCAATTAAAACCGCTATAATTATACTCCAATCCATATTCACCCCTCTCATATTGCTATGAATAATACAACACCGATTAATGCTAATATTATAATAAGGACAGCTAATGGGCTTGTAAATAAGTTCATTAAATTAACGTTGGTTTTGGTCACATTAGTAGTAGTTGTTGTCGTGGTGTTAGACGTGGTATTAGATGATGTTGTTGTTGTAGTACTAGATGCTCCGCTAGAACTGCCATAAGCAGTAACTCCACCTACTGAACTCGTAGTACTGCTTAGTAACGTTGGTAGGATATAAGCATTAGATTGTAAAGTGGCTGATACATTACTTGACTGTGCTGGTATTAAGAATGGGTTTTGCATTAGATTTACTGAATAGCCCGGTAATGGCTGTGAGCCTAGCATTAAGCCGTAAGGTTGAATACCGTTTTTAGTGCCGAATAAACTTAATGCCAACAGTATACTATAAACATATTGGTTATTACTATTGACTGCTGCAGTATACTGAATTTGTTCCTTGAAAAATACCGGATATGTTGCGTTCAAACCATCTGAATAACCTAAGCTATTAAAGTTACCATAGTTGTAAACTGAGTCTGGAATCATTTGCATCGGGTTTACATTGGAAAACGATGACACTGGTAATTCAGGTATATAGTCCTGGTTTATTGTAGGGGTACTATTAAACACAGAGTTAGGTAAGTTTTGGCTGTTAATAACAAAATTGGGCAAATTACCGTATAGGTCTACAATATCGTACGCTACAGTATACATTACTCCAGGTGAAGGAGATGTTAATACGCTATATTGGATACCAAAAGGACTTGTGATATTCCAGTTTTGAGGGTTTATTACGTTACTATTCGTATAAAATGAGTTAGTTGGGTATATTAGGGATACGTTGGTGTTGTATGCCGGATTATTTGCCTCTAAACCTACCTGGAGTTCGATATATGTTGGTAAGCTGATTGTTATTACCTGACTGTCTGATAGATTCGTAGTATCAATTGTAAAGTTGTCTCCCTCCAGGTATAATGTTTCCGTAGTTTGTTTTGTTACTTTAAACCCAGTCACTGCATTTGTGTTACTAATTGGTTGTGAGGTGTTATAAGACTGCTGATAGAAAGAGTCTTGGTTTAGCTGTGTTGGGTATATACTAGTCTGCTGGATTGTAAATGTATCTAAGGTCAGTTCTAAGAATGTTGGTTCATTAAATTGTAGATTATACTTACCACCGCTCGGTAACACTACTAGGGGGATAGTCTGCAGCGTAGTGGTATTGTATAGAGGGTTGTTAGTAGTACCAGATAATGGTGTAGCTATTTGTTGTACAGTGAAAGACGGATACGCTATTTTGTAGGATACTAGCTGATACATCGTATAAATCTTCGTATTAGAGTATATATTTTGATAGCTGAAGTTGAGCAAAAGAGATATATATAACAAAATGCTCATCTTAAAATGACCCAATATGAGTAAAAGGGAAAAGTCTCAAACCCAAACTCCAAGTGAAAACAAAAGAGAAAACCTATCCAAGAAATTATCAGACATAAGGCAAACGGTAGCGTTACCGGTAATCGGTAACGTGACAATAAAGGTAGATACCATAGAGGATATCCAACCAGTAACCGTTAATGGTAAACTAAAGTTAAGGATATTATTCAGACAAGGCGAAGATATGAAATATGCTTTAATCGGTACTATATTCATTGACCAAATAAACGAATGCATCAAGAGCGGACAAGAATTATCCATTATAAGGGAAACAGACACCTTAAGGACTTATGTAGAGTGCCATTAACGTGGTTACTATGAGTAGTTTTTTGTTAAGTGAAGGTGAAAAGTCAAAGTTGATGGAATGCATAGGTTTGGTATTAGCAGGTAAGATAAGGATAATTCACGGATACCGCGTAAAAGTTATAGGCTACGACCATACTAGAAAGGGCATAGTAATACAATACCTCGATACTCATGAGACAAGTGTATTAACTAAGATTCACGAAGTTAGACGTTTAATCTAAACTTTTTTTCTCATACTCTTTTGTACGTAGTGGTGTTATAATGGGCAGATTTACTAAAAAAGAACGGAGAGAACTTTTCTATAACGGAATTACCGATAACCGCGGTAATGTTAGGCTTGATAGGCTTAAAGATGCTGAGGATGTAGTTAAACGTAAAGAGGAGAATTTACGTAACGCGTTTAATCAGCTTATTATGGTAAAAAGAGCATCTACCTTTTTAGGAATTAAATTTTACGAGTGCCATGTAATAGCAGTATTTGGGACTTCTGTGTACGTTAAGTGTGGAGAAGTCATAAAAGAAATAGGTTATGATATTTTAATTGATTACATAAAAAACTCTGATATTATAGAAAGAGTTTGATTAGCTTTTTCTTTTTTATGTTCTATTATGCGTTTTCCTATATACCACAGCCCCTAGTATTATTGATAATAAGATTAACGCTAATATCCATAGGATTGTATTAGTGCTTACTTGGTTTTGTACACTATTTTGAGTAGTCTGGAGACCGTTATTGTTAATTACCAAATATGCTTGATTGTACGGGATGTATTCAAAACTATTTTGCGGAGTAAAACTAATACCAGTTGTTGTATCGTTAGAGCTTTGTAACACTCCGTTTACGTACCATCCCTGCTCCGTATAACTTTGATTAGACGTAAAATTCGTTGTATTGTCCAGGTCTAAGATTACCCCGACAGTATTTTGAGGTGCGTTATTAATATTCAAGAACGAATATGGTATTGGCACAAAGTTACATGTACTAGAATTATCAACTTTCCATATGTCCGGTCTAAAGACTATTGTGTTAGCTCCTGCGTTACAAATAGGTGTACCTGGAGGAATGTAATACACATTATTATTAGTATCAATCACAATACCACCTACACTAGTACATTGACCGCGTTGTAATACTACGCTAGTGTTAAATTGCACATATCCGTTAATTGTTTGCCCGTTAAAACTGAAAGTACCACCGGCAAATATCGGGAATACGCTTATGTTACCTGACACACCTTGTTGGTAAAGGTCATTGAGTAATGTAAACAGTAAATTGCTTTGGTTATAGACGCTAGATGGGTTACATTGAGGAAAATAGATATTGAATACTGTCCCCTTTAGTAGGTTGTAAAGTTGTTGTTGTGTATAACCCATATTGTGGTAATAATCCCATAAGTCTTGTGCAATAACGGTTAGGTTTAGGTTTTGTAAAAACTTTAGATATTCGACTACACCGTCAAAGTTGATGTATGACCCAGTGTAACCGTTAGGAGTACTTATATACATAGCCGGGTTTTCAACAGTATTTAGGTTAATTAACACAGCTACGTTATTACCTACGCTATTTACTGAAACAGGCTCCATGGCTTCGGTTATTTCTACATTACCCCCATTTATTGACGCATTTATACCATTTATTTGGACTACACCTATACCGTTTTGACTTGCGTACTGCTCTGCTAGTACAAATGGTAGAATATCCATCAAACCAAGAGGTACTTGCTCAACTACCACGTTAGTAAAAGTTACGGTAGTATAGTTGTTAGTATTAGGGTTATACAATACGTAGGTTTGAGTTGGGTCATCAAATAGTACAACTAGCGTATTAGTTTTGCCGAAGGCTTGGTATTGTACACCAAATCCTACCGGGAAAGGTATGTGTACTAAGTCTCCGAATTGTCCTAATGGATATACAACAACCGGTTGTACATTACTGATATTGGTGCTGTACTGCACGCTACTGGTTTGACCGCTTATACTATTAACCTGACCAAGTGTTTGAGCGTAAGCTTGTGATGAATATATTGCGTTTTGTATGAAGGGGTTAAAACTCTGGATAATATTGTTTATTATGTAGTTTTGATAGGACTGCACTGACCCTATGTAGTTATAATAGTTGTTATAGTTTAGAGCTAGTATCCATAATAAGTCGTACTTTAGAGCCGGTGTTATGTTGATATTAAAGTTGTTAGTATCGTTAATTACGGCATTATATAAGTCTGCGAATTGCCTAGTTATATCAAGAAATTGAGCCTCATCTTCGTTAATCAGTTGGGCTACTCCCGTGGTAATTATTGGTTGTACCGGTTTGTTGAAATAACTATACGCTAAACAGCCTAAGAAGGCACCAGTTAATAGACCACCTACTGCTACACCAGCTGGAGGTAAATCACCTGTAGCTAAGATTACTCCACCTTCTACAAGTGATGAAAATCCAAATCCAGTCACAGCACCTTGGATACAACTGTTTATTACGTTACTACTCATTAACATCACCTATTAGTATGGCACAATTTTCGGTCTTACACCACCATAAATCGTAGTACTACTTGAGGAGGTACTACTTGTACTGCTTGTACTACTAGATGCTGATGGGTTAGTAGCGTTGTAATTTACCTGCTCCTGATTATAGTTTAGACCGCTACCCATATTTCCGGTGTAATTGACTCCGTTTACATTTATGGAGTAATTATATTGTGAACACGTGTTGTAGTCTTGGTCGTTTATAAAATTGATTGCGGGCTTACCCCCTACCATAACAAATTGGTTAAAACAAGCCGTAGGTGCCGGGTTACTACTTGGGAAGTTTTCAAATGGGTCTGTTGTGCCTATTCCAATAATCCATCCATTACCAACATTGATACTACCACTTCCACCCGGTGCTATGATAACCTTTTGATTATTAAACAGATTACTAACGTTAGACAACACTATATTATACTGTGTATTGTTAGTTACCGTTACGGTCATGGTAGGGGCTAGGTCTACCTCTGGTACTATTACTACTTGGTTACCGTTACTAAATTCGTAATTCAATAAGAAGGGGTAGTTGTTGTTACCCCCGTTTGGGGGGTAAACATATATCGCTCCTCCAACTGACGTAGATGGTGCTACCGGTAATTGGTCATTATATATCCCGGGGCTTATGTTACCATTTATCCATGTAATACCTTGAGTTAGGTTACAATAACTCACAAACTCGCTTGATACCACTATTTGTACCGAAGTGTTGTAGTTGTTGTTTATACTCACATTGTTTAAACTAAAACATGAGCAATTAGGACAATAGCATTGCCCAGAGATACCCGAAGGACATGAACATTGAGTTGTACAATTTCCTGAAGGAGGTGCTACATTACCAGAGCCACCGCTAGAGCTGGGGTATGACCCTGACCCTGAAGAACTGGTAGGCACTGTTGAACTACTGCTAGTAGATGACGTAGAACTACTGCTAGTAGATGACGTAGAACTACTGCTAGTAGAGCTACTTGACGGAGGGCTTGATGTAAATGTACTAACAGACGCACTACTACCATTACCGGTTACTGCTGTACCCGTAACAGTCCCCGGGCTACTGGATGACGTTTGAGTAGATGTATTACTCGTAGTCTGCGTATTTGTTGTGGTTTGAACGGTTGAATTGTTAGTAGAGCTGTTGGTAGGCGTACTAGTCGTAGTTGTAGTAGGTATCTTAAGATATCCCTTTTCAAAAGCGTATACAATAGCTCCGGCTACCGTTATACCAACTATTAGGGCTACTACATCTGAGCTATCCATGTATTAAAACTAATATACATGCATAAAAAAACGAACACCTTAAAAAAACCATTACTTTTGACCGGCTTTTTTACTTACCTCTTCCATAGTCTCCGGAGTTACACCTAAAGCGTTTAGTTTTTCCTGAGCTAACAATGCCATTTGGGCTAGGTTATCTAGGTTAAGGTTACTTAATGCATTAAATAGCCTTTTGTATTGTTCCTCTCCGGTGGCGTAGAGTCTTATTTCTATAACTAGACTTTTTCGGTGTCCTATTACCTCTATCTTACTTACATATTGTCCTACGACGCCTTTAATATTAAGACTCATGTGATATAAATAGGTGAGCAGGTATTTAAAGTATTTTAATCATTTTTCTCGACTACACTTTTGTTAGGTTGGTTCATCGTATTATAAACATCTACCACTTTTTTCATTGTGTCTATGAGTAGTTTAGTCTGACCGTTATTACCGGAAACTACGTCGTATAATATATCCGTTATAATCGCCTTAAACAACTTTCTCCTGATGTCCCTACTCACAAACGGCAAAATTATTATCAAATCAGCTGCTACTGTAGTAATTTCGCTAAGCGTTGATATGATATCCACTTACTTCACCAGGAGTAAACTATTGATTATAGTATACGTTAATGGGCTAAAAGCAATTAAATTTAGGTGCGTTGGTTTAACCACATATACCCTTCTGGTAGAGAAACCATCGGGATAAATCATATGGTCACCGATTATTTACCTTACACCGTAGTTTATAAGGATATTTACAATTTTGTCATACTCCGCACAATTAACTAAATGATTCCTAACATAGTCTATACTTTCAAGAGTGGAGTTGTCAGGACTATGGTCTATCATGTCCTCAATAAATTCCAATACTTCATCTTCGTAGCCCTTTTTAGGTAATACCACTGGATGTAAAGTACCGTGTTGATACACACCTTTCAACTCTAGCCATTTGTCTGGTATTGTAAACGAATCACGTTTATGCCATTCTAAGTAGGGCATCATAGGGTATGCAATAACGGGCAGACCCATATAACTAGCCTCGAGTGGAGGCAAACCGAAACCTTCGTTACCGCTTATGAATATAAAAGTTTTCGAAGATTGATAAAGCTCTTTTATATCCTCCTCGGAATTAACACCGAAGGGCAGACATCTTACGTTAGGATTAACAATATGATTACATATGGTTAAGTCACCTAAAACTACCCCCTTATGCTTAGTAGAATTAACAAACTTAAGAGTTAGGTATGGTGTTTTTCTTACTAAACTGTACGTAACAGCCATAAAATCATATTTCTTATTTACACGTCTTGACCTAGCGTTTAGGAAATCTATAGGCACCTCATGCAAGATAGCCGGAAATCTATAATTACGACTTAAGAATTTCACAAAATTCGACGCAGGTATTGCCGGCTTAAGTATGGCATTTATATAGTCTATTTCGTCGTTTGACAGAACCCATTCTACAACATAGTAAATCCACTTGTACCTTGGATTGTTAAATATCTCCGGATTAAATACCCCCATATAACCCGTAGATTTGATACCTTGTTTACCTAAACAATATTCTAATGTTCTTGCTACCTTTTGAGTACTCTTCGCCGGAAACGCATGCACTATAGTCATATTTTCACCTTACTATCAAGTCTACATTATGTTTGTCGTCATGTATAGGTAGATATCCTATTTTTTTAAGGTCGTTAATAAACTGAGGAGGCAATAAATATAGTTTGAAAATTTGTATGGTCTTATCGTTTATATAACTCAGGTGATTTGGAGATTCTTTTAATTGCTGAGCCATATGTTAGTTTATACGTTAGTAGATTTAAAGCATAACCGGTATTATTAACAACAAACACCTGATACGTTAAATCAAAATTATTACCAAGAGAAATACGAATATGAATATTATGACAAGAGGGTTACTAAGGTAAGAGGCTATAGAGGAAATAGAGGAAAAATTAATGTTAAAAAAACTACTCATAGCTTACATGTACCCCCTTAAATTATTGCACCATTTGACGCTAACTTAATTAGTTGATATAGACCGTAACCTACCAATCCAATTCCTAAACCATTTAACACGCCAAAATTAGGAAATATTAACATTATCACGACGCCGAGTATTAAATCCACAAAAGCTCCAGTACTTTGGCTAGGCATTTTGTAAACTAAATAAGCTCCACCAACAATACCCGCAGTAACGCCTATTGCTTCTGAGAGGTCTGTAGTAAGACCTGAAAAATTACCCCTTTGGATAGTCTGGAGTACTTGACTCATTTAGTTCACCTCTGTACCGTAACTGGTATAGTGCCGTATTGTCCTGCTACCATGTTTCTATACCTTGCCTTTGCCCTAGCTACAGCATTAGCTATCTCCATTCTTGTCTGGTCATCCCTCATAATACTAGTCCAGGTTGCTACGCCTTTTATATATCTTTCCTGAGCCTCTGCATCCTTTGAGAATCTATTCATTGCTTCGCCATAATTCGCTACCATTTTAGGTATATTTTTCAATAGGTTATTTAGTGCCAGTTCGGCTACGGTCTGTGAACCCCTATTCTTGTATTTACCCATTATGGGTCATAATGAAATACGTATATGGCGTATAAAAAAGGATACCTTAAAAATATCTCGTATACCTAATCATCCAACTCTTTTGCCTCAACTGACGTCTTTACGTTTTGATTCATCGCATACAAAAAACGCTTAACTAAATTAGGGTCTAGGATATCCATCTTGTATTTCACAGCCTCTTTAACATACTCTAGAAAGTTATCATAATATGTCATAAGTCCCTTACCCATTCCCTTAACTTTAAGGCTAAAGGTATATCCGCAATTAAACCGAAACCTAGCATTATCAAACTTATCGTGTTTTGGTCTTGTGACGCTACGTTAATACTTTCACCTTGGTTAAGCTCTGCTAGCTGTTGATAAGATGACACATGAGTGGCGTTATACACTATCTGGTAAAATGCCGATTGTGAGAAACCGCTGTTTAAATCTGATAATGCTACATGGACTGAAATTAATTGTCCTATTAAATACAACCCTATCGGTAATATCAACATACCTCCTAATCCTAACGCTAACGCTACTATTTTTAGTATATCGAAATGTTTCTCATTAGGATTGTTCGGGACTTGGCTCATAACATGATACACTTTTTATTTGAAATAAAAATGTACATACCTGAAAAACTTATATACGGAGTTGAGCATTTTATAATTGATAACCATGGTAGACGCATGTAAAAGGGCAATTGATGAATGGAGAACCAACGTAACTAATGCGTCAGTAGAGAAAAACTGGAGAAAATTATGGTTTACATTAGACCAAGCATACACGGTAATTCATATTTGCGGTGATGAGTCAAGTGAATTCGGATATGATATGTTGTTAAGTTATCTAATGACCAACTTGACAAAGTTAATGTTTGGGTATATCTACACAGACACGATATTATACGGAGAGTACCTACTAAGAATATTTAAATTCGATAATGACTTGCCGATTAATGTGCTTGAGGAAATCCACCGCAAAGCTAACGACAAAAACGAAGTAACGATAGATGAGATTAAACAATACGTGCTAAAACTGGTGTCATCAATCATTAACTACCTATACACCCCGTATTGAAAGACAAATACGCTATTTTTTTCATACCTGCGAAGATTTTTTGTATTTTTCTCAAAGCAGTGCCTACACAAAATTGAGTTTTTCTAATTTCTGCGGAGATTAATTAGCTCATTTCTTACTTAAGTTCTCTTTGAATAGCTTAGCCAATTTATCTATCATCTCCGGGCTTAAGTTTATACCGAAGAGCTGAAGGAGACTAGCTATTAACATAGACGTATCATCTTTCATGCCTATCGTTTGTGACCTCTCAAAGTTAGCCACAGGGTCACCTATGTATTCAGGATATATTTTAGACGCAAAACCACCGAAAATGCCCATCTCATTAATTATCGCGTTTTTAAGAACGTCATTTGACCACCTATCACCTACGCCTAAGTATAAGCTGATTAGGGTAGCCATTTCTTTAATATGAGCCGGGTCTACGTTATCACGTTCATTAATTAACGGTATCAAATACTTTCTGAATAACGTATCAGCAATTTGTCTTCTCATTCTAAGCATTTCTAAATACTCATCAACTATCGTTAATTGCTTCTCTACCGGTTTGTCTACATCATTCGGTTTATTTGGCGAGTTATCGTTATTATTAGGCGTTAAGCTTTGTATTATCTTGTCGAATACATCGGTTTTAGTACTGTCATAAACCTCTACACGTTTGTTAGGCATAAATGTAAATCGTAAACCACGGCTTTAAGTTTTTGGTCAGCCATGTACATTTCGAACCTACATATGTTAGTTGTATCGTAAGTTCTAACGTTATTTATACGCAAAGTATTACGTAACGCTCGCGATTACTTTCGGTCTGAAATGTTCACCGTGAACCGACAGAATTACGCGATATTACGCTATATAATTTGTAACCTCTGTCACAGAACTCACACATACGCAC
>Ga0208448_100016_pt1 | contig 15850 bp, 29 predicted proteins | sample OSPB_Mat_virus_9_FD_187143 | JGI IMG/M metagenome (GOLD analysis project Ga0208448, IMG submission 187143) | Extremophilic microbial mat communities from Yellowstone National Park, USA - OSPB_Mat_virus_9_15 (SPAdes) (version 2) | ecosystem: Environmental > Aquatic > Thermal springs > Hot (42-90C)...
ACGCTATTATGACGAGTACGACTATCAGAGTACTGTTACTCTGTAAGAAAGACATAAATACCTTTTGGCCCATTGAGTTATAAAACCAACCATGGTTAAGTACATTCGGAAATGGTTCCCGAGTTCAGAGCTGTTAGCGCAGATGCTGCACACATCACTCGGGTTCGCGTTCACCGTTTCACCCCTCGTAAAGGGCTATCCTGTATGGTTCGGTATAACGCTTATATTAATAGTCGACCTCTTTAAGGAATTGACCTTCGACCAGGTCGTGGAAGGTGAACCGTTTTTCTGGGACGGACTCAGGGATTGGTCTTTTTACGTGCTGGGGTGCGTGGTTGGGGTGTTATACTACATTGTATGACGTTGTAACCGTGCTCTCAATCCTTCTGAGTTCATTCTCAGTGGTATTCGTGGGTTTAACATACATGATGAACCGTAGATACGCGCCTGAGAGCACATATAATAAGTTCAATGATGTGAGTAAGCGTGTGGACGACCTCGGGAAAAATTTAAATGATTTAAAAGGCGACATGGAAATCGTTAAGAATGATATTAAGTGGATAAAGTACATAATTGAGAAGTATTACACCAATGATAGGGACGACGAAAATAGATAGCTTCATACCCGTGTGTGATAAGCTGATATATTTTAACCACACTATGTGTGTGATGGTCAATGGGTAAACACACCCTGGTCAAATTAGGAGTGGAGGGTGCAGCCAACAAGTACAAGGAGAACGCGTCCACCGTGGGTGTAACCAATTACAGCAATGCGGTTACGACCTACGGCTACGAGGACTGGTTGAACGCCGTTCGGGTTCAGGCGTACATAACCGCCAGAGAACACGAGCTATGGCAGAGCCAGAACACACCCGCCGAGCAGAGAGTCTTGCAGAACATCAACAACATGAGGCTATACGGTAAGGTGGTGAGGGCCATTAAAGAAAAGACGGCTTACGACAACCTCGCAGCTGAGGCTGCCAACCTACCAGACAACGCGAGGGCCCTGCTTGCACAGATAAGGGGTGGGGCGCCAGCTCCAAGTGGACGTGCAACACGAAGAATAGCTGCGCAGGGAATATAAATGGTGTTCATAGATGAGTCTATCAGTGATTACCAACGTTGTGAACGCAGTGATACCAGTGGTCGTCTTCGTATTCGTGTTCCAGTTCCTGGTGAAGGCGCTAACCAGGTTGACTGGTATAGTGGAGACAGCACCCGCGTGAGGTGAAAAGTAGATGAGTCTAAACCTCAGTTCAATTGTGAGTATAATAACGTCCATCGTCCCAGTGTTCGTCATCATCTTAGTGCTCAAGATGTTGTTCGGGATATTCGGCTCCCTCGGTCAAACCCTTGGTGGGGGTGGAGCGTAAATGAGTCTGAACCTGAGTTCAATAGTCAACATCATAACATCAATCGTACCAGTCTTCGTCATAGTGCTCGTACTCAAAATGCTATTCGGAGTGTTCGGCTCACTCACGACAGCCATGGGATAAACCTCTAGTCGAGGTGTCCCATAATGTCCGCCGAGCCACCCGTTGAAGAGGCGCCAGAAGAAGAGGTAGTCCAGGTACCGCAGGAAGAGGTCGAGGTAATACCGCCAGAGGAAGAGAGGCCTCAGACACTGCTTGGCAGGGTGGCCCGCGCGACTGGACGCGTCGCCGAAGTGGTCAGCCGTACACCCATCCGTTCAACCATAACCTTTTTTCTCAACTCAATTGTGGGTATCGTAGGCGTAGTTGTCGTAGTCGAGGCACTCAAAAGTATACCCCAGTTCTCATCAACTATTGGTACGGGGCTCACAACGACCGTTAAACTCGTCTTCCAGCTTTTACCCCTACTCGTCTTAATAACCATTATATCACTCGTCGGCTCATTTACTAAGGGGTCATAGATGGCGTTCGCAATATTCCTTGACCCACTATTCGACGCATTCCTCGCGTCAACGGCGATAGCTGCTTTCTCTGCTTATGAGAGCTACATAAACAGCACAAAGCAGGTGTCGATTTCACAGCAAGCACTCATATCACAGCAACAATTCAACCAGTTCAACGAAGCATTCCTGACGTTTTCAGCGCTTATATCTATCTTCTCCCTGATTATGAACCTGATGTCGTCGCTATGAACGGTGATGAACTCGCAGCTGAAACACCAGCCGACGAGCTCATAGCATACATAAAGGTGTCACCACTCGTTTTCAAAGAATTCGCGCGGACGTTCTCAACTGGTGTGGGGTATAACGTTAGAGGCGAGGTAACAGTTTACCCTGACGGTGAGTATATAACAGGGGACGGTCAAACTGGTAACACAGGTAACCCACTCACAAGGGATGAATACATATTTTTAATCAGCCGAGCGACAGAGGTGGGCCTGAATTGTCACGAAATATAACATTCGGTGACATCGTGTCAGGTTTCTACATTAACTCATCAAAACTAGATGAATTCATGGTTCAAAGTGGTATAGAGTTCGATGTCCCACCGAGTGCCACGGCGGTGATGATTACGCTCGACGGCGTGGTGTACCCAGTATCTACGGGTAAATACAGGGGTGTGAGGCTCAGGCATAAAATTGAAACTGGGTTCAAACTAACAGTGCGCGACGTATGCCTGCTATCCTCACTTGGAGCAAAAATCATGCCTTACTCAGTCATATTCTAAAAACATATAAGTGTGCCCAGTGTATGTATTAATGTATGCCAGACCCCGTATATGAAGGAAGGTTCAGGATACACGTCCCGAGACGCGCGTTAATCGATGCTGCGAGCGGTAAACCAGTTGTAGCCACTGTTACAATATACTACATGGGTGAACGAGGCCAGCAACCTCAGACGACTCTACCAGCCATACCATCAAAACCAGCCGTACCATACAGGCCAGAACGCAGGCAGGTGTCACCATCGAAGCCAACCACTGTCCCATCACCCGAGCCAAACATAATAGTTGTCAGGCCACCCCCACCCGTCGTAATACGTGAACAACCCGAGCCACCCAGAGTGGTCACAGTCGCACAGGGTGAAACACAGCCATCTGAGGAAACAGTCAACATAGAGGCCGAGGTCAAACCAGTCGAGACTCCTCGAAGCGCTCCGAGGATGAGCTCAAGTCGTTCATCTTACTGGAGAAGGACGTACTGAATGGGCCATGCTCGGCAGATACCCCCAGCTCACACGGGTGGCCCTCCCACGAGAGGCCACACTCGTAAGGACACCAAGCGGGCAGTTATTCGAGTCAAAAGGATATTTCGATTACACAGTCCTCGTAGGAAAATACATCGTGTACGGGTCGGACGAATACGATACACTCGACTACTTCGAGGTAATACCAGTAGAGCAAATAGACGACGGGGTACATGACGTATCAGCACTCGCCTACCCACCAATAACGGCCACCGCGTCCGCCCTCATGCTGATTGAGGCGCTCAGGCTTGTCGGAGAGCTATCTGACCTGCTTTAAGGGTAAGGGTATAAAGCCCAAGAACATAGTCGTCGCGGATGATTTCACACGTTTCAGTGGTAAAACCCTTCTCGTCGTAAACCCAGTTGACTCACATTCATTTACACGTGTGCTTGAGGACGTGCTGAGTGGGATAAAACCCCTCGGGTTCAGGATAAAACGTATAAGCCAGGTGGACATGTCGGTTGAGTATGCTGACTATAAGCTCAGGGTTGGCTCATACCTCAGGATACCTTACGCTTTTAATATGTATAATGGGTACGCGGATAAACGTGTATCATACATCGTAATCGATGGCAAAACGAATGTTGGTGCACGTGAAGGTTACACGATGGGCGAAAACGTTTACACCCCCAGCCTCTTCTCGCAGTATAACCTGATGCACAACGGCGTCGTCGCATCGGTTCTACCACACGGTATCAACCCAGCTTTATGGTACCCTGAGGGCGTTGAGAAAAGGTATGACATACTGAATATTGTGAGCGGTGAGAAGCGTAAGGGTATACCAGACTTCATCAGGATGTGTGAGGAAGTCAGGAAGCGTAAACCCGACTTAAAAGTTAAACTCTACGTGTATGGGCCACGCCCAGATGTACCAGACTGGGTTGACGTGAGTTTCGGGAGCATACCGCAGAGTGATGTTAGAAAATTGTATTCGAGTGCAAGGTTGTACGCTTATTCGAGTTATGTTGAAGGGTTCGGCATGACCCCGCTTGAAGCCATGGCGTGCGGTACACCCGCCATAACAATCGATGCGCCAGCCATGAATGAATACATGCCAGAAAAGCTCACAATCAGGGTAAGAGAGGTGAAATGGGTTGAATGGGATAAGTCCCCAAATGAGTTAAAGATGCCCTGGCACTATCCAGACATAGAGCACTGGGCTCAGCTCGTATACGATGTTTTAACGGTTAAAGATTTGTATGATGAAGCAGTGTCGCTCTGCCGTGAAACGGTTAAAAATTATCTAACGGTTAAACACTATACCGCGTTGTTTGCTGAGCACGGCATCATAGTGTGAAAACAAATATATCTGTGCTGTGCATAACATACACGTATGAGTACGACCAAAGCGAAGCCGAGCGATATATTCAGAATCGAAATGCTCACACTCAGGTTGATGCACCCAGACATAGCTGATTTATCAAACATAACATTCATAATGAGCCTGCCAAAAGAGAAACGTGGAATACTTGACACGCAGTTCAGTCGTTATTCCCTTTTAGCGTCTAAGGCTGGTCAACGCCTCATAGAGCTCGATAACAGCCCTAAAACACATGTGAAGGTTAGCTCTCTACTGAATTCCATGAACCTTCTATATGATGAACTCAAAACACTCATAGAGATTGGTGGTGAAGCTCAAGCAAAAAGGGTTAAAGGCGTGTTTGATAAGGCTTACTATATTGTGCGTAAACTTTTAATCGATGTAAGCCTGAGGACTGGTGAGACGTATTGACTTTTTCATTCTATAAATTCGCGTTCATGTTTGGTACTGTGTACACGCTTGAAGAGCTCCACGACTCAGAAATATGGAGCATGGATTACGCGAAGACGCTCGTAGAGTGGTTCAGGGGTATGGTCGACTTATACGTGAGCATGCTTTCAAGCGTGTCGAGGGGAGCTGAGCTCGACATGATAAAGGGTATATCGGCGAGTATAAAGAAAGAACTGGATGATATGGTGGATGTGGCTGAGCACACACCAATATACTATAAGCGTGTGTTCACCGATTTAAACAGGGTAAACCAGAGGTTCATATCGCTCCAGCACTACGCTGAGATAAAGGGTGTTAAACCATGATTGACCCAGACACCCTTAAAGGGCGTATATCCATATCCAGGATGGTGGGCTCAAATAAATATAAAAAGGAAATAGATGGCTACATAATAATTAAACGTGGCACATTTATCGTTGTGGTCGGTAAGACCAGGATATGGGCGTGGTGGATTGGGCTAGAGGAAAAGTATTATGAGGGGGTGATACGCAGTGAGCTTACCAGCACTGCCAGCTGAACACATACACGAACACCTGAGCGGAGACTGGTGGCAGAGCAACGATATCTTTTACGTGTTTGAGCACATGGTGTTCTCAATAATACTATTCGTCGTCGAGGTCGTTATAGCCCAACGCATACTCATAGCTCTCCACCTCGCACCGAGCTAGAAAAGGCTAAAATATTAGCTCACCCTGTGATGATACATGTCTGCGCAGTTCACAACGAACGACATAATCCTTACCCTGTACGTGTTCGTTGTGTTTAACTTCATAGTTATGCTGAGTGATATGATATGAGAGTACTACTGTTAAACTCTAACAGCATGGTGGCGAGCTACACTGACGTGTGTAACCGACTCAAAGAGGCGCTCGTACAATATGGCCACGACGTCCAGATAATAAGTATAAGGATGGTCACAGATGTATTTGATGCTAACCCAATATACATGGGTGACACCGTGCTACTGTTTAAGAGGGGTGGTACAATCAGGCTCGGCGATAGACATGTTCGCATGCTACGTATGCGTAATGCTGGCAGGTTCGACGTCGTCATAATGCCTCAGTTATTCGTTACAAGCGCTGTAAAATTACTCGCCGATGAGTGGTCGACAATAGCTGATAAGGCCTATTTCCTCGCCGATTTAGAGGGCACCACCAAGGGGTGGAGTGATGAGGTGAGGGATAAAACCAGGAACTTCCACGTGTACTCATCATCACTTTTCTCAACTGAGAATATACGTAACCTGGGGGTAAAGGTCGACGGCATGCTTGAGCGCTACCTCAACCTCAAAGTATTTTATGACGCTGATATGCGTATGGTTGAGCAATTCAGGCACAGGTTCGGTGAATTCATGCTCGCGTGGTGCGGGTTCGAGAAGGCCAGGCACCCGCGTAAGGGGTTCGAGGAGCTCAACCGTGCATACTGGATAGCTGGCGACAAGCTCCCGAGGTGTGTTGTTATAACAAACCAGACCCCTGAGCAAATAGAGGCGCGCTATAACGAGAAAATACACCCCAAACTGTATATCTGGAACGTTTTCGGTAAACTCGAGAAGCAGACGCAGGCTGCTTTATACAGAGCTGCGACGTATTTTGTAGCCACATCACACAGTGAGGGGTTCGGACTGCTACCACTCGAATCGATGGCGAGCGGTACACCCACGATATACGTTGATAGCCGTGCCCAGAACGAGCACTCTGTGGGGTGGCGTGTACCCGTGAACGGTGAAGCGTGGGAGCCAAGCCACTGGGAGCTCGTATATAAATATTTCCTGTACGACCCAGCTGAGCTCGCACGTGTGATGGTCGAAGCATGGGAAGCCAGGAATTCAGCTGAGTACGAGGACATGTGCTATAAGAGCCTGGATATAGCCAGCCGATACGACCTCTCAAACTACTCGATGATAAACAGGATAATAGGTGGTTAGTGGATGCTGTACATATCTGATAATGCTGGATATTTTCCACATAATGGTAACTTACTGATTGATTCAGAGGTCGTGGTGGGGGATAAACACGTTAAGTGTGACCCATACCTCTCAAACATAGCCGTACTCTTCGGTGGGCTATTCAGGTTGAACACGTCTGGATACGTCGTCATGTGCAGCTACACTGTGTCAACGAGTATAGTGAGCTTCCAGGCATCCGCTTATACACAGACGAGCTGGTTCGCGGGGGTAAACACAAACATGTTCGGGTGCGTGGCGTTCGCTACGAGTGCACCATCATACTCTGGGTACTCAGGCATACTGCTTTTCGAGGTGCTGTCAGGTGTGAGCCTCGGCCCACAGTTCTTCCTGAGCCTCGGCTTTCCATCACTGAGTATATCAACCATATCTTACTCAAACTCAATAGTGGTCACCCTATCAGCCACGACGTCATTCAGCTTTTCTGGCACGGTATCAAGTGTAGCAGTGCTTGGAGCACTCGACTGGACTAACCCGAGCACTGGTACAGCGTCATCCCAATTCGTGCACCTGATATACGCGGTTCTCCAGACACCAGTAACTTTTTCAGCCAACCAGCCAGTCACCTATTATCTCACCTTAACATTCAGGTGAACAAAATGCGTCTATACCAGATTGATGGAAATTGTTTAACGATAATCAAAGGGATGAAGGTGCTGATGTACGTGAACGATATTATGATTGCTGACCCCACAAACTCTAACTTTGCGCAGATGTTAATGCAGTTCATGTTTAACCTGAACACACTGAGTATGGTTGACGTCAACGGTATCACTCATACCCTGAGCGGTGTCGCGATACCCGACGGCACACTTTCACTCTCATACGCAGTGGGCAGTGGGTACGGCACGGTTACACCAAGTGACTATAACCTGATAAGCTACATAACCGCCTTCCCAGTATCAATAATATCAACCATATACACCTCAACCGCCATATCCGTAATCCTATCAACACAGGTATTCATAACATTCGGCATAATCATATCAGAGGTAGGCTTATTAGTGAATATAAATATACCCGCCAACCCACCGCTCACAAATGGGTTCAGTGGTACTTTTCTACTCACACACGACCTGGTTACCCCAGGCGTATCAATATCACCGCTAGGGGGAACACTCAACATCAGCACAGTGGTGGTGTTCTCATGAGTGTCTCGGAGACGACAACCGTCGCAGGGGTTCAGTCACCCGCGTACTCAGAGTTCACACTTTTCCAATCACTTTTCCCATTGATGTTCGTAATCATGCTCTTATCAATACTCGTATCCCTCTCAAAGGCGTTCTCAACGAATGAACGGACATCAAGCTTAATATAGCGCACACCATTTAAATTGGATTGACGAGTTTTGGTTCAATCACCCACATATACCACAACAACTCTCAAAACGAGCGCAGCCTCTACCACAACCAGTTCAGCCACAATTAAATCGCCGTCGACCACCACTCTGAGCTTATCGACGAGTACAGCTCCCACTACAACTGGTGCAGCCACGATTAAATCGCCGTCAACCACGCTACTGAGCTCGTCAACGAGTGCACCCCCAGCAACGGTCGCGTCACCAAGCCAGACGTCCAGCACTACAACGGCAGACCCTTCCATAGCGATTAATTCACCGTCAACCACGCTACTGAGCTCGTCAACGAGTACGCCCCCAGCCACGATTAAATCGCCGTCAACCACGCTATTGAATACGTCGACGAGTGCACCATCAGCCATTGTACCATCACCCAGCCAGACATTCAGTATCACGACCGCATCTTCATCAACCGCTACGATTAATTCACCATCTACCACACTACTGAGCTCGTCAACCAGTACCACAACAACGGTTGTACCATCACCAAGCCAGACATCGCAGATAATAACTGCGTCCACCAGCACCACAACTGTACCATCACCCAGCCAGACGTCCAGTATAATAAGCGTGACATCCCCATCACTCGTGAGCGAGCTCAGTGGGTTATTCCAGCTACTCGAGAAACTCCTCCCACTCATGCTCTTACTGCTTCTACTCAACTCACTGTTTGGTTTATTCGGGGAAAAGAAAAAGAATAAGCCACCACCCCCAGCACCCCCACCACCCACCACGGTAGCCCCATACGTCCAGACACGGGTACCTGAGGAAGGAGTACCTGAGGAAGAGGTCATAATAAACGTCCAGGGCCCAGGTGAATACGAAGAACGGAGACAGTAGAAAACATTAAATTTATCCCATTCATTTATCTGTATAAAATGAGTGTTAAGCTTGAAACAGAGGTCAAAACACTATTCATAAGCGACCAGTTCGCCAAATTCTTCGTGTACGTTGAGCAATTCACACTGCCTGTGCTTGAACACATGGTCGAAGTGTTCAGGCGGAACTTCCCTGAGGACGAGTGGAAACTCACCATCACCCCGTCAATCGGTGGTTTAATATTCAGCTTTGCGAGGAAGTGATGTAAATGGTATCAGTCGGCTTATTCTTTGCTGGTTCTGGATGGCAGGAAATAGTGCCAGGCGCAATTATAGGTGGATACCTATTCTGCGAAACACTCATAGGCACTACACACTATCTGGTCGCAGTCAATGTTTCTAACACATCGAATCAGGTAACAGTGATAACTTATTCGGGCCCAGCAAATACGATAGGTGGGTATGACTGGAAGGACAGTGTTGGGATAATTGTTGAGGGTGTATATCCTTCAATATTCGGGTTAGGCGCCGTTATCCCGAGTGGTACAAGCTTCTCAGTGATTGGGTTATATACACCAAGCGTTATATCTGGGCCAATTCAGGGCAACGGGTTGTACAACGCATACGCTCAATATTATTCATCGATAAATATATCTGGTCAGATTTTATCAGATGTATTTTTATTTTACTGGATTGGTGCGGATAATGTCACAACGTACTTTTACTATATAAGTGCCACATCACTGCTTGCATCGCAGAACCCAGTGTTTATAACATCACTCGCAGCCACAAGCTACCTTCCAGTTGTGAGTGTTGGTCTATCTGACGGTAATACTAATGGTTCATCATTTGAGTGGAATGGTTCCTTATTTGTATTGTTTGCAGGCGGGGGTGCAGTCCCACGCGGGTCGGCTGCATTGCTTTATACAAGCAATTTTCAGACCTTTACACCAGTTTTCACGTTTACAAGTGGATTATCGGTTTTAACTTACACTGATTTCTACGCTATACAACCTGCGGTAACTAACAGCTACCTGGCAATACCAGTGTTCGACGGAACCAATGTTTCACTGGCGTTAACAACGGTATCCACATACCCATCGTTCACACTCATATCAATATATTCTAACCCACCCAATCCGAGTTCTGAGCTCAGGGTAACCGCGTATGGTTACGGTAGATATATTGTAATAGGTATAGGTACACGTGTAGGTATAAGTGGAAGTCCCTTTGGATGGCTTGGTATATATGACACGGCGACCAATAGTTTAATACCAGTTATAACGAGTATAAGCGCGTTCATACATGACCCATTCATACTTATTAATCCGTCTACAATAATTTTCCCAATTAATGCGTATAATGGCACACCATCGTCTTCACTTTTGAGTTTAGTGCTTGACAGTGGTATATCTCTCATAATGAGCCTGCCTTCGAGTGTAACTGTCGGTCAGGCCACAACGGTCACAGTGTCGACGTCACCAGCAACATCCAACCTGTCAGTATTCCTGTATGAGGATGATGGATGCGACTATACACCAGACCTGACCGATTTTGGAAGCGCCAGACTTATAGGTAGCGCACTTACCAATTCAAGCGGTGTGGCCACATTCACTTACACACCGTTAACCACAGGTGTTAAAAGACTGGTGGCGCTCTATTATGGTTGAGGTGGTATAAATGGTAACAGTTTCAACATATTTGGCCAATAATGGTAACGGGTTCGCTATTTCCTCGGCGGTCGTTAACGGTTACCTTTACTATGGTAGTGGTTCGGCTGGTGTTGGTACAGTAGTAGCATACAATATAGCGGCTGCGTCGTCCACAACACTTGAAACAGGTGGTGCAGCACCCGTTATAGCTTCACCGTTCACGGGTCATGCAATAATCCAGAAAGGGTATCAGCTCGCGTATGCGAGTGGAGCAACCGTTACTGTGGGTTATTATGCTGTGGCCCCCAGTATTTTCTCAAACATTTGCCAGAATGGCTTAGTTATGGCGTCTGGTGTAGGCTTCAACACGTCACTCACCAACGTGGTTATATGGACAGCTGCTTCAAGTGATAACTCAACGGTCGGAGTGTTCTACATAGAGGAGTCACAGATAAATGGTACAACGTCAGCTACGGTCGCTGCGAGCTTCGTCCCAATAGCGCCAACTGCACCAAGCGCAGCTGGTAACCAGACCCAGGCAACTGTCGTGTATTCTAATGGTGTGTACTACATGGTGGCAGCTGGTGGTGGAGCTGCGCCGAGAGGTGCGGTTGTTGTACTCTCATCTACCAACCTTACATCATGGACGTCTATACTCAGCCTCAGTGGGTTCACCTCGATATCCACACCCGCCAATAACCTGTTTTACGGTGCAGCTGCAACACCTCAAGGCATTGTTTTCCCATGGGTTAACCCAGCCACTGGCGTACTATCAATCGTTTTGCTTCCATCGGCTACACCAACCACACCTACATATATTAACACGTTTGTGAGTGTAACCACCACTCAGCTCACACACCAGTTAAACGCATTCATACAGTTCTTCGGCTCACTCGTAATACTGGGTATCGACGCAACTAATGGTAACCTGGCCAGTGGTGGTAGCAGCATCGTGATGGTGTACGACTTCACCACCAGTAGCTTATTCGAGGTGTGGCCAACTGTTACAAGTGTGTCGGCCACGGTTACACCGAGCGGTAACGGTAACCTTCAGAACATATGTCTGCTTTCAAACAACCTGGTCTTGTTTGGACTCAACTATATCGGGGCCACAACATCGTCCAGTATAATGGTGATATCATTCGATAACTTCATCGGCCTCACGATAAGTGCGCCAGCTTTAACCCAGGGCCAGACCGTCACAGTCCAGGTGTCCACGTCACCAGCAACATCGAATATAACCATAAACCTGTACGCGTTACAGGGCGAATCAATCGGGTTCACGGGGTTCGGTGGCACACTGTTAGGTAGCGGTGTAACAAACACGAGTGGTGTAGCAGACATATCATTCACTGTGCCATCTTACAAAACAGTGGTGCTATTAGCGGAGTACGCGGGTGGATAAAAAGAGTGGTGGGGTGGCCCTACACGACCCAGTAGAGCTTGCCACCCCTGTTATACACGGTTACCTCTTTCCCTTTTAGCTGTGATACTTTATCTGGTGTGCTCGGGTCGTCGATGTTTGTGACGCCCACAGCTGATAGCAGGCGTGCTGCGCTACCCGTTATCACGTTCTTGTTGAGGCCGAAGAGGTGACTGTACCTCTGACCGTTCAGCTCGACTTCCAGAACCAGTGTCTTGCTTGACACGCCTATCTGGGTGTAGATTGGCTCCGTTATATAGCGGGCGTCCACTATTTTCACTTTTCTGCCTTCCTTCGGTATTTCGTCTTTGGGTATCTGTGGTGGTACGTTACGTACAGACATGTTTTCCACCGATTATATTGTATTCGGCAGGAACATATAAGTCTTTTTACGACCGTAAAAATCCCCAAAAGGCTTAAATAATCCTTTAAAGCGTGTAGGTGTATGTCTGAAACACAGAAAAAGTTTGAACTCGTGCTGAGGGTGCAGAAGTCTGGGAAAGTGCAGATACCGAAGTACATGGTTGACCGCTTCAAGCTCAGAGGAAAGCTTGTAAGGGTGGTAATCGAAATTGTTTAAGCGCTTATCTGGGCGCCTGGTAACCACCTATGAGTGTACGACTGTCATACCCGAAGGTGTTCAGCGGGGATATAAACGAACTCACACGCAGGGTAGCCGAGCTGAGCGTGAGGAAGATACTCGGGAACTCAACAACCGCGACGCTCTTATATTTAATACCAGTGACCGACCTGTCAACCCGCCAGATAATGTCCGACCTCAAATTATTTTTCCCATTCGCGTCGAGCGCCACCCTGAGGCGTTACACACGCTATCTGAGGCTCGTCGCGAGGGGTGTGTTCGGTCTGAGGGTGAGGAGCTACATGCGTGTTAAGGTTGAAGCCACATGGGTAATCGGGGTATCAGGCGCGCGACCATGCATAGCTACAACTGATGCCCTGAGTGAATGGGTCTATTATACCCCATTCGACAGGTTTTCACCGACCAACCCTTCCAGTGTTATCCAGCTCGCCCTCAACGCTTATTATGAAACCATTGGTGACGCCATAAGGGTGTGTGGTAGTGGTACACCAGAATACACTGAGCTCAAGGTGATAATCGAGGTTAACGGGTACAGTAAACGGTATTCATCGACTGTATTACACATTAAGGGCTCAGAGGTCAACACTGTTAACAACCTCTACTATTCACTCGTGAACGTTCTTGGCGGTGGGAGCGCCATGCCCCTTGAAATAATACGCACGCTTGATAACACAACACTGTGGGCCAGGCGGGGCGATATAGTGTGAAGTACAAGTTCTATAAGCTGTACGGGTTCGATACTGAAACGGTGTACACGGTTGTGCATAAGCTGTACAGTATCCAGTATTACAATGAAACGGACGGTGGGCACATACTTTACGATAAACACGAGATAAAGAGGTGGGCTGACTCTCTCCATAACGCCGTCCTCGTGGCCCACAACGCGGTGTTCGACTTCGCGGTCACACGCCACCTGTGGCCAGAGGCGAAAGTATTCGTCAATAGAGGTAAACCATACAAGATAGTGTTGAAGCCAGACGTATACCTGGTTGATTTGACGAGGTTCTTTGCGGGTATGAGCCTCGCACGTGTTGGTGAAGCGTTCGGCTACAAAAAGCTCGAGAGACCACCATACCTCGGTAAACGTGAACCATCACCATCAGAGAGGCAGTACTTTGAAGAGTACGCAATTAACGATGCGAAAATAACATATTTTGTTTTCAAATACATCATGCGTGACCTGGTTACCCGTGACATAGAGGGTAACTACGGTGTTACACGCGTCTTCAACACCGCCCCAAGCTACGCGAGATACAGGTGGTCGACAACCACAGACGTCAAGGTGGGTAAATGGTACTATGACCTCGAACATTTATATCTGGGTGCGCGCACGGAGTGTATTGGCTACGGCAGGTTTGACGACGTCGTGGTGTTCGACATCAACTCGAGCTACCCCCACTCGGCGTGGAGGCTCGTGTTCCCAGATACGGAGAAATACGTCATCAGTAAAGACATATCGTATGAGGGGGCGGTTTACGCCGAGGTGCTCGTCAAGAAAGACTGGCTCCCACCACTCGCGTATAAGAAAGATGTTAACGGTGAGATGAAGCTCATCTTCCCGTATGGCAAATTGAAAAAGTGGTTCACCACTCTGGAGCTCAGGTATTTACAGGACAATAAGATGGGTGAGGTGCACAGGATAATAAAGCACAGGCTGTTTGAGGGCGTTGATTCACCCTTCAGGAAATTCGTTGAAGAACACTATAACATGAAGCTCAGGGCTGAGGCCGAACACAACGAGGCTATGCGCATGTACGCCAAACTCATGCTCAATTCGTTTTACGGTACCTGGGGGCTCCGCATACAGTCTGGTCAGGTGAGGACGACGCCACCCGACGACTGGAATGGGTGGATAGAGGAGAACGGTATATGGATTAAGCGTAGCACAGATAAGCCCAAACTCGCACCGCAGTCCAACCTGCTTGTAGCCAGCTACATAACAGCCGACGCACGCCTGTATCTACATTCATTATGTAAGGATGATGAGACAGTGGTGTACATGGACACCGATTCCATCCATACGATGTACCCTGAAAAATACATGAAGCATGTTGGACAGGGTTTGGGTAAACTCAAAGTCGAGGACGATAAATCTGGTGAAAACTATTATTTCAGGGCGAAAACGTATATAATTGAATCTGAAGAGGAAAAGCAATTTTATATTAAGGGGTTACCGAGGCGTGAAATAATATTCTCACCTGACACACTGAGTGTAACGGGTATGGGTGTAACAATCAGGCAGAACCTGTTTCACCCTGAGATATTGTTGACTGAAAACAGCCTGGTAAGGGTGGTAAAACTCGAATTCGACCATAAACGGGTGCTCAAACATAAAATAGACCCCTTCCACTCTAATACTATGAGTGAGCCGAGGTGTGTTGAAGATTGGTGAACTATGAACGTGAAATAGTTAAAATCAATATGGCGCTATCGAAGGTGCCAGAGCTACTCAGGTTCGCACGGGCGAACGCTGCGGTTCTACGTGACTACTATAAGCTCGACATGGATGATGAGGTGAGGAGTGCGATTGAGAAGCTCATAGGCGCAATCGGTGAGTTCGAGGGCAATATCATATCATATTCGACGCGCGCAGTCAAGAAAAAGGACGAGTTAGCAAAGCAGAAAATGGACGAGTTCCGCGCCAGGGTACTCAACAATATAAGGAATAAGGGTGTTAAGAATGGGTAAACGCCTTCTCATCGGTACCCCCGCACGTAACTTGGGTGACATATCGCCTGAGTGGGTGGCCAACCTCAGGCAGCTCGACCTCGCAGGGTACTCTGAGGCGTCACTCTACATAGCGTGCAACACTCACGTGAACGAGATAGCAGTGGACGACATAACAAAGTGGCACTATGTTGCCACGAACATGGAGAAACTCAGGTTACTGTGCGCGTCTCAGGGGTTCGACGACCTATTCATAGTTGACTCTGACGTCTACCCGAGGCCAGACGCACTCAGGATAATGTCATCATACGCGGATAAATACGACATAATCGTGGGTGTATATAACAGTAGAAAAGAAAGGTATGGTGTAGTGAGGCCTCAAATCGCTTTTGAGTGGAACAATAATAGAAATGCTG
>Ga0208448_100017_pt1 | contig 14367 bp, 17 predicted proteins | sample OSPB_Mat_virus_9_FD_187143 | JGI IMG/M metagenome (GOLD analysis project Ga0208448, IMG submission 187143) | Extremophilic microbial mat communities from Yellowstone National Park, USA - OSPB_Mat_virus_9_15 (SPAdes) (version 2) | ecosystem: Environmental > Aquatic > Thermal springs > Hot (42-90C)...
GTAACTGTTATTAACGTTTATTAAAAACGTTACAAAGCGTTGTATAATGTAATTAGCTGCGTTGTATAACTCATCGTTGTCGTTCACGTCGTTCAGGTTAACGTTATTCAGATCGTTTATTAAGCTTCGTAGTTGTTCTAGTAGTTGTTTGTCATAGTCGTTCTGCTCATTGTCGTTTTGTTGTTCAATAGCGTTGTTATTCTGTTGTTCATCGTTATTGTCTTCATTAACGTCGTTCTGTTCATCGTAGTTAGTAACGTTGTTTTGCATAACGTTGTTAACGTTTGTAGTAATGTTGTTCAACATAACGCGTCTCTTTTTGACGTTGTTTTTATAATAGTCGTCTAGGTCAAACGTCGTTAATTCTTTCAGAACGTTGTTCATGTCGGCGTAGGTTTTTACCGTTTTTACAACGTACTTTAAAACGTCGATGTCGCGTTTAGTCGTCACTTGCGTTAAAAACTCGTCAAGACGTTGTTGTGGATGTAACGTTAACGTTTTTGTACCGTTTTTGAAGTCATACGTCACGACTATTAACGCGTTGTCGTCTAGCTCTTTAATCTTGATCTTAACGTTTTTAGCTATGTCGTTATCTACTTCACGTCGTTTAGAGTGTATATTAACGTCGTTTAATAAGTCGTCAAACCAGTCGTTACTCATCGTTTTTCACCGCGATTAGTTATAGTTATTTTCACGTTGTTTATCGTTAACGTTCTGTTATCGTTCTCTTTATTCACGTTGTTAACTGTCGTGTTCTCGCCATCGTCGTCTTCATTGCTACGTTGTTGAATAAGTTTATTAAACAGTTGTTGAGCGTAGTTAACGTCGTAGCCGTGGTACCAAAACGTCAATTCGTTATACGTTACTTTAGTACCGTTGAGAGAACGTTCTTTTTCATGTTGTTCGGCGACTCCGACACGTTGTTGTTCACAACACGTACATTTAAGTAATACTACGTTGTTAACGTTGTTGATAACGTTCCATTGATGAAATGTTACGTTTAAGATTTTAAAAATACGTTTAGTCATCGTTCCTTACCTCATCGTTGTAGTTAGAAGCGTGCATTAACGAAAAGTTCTCGAAGAAGATCGTTGACGTTGATGAGTCGTAATAACCTACAACGTAGTGATAGTTGTTTAACAATAACGTGATTTGTTGTAGATAATACGGTGGTAAATTCGTACATATAGCGACCATATCGTAATTTAACGTAGTTATAACGTTTTGTTCAAAATGACGTAGTAATTTTTGCATGTAAGCGTAAGTTAAACGACCGTGAACGTGTAGTATAGCGATCTTGTTGTTAACGTTCTCAACATGGATCGTTATTGGTAAATCGGTACTAACGTTGTTATATTGCGTTGTTTTATTGGAAACGTTATTAAGAGAAACGTTATTAGAAGATGCTTTTATGGAAACGTTGTTAATTTTTATGACGTTACTCATCGTTCCCACCGCCTATCGTCGTTAGGTCGTCGTCATTAAACGTTATTGACACGTCATACATTTTCTCGTGCTTGTCCTTCGTCATTACCGTTACGTTTATTGTTAATTCGTACTTACCGTTGTTGTTATGTAGTTCAAACTCGTTTATTATGTAGTCGTATTTCTTACCGTATATTAGATTCGTCCTTTTGACGTTATTTAGAACGTCTATTATGCTAACGTTAGTTATATTATCGTTCTTTAGAGCGTAGAATACGTCGTTAGCTACGTCGTTTAGTTCAGCGTCCTTATCGTTCTTAAAAGCGTTGTTTAACAGTTGTTTTTCATCGTCGTCGAACGTTATTGTTAATTCGTCGAATTTGTAGTTATCGTACGTCATTGGAACAACGTTCATTACGTTGTTTTGGATATACGTTATTTTGAAAACATAATATCGTCCGAAAATGATGTTATTGATGAGTTTGCGTTGTTGTAAAGCGTCTTTCAAGTCGTTTATAATTACGTTGTTTTCTAAGTCGTTGTTAAATTTGCGTAATATATCTAACGTTTTCGGAACGTGGTTAGAAGACGTAGTTACAGAAACGTCTTTAACGTTTACGTTATTAGAAGACGTTTTTATTTGAACGTTGTTAAGAACGACGTTGTTATTAGAAGTAGACGTTATTGGGTATGGTTGGGGCTTTAGCCCCAACCACGCCGAGATCTCGGGGGACTGCATAAAATAGTCCCCCATTGTTAACCCGCCCCATCGCGGGCGGGAATTTTTACTTTTGGATTTGTTTTCCCCTTTCATTTTTCCACCTGCTGGAAATTTATGCAAAGGGGTATTTAAAGATTTCTTTTAAGTTTGAATTTCTCCCAGATGAAAGAAATTCGAGTGGTTAAAAATTCGTATTGCGTCGTTGTTCACCATTGTGCGAAGTCACCTATACGATGCTTGTCGTACCAAAAGCGTTGTTTTTGTATGTTCTTAGCGAACTCTTTAAGTACCGTTATCATCTCTTTGTCATTGAACGTCCTCCCGAAGAACCCCTTAAAGTCGTCTTCATGGTAACGTTTAAAGGCTATACAGTTACCGTCTTGATCTTCTTTCAGACAACGTCCTACCCAGTCGTGATGTACGAAGTACTTATAACGTGTTTCAGAGCATATCCAGTAAACGCGATTAGTCCACGACAGTTCTATGGGCGTGTTTGCACCGTCGAAGTCGCCAACGTAGATGACGGGTAGTGACGACTGTACTATTCGGTGTATAGCGTCTTCGTGATCGATCCATTCAAAGTGTTTAGCCTTATCGTTGTAGTATTGTTGGATGTAACCGTTGGGTGCAATGTATATTTGAACGTCCTTTCTCTTCAAAGCTGCGTTAAAGAACGTGTCTAATTCGTCCATTAGCCAGTCCATTGAGCCGCTGTTGTCGAGTATTAAAACGACTTGTGATCTCGTTCTGTAGTAGTAGTAAGCGTTCAACGGTTTCCTTTCATACTGTCTCATCATGAGTTTCTTAACGTTTAGTACTAGCGTTGGGCCTGGTAATGACGTAGGTTGTTTTTCTTCGTCGCTTAGGTACTCTACCAGTCTGTAAAACGTTAAGTATAGCTGTCTTTCAACGTTGGGATCTTCGTTTATCTCGAACGCTTGCTGTGTGTTATATTGTGCTGTGTGTCGTTGTTCTTGTTCATCGTGTTCTTCTTGTTCATGGACTTCTTGTTCTTCACCGTCTTCTCGTCTTTGATGAACATCGTTTACAGAATCGTCTAAAGTTCGTTCTTCGTTCTGCAGTTGTTTAGTTTGTTGATTAGTTTCGTCTTCTGATCCGTTCTGGTCATCGTTTTGTTGTTCAGTCTGTTGATTTCGTTGTCCTGATTGCGTCTTACTATCGTTGTTCTGTTGGCTTTCGTTCTGCTCATTGTTTTGTTGTGTAGTAGTCTGTTGACTTTGCTGACTGTTGTTATTAGTATCTTGCTGATCGTTGTTTTGTTGTTGTGCAATACTTTCGTTTTGCTGACTGCTCTGTTGTTCGTTGCTACCTTGTGATTGATTGTGTTGTTCTGATACGTTCTGCTGATTTTCGTTTTGTGATTGACTGTTTTGTTGTTCTGACTGTTGAGCTCGTTGTTTTTGCTGATCGTTGTTATTTTGCTGTTGATTGTTGTTTTGTTGTTGTTCAGTAGTCTGTTGACTTTGCTGACTGTTGTCTTGCTGTTGTGCAAAGCGTTGATCTTTCATACTTTGCGTTATTTCGTCACCGCCGTGAACGTCTTCTGACGTCTTTGTGGTGGGTTCTACTACGTCTTTCTCTTCACGTTCAGGATTATACTCGTTGTTCAAAATCCGTGGTTTAATAACTTTGATTCGCGTTTTAGATCACCTCTTCCTACTCTTCGTACATAGCGATTCAGCGTAATCCTTAAGTTCTTGCTCCATCTTCGAAAACGCGTTTATACCGTCTATTAAGTCGTATTCTCCAACGTATTTGTTAACGATTTTACGCACGTTGTCGACCACTTTAATGTCTTTGTTAGTAAATATGCGTATGTTATTAAACTTGAACACGACGGTAGTGGGCCTTCCAGCGTCAATGTAACTATCGTTTCTTACTTCAACGTAACATCCGTCTCTGTTCGATTCATTTATCATAACGTTGTCTTCATCTCCAACGATAATTTTAGCACGTAGTTTTATTAGATCGTTAGTGTCGTTGATGAAATTAATTAATCGTTCGTAGTTCTCACTTTTCCAGTACTCGCCCGTGATTATGCTGTTAACTTGATACGTTACATTTTCACGTAGAACGTGCCCGAGTACGTTCTCGAGTTGGTAGTGTCTCAATAAATGATCGATTAGGTCGTTTTGACGTTTCGCTACGTCGTCGCTAACTTTTTGGTTATTAACGTAGATTTTTACTTTATACAAATGCCCTTTGACGTTGTCTACTCGTAGTACAAAGTAAGTTTCTTTAACGTCGGGATTTTTGTGAATTGCCGTAATCGTGTTTTTACTGTAATACGTAAATTCCAAATCGTCATACGAGCCACGTACCATATCAATAACATCGTTGTGTCCCTTCGGTAGATAAACGTAGTCCTCAACGTATGCTTCAAACGCCATTTTTTCATCCGTTCTTCCCGGAAGCCAATGTACTTCTTCTAACGTCAATGGCTTGTCGGCAGTTAGTCTTAACGTGTCGTCAAGAACGACTTTGAACTTTCCTAATACGTCCGGTCTGTCGTCTGGTTGTGGTCGAAATATTTTGACTATTCGACTATATTCGTTGAATGTGTTCGTATTTATTGCTGCGTTGAAAGTACTTTCGATCACGTCCTTAACCTCATCTACGGTGTTCACCGTCTGTGCGATTTTATCGACGGGTAGCTTAATCCGGGTTAATAGTTGTTGTACAGTTGTCGTTTCTTGTGTTGTTTGTGGTTGTGATTGCACTGTTATGTTATTAACTGTTCCTGCTATGGCGTCTCCAACGTCAGGTAATTCCGTCTGTTGTTGTATTGCCTGTCTGTCAAGTCGTTTTATAGATTCGTTTAGTTTATACAAGTCCTCAACGTTCTTTACCACGAATGAGAGTAGTAGTTGATTGAAGTTAACGTCCGGCATAACCGTCATCGCGTGGCCTAATTGTATAAGTTCTTGGATCGTTATGGGCTTAGTTAATTCCGTAGTTAAACCGGCGATGTATATAGTCGTCAACGTCTTGATGATCTTCTCGTCGTTGAAGTGTTTTCTCAGGAGTTTTTCAACGTCCTTAGGATCCGGTAGTTTGAAGTCGATGGTTATTACACGTCGTAATAACGGTTCCGAGAATTCCCTGTTGTTGTTTGACGTTATGAATACGATCAAGTTGTTTTTATCGCCTATGATAACGTCTTCTTTATCGTCGATCCTGAAGGAGACCCTGGCGTTTTGTAAATAGTCAAGTAGTAGAGCGTCCGCTGAAGGCCTCGTCTTATCAAATTCGTCTATTGTAAGAACCGTGGTTTTTTCACGTGATTTCACTAATGCGTCTGGTAATGGGCCGTATTGTATACGTACTCCTGACCTCGTTTGTTCAGACGGAATATACTTGTATATTAACTCATCTTCAGTAACGTTTATTGTAGTTTGGATAAAGACGTAGTGAGCGTTGAAGTAATCAGCTACAATTTGCGTTATCATCGTTTTTCCAGCACCAGGTGGGCCACGTAGTAATAACGCAGGTACCGTTTTTGAACTCCTTGCAGCGTTGATAGCAACGTAAATTAACTTGATAATATCGTCCTCTCCTACAACGTATTGAGAAACGTAGTTGTAGAAAGATTTGTAGTCGTTCATTCGTTATCCCTCCCTGCTAACGTTGTTAAAACGTAGATTGAGGACGTGTGTGAAGTTAGAAAAGCTTTTTTCAATTTTTTCACCCTATAGGGATGGGAAAAGGGGGTTTAAAAAGTTTTCGGTGGGAGGACGTAGTTAGACTTCATACAGGACGTTTAGTCACCAAGTCGTATTCTACGCGGTATGGTTGGAATATGTAATTATACGCGTGTTTTATGGCCTCAATGTCTTTAGCTAATGATGTGTCGTTATTGCCATAATATTTTTTAACTATGTCTTCCGCTTCACTAAAGTTGTATCCTGCAAAAAGTCTTTGTGATTTCAATTGTTTTACAATCTTTTCTACTTCGTAGTCATGTAGGTAATTGTGTGCTATCCTTGGTAGGTTTAAGTTGATCGCAACAGTGTAAATGTTCGCGACCTCTACGACTAGACGTTTAGCGTCTGAAAAATAATTAGTTGCAGCGACATATTTAAGACCAGTAGCTGGTGTTATTCTGTATATAGCGTGATGGAAACCTAGTTTTGACAAATAAGCGTCTATCAAGAAAAATGATTTATCGAGAAAAGGGTAATAATGAGCTACATTATAAGTGCTTACGTCGTTTTTAGCGTAAATAAGGTTTTCAACATATATGTAGGCGTCATCGGGTGAAACTTTGTTAGATTCGATATGATCTTGATATGAGTCAACATCGTATATCCTCCAGTCCTTCAATATAATGTGATATATGTACCACTCCGTTATATGGTCGAGTGTCGGTACTGCACGTACTAAATAGTTTGCAATTTCACGTCTTTCAACGATATCATCTCCGACGGATTCGATGTGTTGAAATTTTTCAAGTAACTCATTTACTTTCATTGTTAACCTCCTCGAATATATACCATCCTGGTTCAATATACATTTCTTTGATAACTATACCGTCGCGACGTCGTATACTAATCATCGTATCAGACGATATATTGACGAATAACGTATTTATGACGGTATTACCCCTTTCCGACAAAATTGGTTTGTACACCGTAACGCTACCTTTAATGACTCCTAGCACGTGAGTACCGTAATAATCCACCATTGATATCGGGACAGGTTTTTCGATCTGTCTCGTTTCGATCCATCCAAAACCGTTTGGATCAATGTCTGGTATTTTGTATATTTTAACACCGTCCATTTCGTCGAATAGCGGAAATACCCTAATCCCGCCTTTTATGAATTTATCATATGTTCTAAAACCGTAATTATCGTATACAACAAGTTGAGGCATTGTTAGTTCTTTGTTGCTTAATAAGAAGTCTTTAACGTATGATAAAAAGTAACCTTCGTTTCTTGACATCTTCCGTCTACTACTTACCCTAATAATCGGCAGTGTTGGTACGTAATATACGCCGTACACTATTTTGAGGTATGGATCACTATCCGTAATTTCAGCACAACCGTTAAACGTTAGTCCACTACGTGAAACGTAGTGCAAACAGTCGACGTATTTAGTCGTAAGAGCTATTTTTACACGATCGGGATAAAGAACGAATACTTTTGGTATTGGTCGTCTCCTTTTTTGCGTTTTAACTGTCATGTCAACATTTTCGAGGCATCTAAGTAGTTCATTAACCTTCATGATCCCAATCCTCATATATTTTGACGTATTGTTTTAATATAACGTATTTTTCAAACTCGAAAACTTTACATTCCTTACCGTTACCGTAGGTGACCATGACGTATTTGTTCGTATCGTTTTTGTAGACGTCCATACATTCCTGGACGTCTTTAGAGTGTACAAGCTCCTTCATTACGGGTTCTACGACGAATACTTTACCCTTATACTTGACGTTGTCAATGAGTAGTTCTAGTAACCTCATCTTAAACGATTCTGGTAGTATCGAAATTATGTAGACTTTGTCGTATTTTTTAAGGAGCGGTTCAACGTAGTTCTCCATTAAGTATTCAGCCGTTGGTACGAAATGTTTTACGAATGAATGTGGATAGTTGATTATTATCTCACGTTCGGCTGGGATCGGGTCGTGCCTTGAAACCCATAGTATAAACTCCCCGTTGGTGAAGTTTGTCATTGACCTGACACCTCCTTTAGTATTTTCAGTGCTATTTTATCGTCTAAATCTTCCGCAGTTAGAACGACTCCGTCTACCCTCTTAGTTAGCTCAGTCAGGTTGTGGAACGACTCGTTCCCTATTAGCACCGATATTAGCTTATGCTGACCGTTTTTAATCGCGTCAGCTAAAGGTTCTATATCGAATTCGTCCTCACCGTCAGTTAGAGTTATTATTGTGAACTCTTTGTTATTGCGTAGGTCTTCGAGTGCTTTATTTAACGCACACGATATACACGTCCCGCCGTCTGCTTCAACTGAACCCAGTCGTGCTAAGTTCTCGATAGTTAGTTTGTCTATCACGTCATAGACGCCGCTGTCAAAGAACCTGAACATGAACTTCAGCCTGCGTTGTTTAGCTAAAAGTCCTAAAGCGAACGCTATAGCCCTCGCGTTTACAATTTTCCCACCGCCCATGCTACCAGATTTGTCCAGCAAAACGTAGTACCCGTTGATGTTACTCTTCTTTGCATGGGTGATAAACGACCCGTTTAGCATCTTAATTTCCATTATTTCGTCGTCAACGAAGTTCCTAGGTATCTTGACCGCGTCTAAGATTGACGATGTGGTTTTATACGAGTTGTAAGTGCCGTGAGGTGAATCATTGAGTTTGTTGAACAGCTCAGTACCTTTCTTCACGATATTAAGTAGTACGTCCAAATCTACTTTGAGGTTAGTAACGGTGTCGATGAAACGTAATATACCAGGCTCTTCATCGTAAGTATTACTACCCTCCTCATCGTCTACAGTAAGCTTGTCTCCGTCCTTAGATAGCATCTGACGTATCATGTTGTTTTTCAACACGTTATTAACCACTCTACACTTTGAAGCGGCCTGCGATATTTTGTCCTCCATCGCATAGGATATTTGTCTTAGTTTCTGTTTATCATCAGTCTTTTCTAGTTCGTCAAGTAACTTCACTATGTGGTTATAAATTATTACGGTGTCGACGGAGCTTGTAAGTAAATCGTCAACGGTTGAAGGACGTAGATTTTCTAGCTCCATGTGACTGTTAATTAACGCAGTCCTTACGGTTTCTAATTTCGTGTCGTCGTTCTTGAACCTGAAGAAATATTGCGATAGGTACAGTGAAGCGAGTATATCACCGCTTACGATCTTATGTCTATCCGTTGGTTTTTTAATTAGTGCGTCAGTCATGATGATGAATTCCTTAAATAATTCGTCGTTTTCATGTGGGTTCTTTACGTTGAAATTAAGCAAGTTACTGTATAATTCCTCCTTGTCTTTCATCGTGTTACACCCTTAGCAATTCGTTTACTATCCCGTCTGGTATATCGATATTATCGCACAGGTTCTTCACGTCGTTACTCTTAGCCGAGTATCTTTCGCATAGATCTTGTACTTTTATTAGTTCTTGTTTTAGGTTTGACAACGTAATGTACTTGTCTGCCCTGTTCTCTTTAGCGTTGCTTACCAATACATTAATAACGTTAATACGAGAGCGTATTTTGTTAATTACAGAGGCTATCTCGTTTAATCCGTGTTTTAACGCGATAGTTTCGATTTCTTTTATCGAATCAGTGTATTTCATTGGGTCGTTAAGCGTGAATTTCATTGCGGTGATCAAGTCGTCTGATTCTATAGCGTTCTTCCCCTCAAGTAATGCGTTCGCTGCAGCTACGTAAACCGTCTTCTTCACACGTCTGTCTGAAATTGAGTAGTTCATCCCTCTCAGTTCTATTATAACGTCTAAGAATTTGTCGAGTAAAGCGTCGTCGATGTTCATAGCGGTTTTCCTAACTTCGCTTTGTAGGTTTATGATGTCATCATACGTTAGTATGGGTTCTGGTGTCTTTGAATCGTTTTTCACTATTTTCTTTAAATCGGGCTTGTGGACGTAATCAGGCTCCTTTACACGTATGGTTAATCTGTCGTTAAATGCAATTAGGTCATCGTCGTCATCGAACTCGTTAGAAGCGAAATACGTAGCTAATAGGTTAAGCTTAATCCCGAAAACTCGCTTGTTTAAGATTATGTCTAAAAGCATGTTTAATACGTCAGGTGAGGATTTGTACGGTTCATCGAACATAACGGTGTTTGCGTCTACAACACCACCGTGGTATACTAAGCGTCCTTTTTTATACTCATTAACGTCAACTATCCCTAATATGTGGTCTGGTTCCGTATATTTGTTAAGCAAGATGTAATAGTAATTAACGTTCAACATCTTCGCTAATGTGTCTATCGTATACGTTTTCGCGATTCCTACACGTCCTAAGATAAGCGTAGGTTCGGACGACAGAAGACCGAGAAGTGCTGCACGTTTCATATCGTTGTGACCAAAAACGTAGTTATCTAAAGTTGACTTAACAATGGAGAATTTGTTCTCCGCCATCTTTTCACCCGAGAGCGTGGAGGAAGTCACCTCGCTTGTATAGTTTTCCATCCGTCCTTTGCCGTAAATACGTATAAATCTTCGTGATCCACGTATCTTCCATCATAGTCGTCGCCGTATTTGTGGAGGAGGACGACTATATTCGTTTTTGGTACGATGAGATAGACGTATTCGTTTGTTGTTGGATAATCATACACGTGATCCATAAGTATTTTCTCTATCTCGCCGTATATTACCTTTATATCGCCGCGATCATTAAACGAAGGTCCTGGTCTCGACCATTCTGAAAGTTGTAAGTAATATTTAGCTTCGTCTGTGCCGTCATTTATAGCACGTTGTATAAGTTGTTTTATTTCGTCGTGTGTTAATTCTCTAAGATCTTCTCCTTCTTGGTGGCCTTGATCTTCTTGGTGGCTCATTTTTCCACCAAGAAAGGATAATGAAAGGGGGTTTAAAAAGCTTTCGGTGGGAGGATGTGGGTAAATTCACCTGTTAAGTAGTCTGTAAGAGCGAATCGATGAGGGGAACCCTCGCCCTTTAGGGCGGGGAGGAAGTCAGACCTGGACCCTAAATCTCTAATTGCTCCACTAATTGCGCTAATTGCGGATTGTAGTCAAGTATACGTTGTAAGCTATTTTTAGCGTTCTCGTAATTGCTATATAAAATTTGCCTAAATATATCGCCGTCAATTGCCTCGATGTTCACTTCATTCCCGTCGACATATAATACAGAATACCCCGGTAAAGCGTTGATATACGGTAGTTTAATAACGACGAGTGGAGTAGAATATAACATGAACATGGTTACATCGAGCCTTCCGCCGAGTTTAGCATACAACTGAGCAGCGATGTCTATGTTGTTGTCAGTAGTAAGGATGTAATTAAACTCGTCATCGCTTGTAAACTTGTCTATGGATAGTTGGTATATTGTGAAACTTTTAATAATAGTGTACCCTAGAAGCGAATTATATATTGTTTGACGTAAATTTTCTTCGTCTCCTTGAAATAAAGGAAATATGTTTCCCGTTTCTAACAGCAGAATTGCAATAACTCTTTTCCCATCACGATAGCACGGAGGTGATAAATAAAAAAACTCTCTTCTCTGTAATTGTCCACACATGTCGAACGTGTTAGACTGTATTTCCTTCTCTGAAATTATAATGGTGTGATCCTTTGTCAGCTCAATTAGTGAACTAACATACTCATCTATATTCATTTTTCTCACTCGGATGGGTGTTGTTCAATATGTGTAGTATGAAGTTGAGGATGAAGTCGTCATATTCTGCTGCGTCAATTAACTCCATTAGTGTCCCTATCATAACTTCATCTTCCGTGTATTCTTCTTGTATAGCTATTGTACCGTTGGTGAACGTGGCAAAAGACGGTATGACGCCGAGAATTGAAAGAAACGCTTCAATATCGTTTACATGGAAACACTGTTTGATCTCTCTGCTCAGGACGTCGAGGTTTAGGTCTTCGAAGAGTCTTAAAACGTTACGTTTAGGGACGATATTACGTTCCACCAGAATCGTAACTAATGGTGTTAGATCGTATGCATATACCTCATCATCAAGTTGTTTGTGTTTCTTAGCTAAATGTATCATTTCGTGGGCGAATATGCTTAAACCTGGTGGTTCATGTCTAAACCATACATAGTGTTTTCCGTTATCATGAAAAGCAAACCCCATGACCGTGTCACGCGGTATTATTTGTAATTCTTTTACATCGTAATCATCGAGAACGTAAATTTCGTCCAATGGGGGCATCCTGTTTTCTACGTTAACAATATCGTAAGCTTTAACGTATTCGTTCTTAAACCAACTAGTTTCGGTAAGTTTCCTCATATTCTCACGCTTAAACTAGATGACCCCGCCCTGAAGGGCGAGGTTTGTCGTCTGTTTCATGGATTTGTCCACCTCTTATCCTTGTGCTAAATAGTCTAATATCGTTTCACATATCTCGCTATCTACGTCTTTTTCGTCCGTAAGAGATCCCCACGCTCCCTGTAATTTACACGCTCCTCTACTGTAAATTAAACGTATGTTGGGCCCGCCGATAACTATACCGATGTCGAAGCCGACCGGTTCCTTACTTGGTAGATCGACGTAAAGTTGTACGTCAATGGCGTTATCTTCAAGGTGAGCTACCCCGCCCTTACGGACGGGGCTTCCTGCTTCATAACCCCACCTTGCCCGTGAGCTACGGGTAGAGGGTAAAGCTCCACAGGCACTAAGGGTGGCTCCCACCCCGAGCACTGATATGGACCCATGGTGTCCCCTTATGGGACTGTTGAATGGAGCAGAGGCGTACCACATAGACCCTCGCTTTAACCGAGGCGTCTCGGTGACGCTTGCTCCGTCAGTGACTGCCATCAAGAGAAATTTTGACAAAGAGGTATTTAAACTTTCTGTAAGGGGGCTATCCATCCCCGCCTCAGAGAGGCGAGGTTTTTCGCCCCCTTTGAACCCCCAATTTTTATAATCCACGATATCCTCATGCTCTAAGTGATCCTTAAGGTCTTGTGCTATACCATCCATGTGTTTTTCTAGTTCTGTACGTATGTCTAACATTTTGCTGTCCTCAATCATAGGTACCACCTATTATACTTCCATTAAATCCGTGTATTGCTAGTACTACGTATTTCCCGTCTCTCTTCATATAGCCGACTGTTAGTTTTTTCATGTCCATGTTGTCAACAGTGTAGGTATATTCGTCCATGTAAACGTCCTTGTTAACTATGCTTTTACTACTATCATATTTGCCTATTAAGTCGTTAAATTGTTCTTCCGTAAATGGTATTTCGTCAAGTTCAACGTTAAATTGTTTAACGTAATCTTCTAAAAAAAGGTCGACTAACCACGTAATTATTTCCTTTACCTTTTCCCCACTTCTTACCACTGCCATCTTTCCACCTCGGGCTTTCAGCCCGAGAGGAGAGGGGGAAAGGGGGTTTAAAAAGCTTTCGGTGGGCGGACGTGGTTAAATTTGTACAGGTTGTTTATTCTTTAGGTCGTATACTACGCGGTATGGTTGAAATATACGATTATACGCTTCTCTAATAGCTTTAACGTCCTTAGCCAACGAAGTGTCGTCGTGTGTATAATATCTTGTAACTATGTCTCCCGCTTCATCAAAGTCATATCCCTCAAAAAGTTTTTGCGATCTCAATCGTTCTATAATTTTCTTTATACCATTATTGAATGTGAAATAGCTGTGTTGTTTCAAAGTTTCAGTACCTAAAATACTATGTACTATTCTTGGTAAGTTTGTATTGACAGCAACAGTATCAATCTCTGCGACCTCTACGACCAAACGTTTAATGTCTAAAATATAATTAGCTTCAGTGACATACCTAAGGGCAGTAACTGGTATCATGTCATAATATCCGTCGTAATAGAAACCTAGTTTCGACAAATAAGTCTTTGTTAGAAATATTATATCATAGAGAAAAGGATATAAATAAACTATATTATAAATACTCACATCATGTTTATCATAAAAGTAGCTTTTGATGTACACGTAAGCGTCATGAGGTGAAACTTTGTTAGATCTGATATGATCCAGATACGAGGTAATCTCATATATTCTTTTGTCTTTCAACATTAAATACCGTACCCCCGACCTCATTTTATAGCTGAATACTTGTGCTATATACTCTGCTATTTCACGCCTTTCATCATTTTCGTCAGTTTTGATATCCTCGAGGTGTCCAAGTAACTCATTTATCTTCGTTATAACACCTGAGAGAAAATGGAAAGGGGGTTTAAAAAGCTTTCGCTAGGGGAACGTGGTAATCCCGCTTCATAGTCGCAGTCCGCCCTTCAGGATCAACTCGAATTGTTAGCTTCTAATTTTTTGTGAAAGTGAACGACCCCGTCTTTTTCCTCTACGCTATAATACTGGCGGAAACGCTCGAGTTCCTGACCAGTGATGAATATGACGCCATGGGAATCGTGAAAGTGAGCAATGACGATTCTCATCCCACCACCAGCTCGTCCCAATACATCACGATCTTCTCGCAATCCTCAACGTGATCCCTGATCCGCGACATTACGTCACCGATCACGCCCTTCACGCCCATGGTGTTGTTCAAGGCTTCGATCGCCTCCCGTGAGAATGGAAGATCAGGCAC
>Ga0208448_100020_pt1 | contig 13523 bp, 19 predicted proteins | sample OSPB_Mat_virus_9_FD_187143 | JGI IMG/M metagenome (GOLD analysis project Ga0208448, IMG submission 187143) | Extremophilic microbial mat communities from Yellowstone National Park, USA - OSPB_Mat_virus_9_15 (SPAdes) (version 2) | ecosystem: Environmental > Aquatic > Thermal springs > Hot (42-90C)...
CTTTTAAGTGGTGGGAGAAAAAGAAAAACGTCAGCGAAGAAAAATCCGGAAAAAGGTAGTGGGAGAAAAAAGAAAAAGTGGGAAGAAAAAAATCCGGACCGGCCTAAGAGGGGGCTTTCTGGCAGTTCTGCGACCCAAGCTTACCTTCGGCGTGGTCTATTATAGCCCTGAGGGCCATGTACAGGTTTGCGGTAGTCTCCTCGAGCAGGTTTTCGAGGGCTATTGTGTCAATATTATCGTTGCTATTGTCATTGTCCTTTTCGGCCTCCCTAAGCATTGTATAGGCCTTAGCTAATCTGGCCAGGGCCCTCATAAGGGCTTGGGTTATTTCCGGTTGGGCCAGGGGCTTCAGTATTGAGTCATAATGGTCGGTCTGCCAGAACAGTTCTTGGACCGTGTCAATTCTGCCCGCTAGCATGTATATGTCATCGGTCAGGTTACCGGTATTTCTTACTATTTCGTCGATATCGTCGGCGATTGAATGTAGCACCCATATAAGGAACCGGGGGTTTCTCACAAAAAAGCCCTTGAGGGCCTCATAAAACTCGAGGCCCTCTTGGGTATTGAGTTGGACCTCCTCTTTTTCCTCGCTCTGTGACATTTTTCACGCACCTGGCCCACTAAGGGCCACTTATCTGAGTGCCGGCCGGGGTATAAAAACCTGCCGGGCAGTCCGGCGACTGTCTGGCGACAGCCTAGGAGACGGGAGGGCTGACGGCTTAGGAGGCGGGAGGGCTGACGGCTTAGGAGGCGGGAGGAAAAAAGAAAAAGGAAAAATGAGAAAAAAGAGGGGGTTGGGCCTAACCGGAGTCGTCGTCGGAGTCATCGTCGTCGTCGTAGTCGTCGTTAAGCATTGAGTTGATTACGTCGATTAGGTAGTCCTCGAGGTTGTTGCGGGCCTCCTCAATAGCGCCTTCAAGCGTAGGAAAACTGTCAGCCTTTCCGTCCTTGAAGTCCCAGAAGGCCTTAGCCAGGTAGGACATTATCACCATATACCTCTTGACATTTTTGGGCTCGCTATAGAAGTCCTCGGCAAGGTCCTCGAGCAAGAGCTTGTGTAGGAGCCAGAGAGTTTGGTGAATCCTTCCGAGCTCAAAGGCAATGTCGATTTTCTTCTCTACGTGGATACCGTCTCTAATCCCTATTTCTGAGAGTATCTGGGTTGGGAGGCCTGAGGTCGCTGAAAACGCTGTGTCCATAGACCTCGAGATGTGCTCAATTAACCCTAAAAAAGGTTCAAGGTTAGGCCTTTCCTCCTTCTTTTCCTCCTGCCTCTCGCTCACGCCTAGTTCACCCCTTCCGGGGCCGTTTCTGGAGTGCCCGGCCGGGCTTAAAAACCTTGATGGATGGTTACCGAAAAGCTAATCCGTTAAGGAAACGCTTGACGGATTAGCGGTTTAGCAAAGGCTCAGCAAGGTATTTTAACCCCTGCCGGTACTCCCAGAAGCGGCCCCGGAAGGGGCAGGTGCGTGAAAATGTCGAGCGGTAAGGGAGGGCATGCGGGGCCTAAGGCCTCGGGCCCTATTTCGGCCCAGAAGCCGACCGAGGCCGAGGGCCCTGAGGAAATAACAGAGTTGAATATCTCGGTCTCACCTAGAGGTAAGGCCGTAGTCGAGAAGATATTGAAGGGCAGGTTAAGCGATTTCATTCCCGAGCAGAAAATCAAAAACCCCCAATACGTAAACCGAGAGGCGATACAAATACATTTCAGGACCGAGGACGGAAGGAGATTCCGTGAAACGTTCACATTATCGACAGCGACTAACAGCAAGCTAAGGAGGTATATCACTAGATATGGCCCACCGAAGCTTGGCCAAGAAGTCGAGTACCAAGAAGATAGCAGGGGATTCCCACGGGTTGTGCTGTGAGGTGATAGCCAAGGCTGACCGAGGTGATAAGGCGTGAGTGCCAAGATGGGCGTGAGGCATGTCTGTGCCTATATTCCCTTGGACCTCTATGAGCAATTGTTAAAGGTCAAGGCCGAAACCGGCAAAAGCATAAACGATATCATTTATGAGGCCTTACTAAAGGTCTACGGTAAGCAGGAGGGGGGCACGTCATGACCGGGATAGAGGACACGCTAACGTATAAGGCTGCCGAAGTTCTGGCCTATGAGCATCCGCAGCTTGACGCAGAGCTTAAGGAGGCCCTATTCGACGTAATCAGGAAGCTAAAGGAGCCGATAATCTATCACGTCCTCGGCTCGGGAAGGTCGGCTGCCGAAATCATTAGTTATTTGGCTAACGCAATTACACGGGACTACGACACCTATGACACCGAGTCGGTTCCGGCCGGCGCGCTGCGGGACATGGTCCTGAGCTCTAATGGGCCGATAATGATATCACAGTCATGGATAAATATTCCGCTAAATACTAGCGACTGCTATGTAACGGCTAAACTTCTACTGGGGCCGAAAAAGGTAGAGCTATTTGTAACTCATAAGTACGCCTACCTAGACCTTGAAGGCTTACCTATACACCAGAAGGTACACGCTCTTGTGGGCTCGGATATAGATAGGGTTAAGGACCTGGTTAATGGAGACTGTAGAGACCTTAAGGAGAGCTATGAGGAAGGCGTTAAGTTCTTGTCTAAGCAAGGCGTTAGACCTATGGACATAGAGCTTAGGGACACGGTAAGAGAACGAATAGCGACGTTAATCATTAAGGAGTTTCACGCCTACAGTAAAGACAGTAAGCTAAGGCTATTCCATCTGGTAGATAGATTAACGCCAACCCTAACACAACACCTCATAGGGGCAGGAGAGAGGATAGATTGGATACCTAGAGAGCTTGGAGAGAACTACGTATTTAGAGAGAAGGCCGAACCGCTAATAGGTATTATTGAATGGGCCCTGGATAATGAGGCTTACATTCCCGTAGTTCACCATGACGTTATAATTATCCCGGTAAGGTCTAACGACCTATACGTCTCGGTAGGCGTTACGACAGGACAGCCAAAAGTAACGTTCTTCGGCTTCCCTAAGGTGTTGCCGCTGACTAGGACGCTGCACCCTGCCTACAGCTGGTCATGCGAGATAACGGATAGGACTAACGGCTGCGGAAGCTACGACCCTGACGCCATAGTTAGGACGCTAGAGGAAAAGATAGCCGAGCGAATGAGTAAGGAGCAACCCGAGCTTAACGAAGCCCGAGAGCTAATAAATGAGATGCTAAAAGGAGGCGGTAAGAGGTCATGAAGGTTGTAACCCTTAAGCTGCCCGAGGACATCTACTATCTGCTAAAGGAGTACGCTCATAGGCGTAACATGCCGTTAAGCGAAATAATCAGGAAGGCCCTCATAAAGTATCTTAAGGAGGAAAACCTTGAGGCCAAGGACCAGCCCTATTACGGGAAATACATAAAGGTAACGTTAGGCGAAAAATTAGCGGCCGAATGAGCTTTTTTTCCCCTCCTCCATTCCTTAGCAAGTGGGCCCGAGAGGGGCCCATGAGCCCCCCCACCCTACGTGGTGGGACGTCGGGGGATGACCTGCCCCAGTAGGGCCCCTGAAACTTCAACAAGCCGCTCAGCAAAGTTTTTTAACCCGGCCGGGCACCGGGAGAGGGGAGAGGGCCGGTGAGCGTACTACTGAAAGGCGTGGCCCGCAGCGTCCTGACGCTCTTAGAGCGGTACGGCTGCCTACACACTAATGAGGCCGAGGGGCTTAGGTGGCTGATAGAGGACACTACGATAACCGACGCCGAGCTTAAGGGCCTCCTGCTAGAGCTTAAGGAGAGGGCCATAGGCTGCGACGCCATCCCTATGGCCTTGGCCCTCTCCATAGCCAGGCAGGTAAGCGAGGCGGTGGGAAGTGAGTGAGGATAAGGAGCCCGAGCCTAAGGAGGAGAAGATCTGTTTTGACTTCCTAGGGGCCTTTCACGTGTGTAGAGGGGACATGGTAAGGGTTAAGGTCGCTAGAGAGGTGTTTATCGGGCAGGTCGAGGAGGTTCGTGATTGGGGAATAGTTATCCGAGACCAGTTTAACAGACCTATCGTTGTACGCAATAAGTACATAGAGTACATAATTAGGCTCCATAAGGAAAAGGAGGAAGGCAGCGATGCCGTCAGCCCCAATAGCTGACTTCGTTAGGTGTTACTATGAGGACTGCGTGCGTCCCAGGGTAAAGCAGAGCGCGTACGCAGACCTCGAGGGAAGGACAGGGGAGGAAAGGGTTAGGGCTGCGGCCGAGATATGGCGTTATAGGGACCACACGAAGAACCGCAGCTGCCGGCTCGAGGGCCTGCCCATAGCCCCTATAGCCTCAAACGTAAGGAGCATAACGAAGTTTATGGGAGCCGATGACGCCTATAGGGAAATCGGAAGCAAATATCACATGTCCCACGCAAGGCTCGAGGTGCTGGCTAGGTGGACCGGCATAACGTACACAGTTGAAAAAGAGGTTGGCGTAGCCGGGAAGGTGTTTGGCATATTCTTTTACACACGCTATAGGCGGCATTCGGCCAGGGGAAGCCCTAAGAGCCTCAACGAGGTCTTCACGCTTAGGCTTTACACGCCGGCCCCTCTTGCATTTAGCTGCGACAACTCTATAGCGTCAGCTGAAGTAGACCAGCCCACGCTAAGGAGGCTAGTAAGAACGCTTCTGCTTAGCATACAGCTTAGGCCGAGCGGGACCCTATACATAAGGCCCCTGGAGGTAACTCCTGACTGCCCGGACCCTAGGCGTCAGGTATTTGGGGGAGGCCTGGAATGGGGAGTACCTCCTTTTTCCGAGGTGTATAAGGACATAATAGACAAGTACCTAAGCTTAATCTACGGCACAAATGCGGAAAAGGAGATAGAGGCCATAGATAGGCAGAAGCTAACCGAGGAAATACCTCTAGGATATCCTACCGAGGTCGCAGAGACAATAGTGAATGAGTTCGTAGAGAACCTTAGCGTTACCGAGATTAGAGTAGGCTGCACTGAGAACCCCTTCGAGCTATATCCTATGCTTAGAGATATAGAGAGGCAAACCCAAGACTGCCTCGAAAAAGGAGCGATAAGCGGTAGGTGTGATACGGTAAAAGCGTGCCTAGGAAATATGTACTGCCCGTTTATCGGCTATCACAGCTATATATGGCCCGGTACCGAGCTGACGCTTGACGTCTCCAAGGGAATGACCTGGTCTAACGGAACAGCGGCCACAGCTAATATCTATGCCCCAATATGGCTATGGGCTAACGGATATATCAAGGTACCGCTTATTATGCCGACCATAGCTGTCATAGAGCGGGCAAGGTTCTCGGATGCGAACATGGCAGCAACCCTTCTGGAGTACTCTCAGATAACTAAGAAGCTGCCCTTCGAGGAGGCCGTAGGAAGACCTACGGCCTTCGCCAGGGCCCTCGTTAGGTCGTTTATAGAGCCCTTCGCTCCAGACGTCCTAGAGGTGTTCAATAAGCCCCCATTCCTAATGTCTAGCTTCGAGGCCGGGATTCTGCCCTATACGTTCTACGACCTCTTGGGTTACCTATGGGTGAGAGCGTGATAGTTACTATAGACAGGGATAACCAGGGCGATTTCACCGATTTGCTTTTTGAGCTCAGGCTAAGGTACCTGTGTAAAAGCCCTGACAGCTGCCGTGTCTGGAAGACCAACAAGGGCTATCACGTGGCGTTAAGGATAAACGGCCTCGACTTCGAGAAGGCCCTATTCCTTAGGGCCTACCTCCTTGACGACTTCTATCGCTTAGGCTATGACCTAGCCAGGACGGACGGCCTCGGGCCCGGGGCCATGACTGGCGTCATTTTTGACGCTAAAGGAGGGGCCGAAAGGAGCCGGGCCAGGGAGCTCGAGCTATAGCCTAGACTACTTTTGTTCACGGCAGAACATAAGCTCCTTGCCGTCCTCACTGACGTACTGGAGGCGCCAGCCATACATGTTCTTTAGCAAGCGAGCCTTGTCATGCGTCCATGCGTGTATGGCTATACAGACAAGCTTATACTTAGAGAGAGCGTTAAAGTCTATGTCGGCCTCGCAGCCCTCGCAGTCAATTATGAAGACGTCGCCGTCAGGGTAGTCTCCCGGCCTCCACTCCCCTCTTGCCTCTGCCCTGCCGCAGAACCCGAGCTCGCTACAGACCGTCGTATACTTGCCTAGCAGCTCGGCGTCCTTCTCATAAAAGATAACACGCTTAGCGCCGTGTAATATAAAATAGTAGACCGAGCTTCCGCAGTCTCCGCCTATATGTACTACTACCTTGTCCTTAAGGTCAAGGCTGCCGTAGGACTCATCGTACTCATAGTAGTAGTCGCAACCCTTCTCCCTGAAGTACTTAACGAGGTCAAGGACGCTCACATCCTTGTCGCCTTTCCCGACTCAAGGCAGTCCCTTACGCTCATATCGCCGCCGGCCTTTAAGCATTCCGCAATCCGCTCTATGATATCTACGACGTGAATGTTGTGCTGCGTGGCGTACATGTAGTAGGTAAGCTTGACCTCGGGAGTGGTCTTAACTGCTAACGTCCTGTTACGCTTGGGCTTGGCTACTGAACCTTTGCTATCGGCCGTGTGTCCTCACCCCCCATCTGTATGACCCTAGGCGTTATGTGGTATTGAACCACCTTGGTGGGGAACGCTATGGAGAGCGAGACGCCCAGCATGGTAAGCGTCATAGGAAGGTTGACCATCATGAGGACGTCGGGCGTCATGTATATGTCAATAAGGCCCTTTCTGACCTTGACCATAACGACGTCGGCGAACTGACCGAAGGCGCCCTTAATGACGGCCCTAACCCCCTCGGCGTCCTTCTTAAGCCGCTTTATAAGCGTTACCTTGCTGTATATGGTCTTACCGGCAAGGGGATGGTTAAAGTCTATGGTAACGCTGTCCTCGGTAACCTTTATGACCCTGCCGGCCCTCATGCCCAGCGTTATTGTCTGCCCTACCTGAGGGTTGAGGCCCATGTCCTGAAGCGGCTTAAGGGGCACGGTAACGACGTTCATGGGGTCCCGAACGCCGAACAGCATGCTTCCGTCTATGGAGACCACCCTGGTCTCCCCCTCCTTCATGGTCATTAGGGCCGTGCCGACGGCAGGGTTGAGGGCAGGGGAGCCTATGATGACGGCGACGGGCTCCTTGGACTCGGTAAGGAGAACCTCGTTACCGTTGTCGTCAATGTAGTACTCCTTGAACGATATAAGCACTATGTCGCCTCGGTGGTTGATTACGCCGACCTCCTGCTCAGAGCCTGACACTGACCATCACCACCCCGTTCTCTATCCTTACATCTATGAACGGCCCGAACCTGGCCCTGGCCTCAGGAGTCATGTTGGAGAGGATTACGTTCTTTATGTCGTCTGCCGTGAACTTCAGGGTCAGCGTCTGGCCCTGAATCGACAGCTGGTCAGGCCTGAGGTTAAGGTTTCCCTGGGCCTGGGCCAGGCCAAGGATTGCGGAAAGCAGGCCGCCCTGGCCGCTGCTCATACTCACACCCGGCTAGGAGAGAGGGAGGCCGGAGTTAAAAAACCTTTCCAATCAGGACATGAGGATGCCGACGTCCGTCATGAGCATCATGAAGGCGAGCGGGTGCTGGGCCACGAGCCTGATTACATAGCTTATGACGCTCTGGAGCCACGCTGCTATCTGCTGTATGTACATCGCTATGCTCTTTAGTATGGCGGATATTACGCTTCTGGCCTCCTCGGTGCCGTACTCGGCCGCCTGTACCGCAGCGTCTACCAGCCCGCTCACTTATCTCACACCTGGAATGTTATAGTGTAGGTAACGGTTATATACCATCCTGGGTTAAGGGTTACAGACGGGTTTATGTTATCAACTATCAGCGAGTAGAGGAAGTACTCGCCAGGGCTCCAGCCAGCTGGACAGCTCTGGAAGCATTGGAGCGTAGTGCCGACTGCCGCAAGCACTAAGGCGACGGAGCCCACGTTCACCGTGTTGTTAGAAACGTTAGTCCATGTCTGGCTGAACTGGAGCAACCAGCCGCCCTGGCCCTGAACGACAGCATTAACGAACTTGAACTGGCCGGGGCTTAGGATGCCCGAGGGTATGACGGCACACGGCGCAAACTGGGTGTAGGTAACGCTGCACTGGTTCGTACCAAGCCATATACCGGGGCTGGTTATAATGGCGTTAGCGTAGGCGGGAAGCAGAGGACAGTTGTCGGCACAGAACAGCTGCTGAGGGACGCCTATAACGTAAGGCATGGCCGGGTTGGCGCTGTAGCCTGTGCCGAACAGCTCACCTATGGCGTCATAGAAGCTGAGCTGCGGGACGTTAGGCGTCCAGAACTGCGAGGCGACGAGGAGCGTGGCGAAGGTCTGCGTGAACGACCTTGTCTTCTCCTCTATAACCTTAACGGTCCTGCCCTTCTCATCCTTAACCTCAACCCTAATCTTAGCCGAGACACGACCTGCGCTCAACTAAAGGCACACCCACTGCTCTAAGGAGAGGCTAAAAGCTTTATTGCTTTACGGAGGGCGGAAAAGCGTAAAACATAAGGACTTCTAGCTGTAGAGGAAAAAAGGCCGGCTATTAAGCCTTTTCCATCAGTTCGGTATCTGGTAGGTTACGGTAACGGTCATGCCTGCGGACGGGCTCCATGTTATAGGTGAGCTAAGGTCGAAGTAGTTAATGCCTATATAGACGGGCGTGGTAAACCAGGCGCCGCCGACCACGCCGTAGAGGACAGCGACAACAGCAAAGCTGGCAACGGTTATGGTGCTGCCCGACGTGTTTGTCATCTGCTGGGTTATGCTGAACGTTGCCGTGCCGCCGTACGGGGCGGCGACCGAGTTCGGGTTGTTGGGCGTCACAGACGGGCTGTAGTACGTGATGTTAGATATGAGGTTAGAGTAGTTGGCCCAGACGTAGTTAGCCGGCGAGAACGGGGTGCTGTAAAGCCATATGCCTGGCATCTTGAGCGTGTAGCCTACGTTAGAGGCGTAGGGACAATTGACGACACAGAGGGACGCTATAGGCGTGTAGTAGAGGCTGGCAGGGCTGAACAGGTAAACCATGTTACCGGCCACGTCATGGACGGCCACACCGCTTGTCGGAGAGACGAGAGAGAACATGAACATGCCTGAGAAGAAAATGTCGAAGTCTGTCGTGAACGGGTCCTCGTACTCACTCTCGATTACCTTAGCGACCGAGCCGTCGGGGTTAGTTACTGTAATCTTAACCTTGGCCTTTAAATGCCTAGGCCTAAGCATAGGCGCCGTAACCGACATATAGCTCTACCCTATCTTTTATCCCTGAGAGAGACTTATTAGGCTTTACGTGGGCATGCTGAACGTAGCCGAGATAATCATGCCGACGCCTGGGGAGAGAGATATAGCAGGAGAGAAGTTAAAGTAGGCTATGTCGAAGAAGTAAGGGGTAGGATTGCCTGACATGTAGGCGGCAACGACAAGGGCAGCCGAGTAGACCGTGTATGTTTTAGATGTAGGGTTAGTAATGGTCTGAGTTATCGTAAACGATGACGTACCGCCGAACGGAGCATTAGGTATAGTACCAGCATTAGGAGATATAGTAGGAGTTTGATAGTTCAACGAGGATATGAGGTTATAATAAAGCGGGCCAGCAAAGTTCTCCGGATAGGTAAACGGTGTTGAGTAGAGCCAGAAGCCGGGAACGGTAACGGCAAGATAGCTGGTAAGAATGTCTGTGTTAGGGCAATTAACGACACAGAGGCTAGCAAGAGGAGAGGCAAAGATGCCGTTAGGGCTCCAGAAGTACCACGTTTCATTTTGAACGCTAATGATGGGAACGCCTCCATACGGCGTCCAGGCAGGCCAGCTCAGAAGACCGTCAAGGAAGGCGGGGTAGTTCTGGGAGAACGGGTCCCTATAGACGGCGTCAAGGACCTCGACCTTCTTGCCGTCAGGCGAGACTAGGATAACCTTAAGCCTCACCGTCATGCCGCTGAGAGTCAAAGGCACAGACATACTGCGGCCTCACCAAGTAGTATAGGGACAGGGTTAGGCTAAATGGCTTATGAGAAGCTTACGGTAACGGGAGTTATGTATGGAGGCGGAGACCAAGTTACAGGCGTAACTATGCTGACGCCCGGGCTGCCGGCACTAGACTTTATGCCACAGTTCTCGCTGTTAGCGGTGCACGGCGAGCCGCCGTTCACGCTTGCCGAGACGCTTGGGGCGCTCGACATGGATGGGTACATGACCACCACGTAGCCGCCTGCACCGCCGCCTCCACCTTCAGCTGCAGAGCCACACAGAGCGCTACCGCCGTTAGCGTTAATAGTTAAGGGCTGATAGTTATAAGCTAGTACTATTACCTCGCCGGCAGAGCCAGCTCCTCCTCCTGCTCCAGTATCTGAACCCCCTCCACCTGCGCCTCCTCCTACTACGGGCATAGGAGCTATAGAGCTAGGAGTAACATTAAGGACGTACATAAGCCAGAGGTCGCTGACGGCCTGCATTAGGGCGACGGCCATATCCTGCGGGTCTGTGAACATCAGGTACGGGGTAGCGACAACTGAGTTGTTACCTGGGCTGATGTAATAGCCGCCGGGGCTGATATTGAAGTACCAGCCGCCATAGCCGTAGTCACAATTATAGCCCGCGGCGCCGCCGCCGCCTGCGCCTATGAACGAGCCACCACAGCCGCAACAGGTGCCGCCTCCGGCCTTGGGAGGCGTGTAGGGCGACAGCCACCAGTAGCCGCCGGCGTAGTTAAGGTAGACGCTCAGAGGTACATATGGTGAAGACGTGTTGTAGAAGTACGGGCTTCCACTAGCTGAGCCGCTCATAGAGCCCGAGCATGGGCTTACGTTCGGGTAGCCGTTAGCCGTAAGGGTAGCCGGAGTAATGATGGAGTTAGCTATAAGCACTATGCCCTGTGCGCCGGGACCGCCGTCGTTACAGCCGGGAGAGCCGCCAGGAGGAATCGCAGTGAAGGCGCCGGCAATGTAATTCGATATAGCGACAGTATCGGCAATAACGATAGGCGTACACCTAACACAGGCATATGGACTTAGGTTACCCGTTATGCTTGACGCAAAGAGAGGCGGGGTAAAGTTGTAGTAAGAGCTTCCGCTGGCTGAGATAGCGGGCTGGTTAAACGTAAACAGTGTTATCATAGGAGAGAAGTAGTAGAGGCTGGCAGCTGCGTAGAGGACCTCCTGAACGTAATCGACGCCGTAGGTGCTTATCAGGCCCTGGATTAGGCTAAGGGCAGGGCTGGGGCTTCCTCTAGCGACTATCGACATAAGGGCCTGGGCGGCAGGCGTAGGGCCTATGCTGTAGAGGTAGGCAACGGCGTCGGGCGTGGGCAGACTGAGGGCGAATGTGGCAGGGTCTACGGCCTGGCCGCTAACGCCAACGCCAACGGAGGCACTGACGGTCTCAATAAGAGATGGGTTAACTATGCTGTAGGTAAGTGAAACGTTGAGCTCAGTAGAGCCCGAGACAGAGCCCGGAGCAGAGGTTGAGTAGCTGACAGTAACGCTGAGCGAGGTAGAGCCTGAGACCGAGCCTTGAGCAGTGACTGAGTAGCTTACCGCAACGCTAAGCGAAGTAGAACCTGAAGTCGAGGTGTAGCCGCCGACAGTATAGCTGACTGAGACGCCTAAGGAGGTAGAGCCCTGGACAAGGTTACCGAAGTAAGTCGCATATGTGAGGCTAACGCCTAAGGAAGTAGAGCCTGAGGTTGAGACGTAGCCGCCGACAGTATAGCTGACTGAGATGTTCTGCGTTAGGGTGTTAGTAGAGATGACAGGACCGTAAGGTGAATAGCTAACCGAGACGCCGAGAGACACCGAGCCTGAGACCAAGACGCCATAGTAAGTCATATAGGTCAGCGAGGCACCGAGGCTGACTGCGCCGCTGACCGGCGTCTGGTACTGCAGCACTACGCTGGCATATGAGCTGAGGCCAACGGTAACGCTTATACGAAAGGGAAAGTACATGGTAACAGCGTTAGTCTGTACTGTTACCAGGTACCTAACGGTGTAGCTCTCGCTGACGGAAGGCAGCTGGCCGACCGTGTAAGTGAAGCCGTAGGACACGGTAAGCGATGGCGTGAACTCCTGCGTGCCGACGCCGGTAGAGACCGTGGGTGGGACAGAGACGGCAGTAGCGGCCGTAGCGCCGGAGACGGAGAGAGTGGGGACGACAAGCTGGCCGATAAAGCTCTTTGTCCTGGGCCCGCAGGCGGGAAGCACGGAGCCTATGATGCTGGCTGCGACGGAGCCGAGAACCGGGGCGCCGAGCATTCTAAGCCCTAAGGAGAGCCAGTCCCTGAGGCCCCTGAGCGGTATCTTGCCTTTGGCAGCCGACTCTATGCTCTTATAGACCATCACCTCGGTAACGTTAGCAGTAATTATGTCATAGAGCTTATTCCTGAAGTTACACCACATGCCGTAGAGGGCTGCGTCAAGAGAGTCGAAGGCCGTGTTGAGGTGTTGAATGATGTAGTGAGCTATTGCGTCGAAGGCGTTTACAATCCAACTGAAGAACTTAACAAGAGTATTCCAGATCTCCTTGCCAAGCCAGGTAAGAAAGTGAACGAGATCGCTCCAGAGGTTCTTAAAGAAGCTAGCAATGTCCTTAAACGCATCGTAGAACCACCGACCTATAGTGCTGAAAGCATTAACAAAGTCATCCCAGGCATTCTTAATCAGGATGCCGAAGGCAGTAAAGGCGCCGTAGATAGCGGCACCGAGCTGACCGAAGAAGTTAGTAACTGAAGAGGATATGTTAGATATAGTGCTGCCGATATTCTCAAATGCCGTGGCGACAGCGTCAAAGACGTCTGTAATGTCGCTAAGCAGTGAGCTCAAAGCGTTACGGCCCCCAATCTTTTAAGCCTGGCTAAGGTTAAAAGGCTCTACTGCCAGAAACCATAAGAGGGCAGGAGAAAGCTTGGACCTAACGATTAACATGGGCATGATGGTGTGTTCTCCAGGAGGATGTACGACATATGGGCCCTGGTCGATAGACTACCCCTTCTCTATAACCGGCAGCACGCCGTTTAACTACATAGTTGCCCTAATACCGCAGCCGGACATAATCTACAGCCAAGGCCAGGGCATATCACCGAACGCCTATTGGGCGTTCATAGCAACGCTCAACCCATCGCCGACGCTGACATACGTAACGCCGAGCCCACCGCCCTCCATTACCTTGCCGCTTGGAATAACGTTCTCCGACTACATAGCGACGCCGCTACCTAGCCCATGCCCGTCGGGCTACAGGTGCGCAGTCTTCAGCCCAACGACACCAGTTACGATAACGTTGCCCCAGGTCTGGCTGCTGGGCGTGGACGGCTCGGGGAACCCGTACTTCATACACGCATCGGTTTACATAATGCCAGGGATACAGGTAACGCCGGGCCAGACCGTGATACTGTTCATGAACGCCACGCTGACGCTGACGCTGACGGCGTAACCTCAGAAGTACTCTCTAAACCTGGCATAGACCTTATGGTACTCATACTCCTCAGCCCTTTTTCTGTTCACCTCAGCGTATGACTGTAAAACGGACACCGGCGTCGCTATAGCCCTCTCCATAGCTTCGAGGAACTCGTGAGGGTCATAGATGT
>Ga0208448_100023_pt1 | contig 12343 bp, 9 predicted proteins | sample OSPB_Mat_virus_9_FD_187143 | JGI IMG/M metagenome (GOLD analysis project Ga0208448, IMG submission 187143) | Extremophilic microbial mat communities from Yellowstone National Park, USA - OSPB_Mat_virus_9_15 (SPAdes) (version 2) | ecosystem: Environmental > Aquatic > Thermal springs > Hot (42-90C)...
CTGGTAAGAGCGGTGATTTGATAGAGCGTGGCTGTGGAGAGTACCTTGAAATAATCCTTGATTACGACCCAAAGGACTTCTATGAGCTTATGGTGCTGTTTATGCGATACTTTGGCAAGCTCCCGTTCAACTACTTTGTCAGGGGCCACATAATTGCCTACACTCTCAACAAGGACAATATGCTGGTGTGGAAGGACAGGCCATTTGTAAGGGGCCTGGTCAAGGTTAAGGTGCCATCTGAGGATTGGAGGAAGATAATGACAACTTGGAAGCTCATTGGCCTTGAAGTTGATTGGAAGCCCCAGACAGCCTGGCTTACCAACTATAAACTGCTTAAGTCAAGGCGTGCTGAAGAACGGAAGCTCCTACTTGAAATACTGAGAGACAAGGCCAGGGAGAGAGGTGGTATAGATGTCCTTGCTGAATGACCCTGAGCTGGCCAGGTACCTGTCTGACCCCAGGATAGTCAGGTTCTGTGAATACTGCAAGGCCTACTTTGCTGACCCCACTAACTGCTACGCCACCTACAATAAGATGGAATACTTCTATCACAACCTGGGCTTTGTCAGAAGGACAGGTGACAGTGATTTGAGGAAGCTCAGGGCCGCTGGCCTGGTTTACTCCAAGCGGGTCAAGTTTGCTGACGGTAAGCCAGTGGTGTTCTTCTACCCAACTGAAAAGCTTGTGGAAATCTGCAAGCGGTACCTAGAGGCAAGGAAACAGGGAGACAGACAGGCTGACGGGCTGGCTTTCAGGGCCCTCTACGGCACACCTAGGAGGGGTGAAGGGCAGTGAGCAATTACCTGTTTGACTGTCATGACCAGTGCATGAGGTCAGACCCCAGCTGTCTTAGGTGGTATGAGCACTGTGACAAGGAATATGGTAATGATAGGAAGGGCAAGATGGCCTGCTATGACGCTTGTTGGATAATCTGCCTGGAGAAGTGCCAGGACAGGATGGCCTACCTTGCAGACCTGCTAGAAGATGCAAACCTTGATGGGTGCTGAGAGCCTGCAAGGGCACTGAGCCAAGGCTTTTTCTTCACAGTGCCCTTAGGCTTCCTGGCACTGCCTGTGGCACTCAGGGATGTACATGTCTGTGCATAAACGCCATGCCACAGGAATGTACTTAGGGCTAATAAGCCTTCTACATTTTAGATATCAAGTAGATAAGGTTTATAAGACAAGGTCGTGGAAGAAAAGCAATGAGTGAGAGCATGGCAAACGTGATAGGCTCAGGGCTTGATGCCCTCAGGTCTTGGGTAGCTCAGTGTAATGCAGTTGGTGGAGTGCCAATAATAAGGACAAAGTATGGTGGCAGGCCGCTCCCTAACAGCTCAGTCATAGTGGCGTGCTGGGGCCACGGCTCTGAGGTCAAGGGTGGAGAGATAGTCAACATACCCGCTGACGTGCTCCAGAGGCTGTCAATGACCAAGGACAAGTACAAGCTAGTCTCAAGCCTGTGAGGCCCAGGGCCTAAGTTCTGAAGGTTTTTATCTTTTCTGCCTTTTTGTTCTTCTGGTGTGAGGATGCGAAGGCTCTACGCAGTACTGGTTATACTTATGGTGTTGCTGACCCTCACGCCCGTAGAGCTACTTATGGCCCCTCAGGCCAAAGCGTCAATAACTGCAGGCTACGCCCCTAGCGTTCTCAACATGCCTCCTATAGCCCTCCAGCCTGTCCTCAGCCTCCCAAGTGCACTCCCATATGCATCATTTATCAGCCCAACGACATTTGTTGCCTCCAACTACTACGTGTCAGCCGCAAGTGGCCCCATAGCGGCTGGCGTGGCCTGGGATGGGGACACAGTTGTTGCCACGGTAGGGGAGGGAGTGACCCTTAACCTCACTCAGGCCTTTGGTGACACTGGCTCTAATTACAATCAAAGCCTTAAATTGGGCAACATCTACTACGCCATCCTTATGCCCAACTCCACGGCCCCAGCGCTAGCCCCGTTTAACCCAGCGCATGGTACTAATGCCCTGTCAGTTGGAACCTCAGCCAGCGGCTGTTTATCTGCGGGCCCTGCCCAGTCATTTATCTTCTATGTACACCCATTGCTATATAGCACTGGCTGTGGCTATACTTTAGACTCTGGGCTTGGCACATTAACACCTGAAACGCTCTCAGAGGGCAGGGTGACGTTTGTATCCCCACTTGTACTTGCTCAGGTTCCTGGCTCCAACTACTGGCTACTGGCGCTGGAAGACCCTGTGGCCTTCTATTACGCATACATTAACTTTTCGGAGGACTTAGCAGTACCTGATAGCTCACCCAGTAACTTTGGCTTTGGAGCCACTGACGTCCCACAGGTCAGCTCTCTATTCTCACTCTTTGAGTGGGGTGACAGCTTCTATTTGAACTTACCGATAGGAATATGGGTGGTGAACTACCCGTTTATCATTGACATGGTTCCAGGCCATACGTTGTACTACACCAGCTCTGGCTCAGTGGCATGGGTTGGTATAGGCCCAGGCGTGGCATTCTATCCCGTGGAGGTCTCCACGCCGCTTGTCACTCAGTACTTTATGACTACAGGTCTTAACATTTCAGTGAGCCCAGGCATAGGCACTGTTACATTGCCCTACTCATTCTATAAGTATGTAAACGGCATCCCAGGCTACATAAACAGTGGAGGTGGCTCTCTGTCCTCCTCCAACCTTACCCCTATCAATATTCAGGGTAGCTTAGTTAATGGGCCAATGCGTCCTACACTAATTGTGGCCCCACTTGGCTTTATGGGCACTGGGGAGGCATTCCCATGGTACCAGGTGGCCTATTTCAGCCCAAGTGACATAAATGAGACCGCTGAGTTCTATCCATTGGCCGTAATCCCTGAGGGCTACAACACTTACCTCATAGTGGCTGGCGGCATAGGGGTATCCCACCTTTACATATTGAAGGTTAATGTAGTCCCTGGAGCGCTGAACTCAACTTATTCGGTGCCCAGCATAAGCCTCAGCCTTGTCAATGAAATCAACTTTGCAGGTTATGGAAACCCCATTTCAGCCGTGACAAGCGGCAACCTGGCCCTTATAGGCACTGAGACAGGTAATGTAGTGCTTGTGAACTTGTTAAGCGGTAAAATTTTGAACTATGTGCATGTGGCCGATGCTCCACTATTTACATATAGCAACCTGCAGACTCAGCCAATCCCAGTTCCAGTGGTGCCGTTCTTCACGGCAAACGTCAGCGAGAGCCTAATAGAGTCTGTATATCGGGCATGGGTGCAATTATTTATCTGGCGTTATACATACAACCCGCAAACCTCACCTCCCCCAGCTATGCCTGGATTTCCACAGTGGCCCTACCCTCCGCTCTGGGAAGCAATAAAGCCGTTCTATAGCGGCCCACACGTTATAGCCCTGGTGGACTGGAACCTGAACACGCTTATCCTATCAGCCCCAGGCTACACGATACCCTTTGTGAATGACGTGGAGGGCACCAATGACCCTGAGTACCTCTACATCAATGGCACAGTGTACCAGGTGATAGAGACAGGCGCAATCAACCTGTGGAATAGGCCAATAGCTGGGATTTCAGCCACTGGCTCCCTCCAGGCCGTTCTCTCAGCAAACACCCCAGTCTCAGTGCCCTTACCGCTTACCAATAAATACGCCTACGTGATTGATGGCGTCACAGTCCAGGTCAGTAAGCTCACGGTTCTCCCAGGGCAGGTGGTGCACCTTACGCTCTACCCGTGGCTACAGCAAGGGGAGATAGCGTATGCCCTTAACTATGGCCTCATTAATTCAAGCGTGCTCTATGCCAAGTATGGCTCTGCGTCTAACCTCACAACAACAAGCATCACATACCCAAGCTTCTACACCCAGTACCTTGCCAATGAGCTCTATGACGTAGGCCTCAGCAATGTGGCCACCCACTTTGTTGTGACAATGGCAAACGTGAAGCTACACCCACCACCCTATTTCTACACGGCGTCAGTCTGGATAGGCACCTCAATAGACATCCCAGCCAATGCGCCAGTGCCCCTCTACAGCAACCTGCAGGCCACGGCTGGCTTCCAGGCCTACACTGACGTGGTGCCCATGGAAGGCAACAACCCAGAGGGCATCCTTGCCACGGCGTTCAAGGAAGGGGCTGGCCCAGCCTTTGCGACTTCTGCCATGGGCTATGTGGCCAATGGAATCATATCAGCCTACATGACGTCAGTTACTGACGCCACGGCTTCCTCAGCGACCCTCATAGCGTCAGCCAGCGTGCTCAGCACGGCCACAGAGGTCAGCGGCTACGTGGGCATTGCCATTGTGGTCTGGGCTGGCATTGACTATGCGTTAGCAAAGTGGGCTGGCTTTGGCCAAGCATATGTGCAGAACTGGGTAGTCCTTGCGCCTGAGTTCTATGACGTGCAGAACGGAAGGATGTACACTGCAGTTGAGCTGGTGCTACCAGCCGAGGAAGCCGCTAACGTGCCACATTATGAGCAAGTACTTGCTACTTTCTTCAATGAGTCAGGCTTTTCTGGCTATTACTTCACAGTGGTCTACCCGTTCTACACCTGGGCACAGCTTAACGCCTCAATAGCCTCAGGGGCATACCAGCCAGAGGTGAACCTGACACAGCTGGCACAAGGCCTGAGCTACCAGTATGGAATACCGCTAAATGACCTTGTGCTGACTGGCGTCAGGCTAATGATAATCACAAGGATTCACGCCAAAGAGACCTTCTGGCAATACGTAACTGGCCCAGTGCAGTTCCTGACGGCCACCGTGATTGGCACAACTTACCTTGACATAGAGGGCACCACAAACGCTGTAACCTACACTGACCCAACTGAGATAGCTGATATCCTACAGTATGCAAGCATTGACAACTTCACGGCCCCATTCCAACCACAGAACGGCCAGGCCGTGGCCTCAGTTGACATACCTCCCAATGACAGGCTGGTGGTTCAGCTTGGAGGTTCACCTGGGGCCTATGCTAACGTCACCTTGGAGGTTCACGGTTACTTAATAACGCCGCTCTACAACACAAGCACGGGCATATGGTATGGCAACTTTACCTACAACCGCTCTATGCCCCTGGAGCTTGGCCAGACCGTCATTGCTGACGGCCTGCCAGTGCCCATCTACGCTGGCAATGTCTCACTTGACAACTTCACGGCGCCAGTCACAGGCCTCTCAGGCACCCAGTACCAGGGCCTCTACTACTACACGGGCCACGTCATACCGCTGGGCACCATAACAGCTGGACAGACCCTTGCGTTCACCTTCTACTCCAACACGTCATATCTAAGGCCGTATGCAGTGCCCTTGGCCAACATAACTGGCTCAGACCTGCCCATGTTCTACGGGTTCCTTGTTTACAACCCGCTTAACAGGACAGTGAACGCCACGCTGATAGCGCAGGTGCAGTCTGCGCCGTTCAACATAACGCCATGGGCACTGCAACTACAGAGGGTAACCCTGTCAGTTCCTCCAGGCACCCACTACATCTACATTCCAATGTCAGCCTTGGCCTCATACGCCGCAGGCAGAGGGGCCTACATCAATTTGACCTTGGTGCTCTCTGGTGCTCCCAAGTATAACGCCACGACAACTGAGGTGTGGGCCCCAGGCACAGGCCTTGGCTCAATAGCACAGAGCCCCAAGCCACTGACAGGAATCAACGTCTATGTGTATAACGCTCTAAACGGCACAGTGATAGGCACTGGCGTGGCCAAGCCAGGTACTGACACACTGAGCGTGGTGAACGGCACAGCCTACGCTAATGCCACGGGCACTGGCTCATTAGTCCAAGGCTTGGTATATGCAGGTGCCTACAAGGCCAACTGGCACATCTTCAACATGACCCTTGGAGTCTTCTACAACAACACCTACATCTACCTACCAGCTGTGCCCAGCACTCTTAAGGCCACTGTGCCATGGGGTATCTACCCGCTTGCTAACAGCACGGCCACCTACTACTGGCTGTCAGTCTGGGTTACCTACTCAGACGGTGCCCCAGCTAACGCCACCGTCTATGTCTATAACGGCTCCAAGCTGATAAGACAGGTGAACACCTATGGTGTGGCCTACCTGGCACTACCAAAGGGCACCTACCTTGTGTCAGCCAAGGTCTACTACCCGCTCAATGCCTCCAAGGGCAGTGAGGTGCTGAGCAATGTCACCGTGAACCTGACTTCAAACAGCCTGGTAAGGCTTAGCGCTCCAAACTGGGAGCTTCCGTTCTATGATAACGTGCTGGCAATAGTTGGAGTTACTGGCCCAACAACTGCAGTGGCTGGCTACGGCTTCACTCTGCCGCTAAGGGTCTACGCTTACGTGCTTGCTGTCCCAAGGTCAAACCTGACCTATAGCAGTGCCCTTGGGTCTGGCGCTGTGACTTACAGCCTCTCTAACGGTAGCTCAATATTACCGCTCAACATACCTTTGAGGCCAGCAAACGGCACATTCATATTCAAGGTACAGTTCACCAACTACCAGAACAGCACGCCAATCAATGTCTCAGACACGGTTGCCTACTATATGGTTGCGTTATGGGAGGTGGTCTATCTCTACGGCCTGGTGTATTGGCACGTGGTACACCAGGCCCACCCACCATACCTACTGCCTGGTGATACCATAGCTGTGGACGTGGCCTATTTCGGCCCACCCATATCAGTGTCAGCCTACGCATACTTCAATGTGGTTTCACCTGACCTGAGCCAGTGGCCAAAGCTACTGACAAGGTCAATGCTAAGCTTTGGCCAGAGGTTCCAGCCGCTGGCAAACAGGGTCTTCTGGGTCAATTCCACTATGACGGTGCCGTTTGCCCCATACCTAGTCATAGTGGCCTCGTATAACTCAACTGACCCTTACGCAGTGCCTTGGTTCACCAATGTGACAGTGCCCATTGACCCAGTTGCTAACGTCAGCATTGTGACCACCCTTGGAAGCCTGGTGTCTGGCAGGGCTGTCCCGCTCACGCTGAAGGTCATGTCTAACGTGTTGCCTTCACAGAACCACCTTGCGTTCATTAACATCTATGACAACACCACTGGCAAATACGTGCTTACAGCTCTTACCCAGCTTAGCCCAGTGTTCTATGTAACCAAGTATGTGACCATTGAGAACTCCAAGATACTTGGCATAATACCAGAGCCCATGCAGTACCACACCATGACCCTCATACTGACGGGCGTGAGCATTCCGTTTGTGTCAGTCGTGAGGGTGCTGGTGGTCTCAGACAGCTTCCTGGTGTTCTTCCTGCTATTCCTTGCTATCCTGCTACTGCTAGTCATAGCCGCTAACGCAACCTCAGGCGCATCACACGCCATATACAATGCCATGCACAGGTATGTCAGAAGGGTGAACGCTGACAGCGGCAATAGGTTTGTCAGGGAGGTCAGGGAGAGCGGCCACGGCTGGGGCCGCTACGTTAGGAGGGTGGAGGAAGATAAGGACAGGAAGCACTACGTTAGGAAGGCCTGAGGTCACGCTTCCTACCTGACAAGATTTTTAAGACTAGATATTTTCCCTCTCTCAGGGTAAGAGGCACATGTCCATGCAGTTAAACACGGGCAAGACGCCAGGAATGATAGTGGCCCTCTTTGGGTTCTTAGAGGCAGTCCTGCCGTTCATAATGGGCACTGGGTCAAACGCTGTTGTGATGGCCCTTGGAATCCTGACACTGCTTGGCGGCATAGCAATGTACAACATGTCAAAGTGGGGCTATCTGCTTGCTTTCGTGGCTGACATTGGCCTGGTAGTTTACAGCTTTGCTGTGGCCTACAATATGGTTGTCCTGCTATTGGCTTTGATATTGCTATTCTACCTGATATATGTCAGCAAGAACTACGGCTTTGCTAAGAGAGCGTTTAGGCCCAGGGAGCCACACTATATAAGTGACGCTGAGAGGGCTCACAGGCACTATATAGAGGGCTGAGGCCATAGCCTTTCCATTCCCTGTTTTTTAATCTAGACAGTCTTTTTAAGATTGGGCTCAAAAACCTTCCCAGGGGCAGGCCACTATGCGCGAAAGAACTAGGAAGCTGGTGATAGGGGTTGCGCTTATTGTTGCGTTCACCCTTCTAATTTTACAACCCTTCCTGTTACCGATGAATGCACAGGTAACAACCACGCTACCAAGTTCCTCTAACACAAAAGTGGTGGAGTCAGAGGGCTGGGTGATTAAGCCCAGCCTGACTAATGGCCTTGTTACTCTGGATGACGCTGTAAAGTTGATAGTTAATATCACAATTAATAACACCCAGGCAGTTGCAACACAAGCGCCGTTTGACCAGTTCATAAATATAACTGAGCAAGAACTGGCAAAGGCCGTGGGCGCAACTACAGCTTCTGGCCTGTGGAGCCAAGCCATGTCATATCACTTCCTTAACCTGCTGTTTGAGAACTCCTCTGGCAAGCCCCTCTACGCCTGGATTATGAATTACACGTCCAGCTGGGTAGCGGTTTGGGTCAACCTACCTGAAGGAATCCCTGCCCATAGTGCCATAAACATAGTTTTGAACTTCACTAACAGCATCCAGTACCCATATACTGGAATCTACTCAGCCGTATACAAAGGCTATGATAATGGCAATGATGTGTTTGCAGTATATGGGTACTTCAATAATACGGTGCCCAGTGGATGGAAGACTGGCGTTTACTCTGGTAGCTTCAACCCAACAGCTACGACATCTGGGCTTGAATTGCTAAATAATGGGGCTAATGAGGGTACTTATGCTTACGCTTCAATACCCAGCCTTAACGGCAACTACACCGTGCTTGTGTCATGGTGGTACAGTGGTACCGCAGACGCTCTAGTACAGGAGCTGTACGGTAACTCAAGTAGCTTAAGTACAGTTGATAGCGTCTATAGCTCCACAGCTGGTGGTGACACGCCATACGCCTCAGGCGGGGTAGCTGACCAGAACGAGTTCTACAACGGGGTTGCTTACATAAGGGACTCCAATGGGCTTGGGTCAGCCTCCTTTGTAGGGCAAGGCACCCACTATGTTGTGACGGAATTTGCTATTGTAAACGGAACCACTGAGTACTGGGGTTACACTAATGTCAGCTCCCCATTCCAGCTGAAAATGCCAACCTCACTTACAGAGTTCAGCGTAAAGGTTGCTAGAACCAGTCCATATGTGTTCATAGGGGCTGGTGATTATGGTGATACTTCATACGTATACCTTGACACAGTCCTGGTGTTCCCGACGCCACCCAACAACGTAATGCCATCTGTGACGGCTATTGAGCCGTCAAGAAACACGTCAGGTATAGCAGGGCAATACATAGCCTGGGGCTATACGCCTGAGGGCAACTTACTCAATATAACCATACAGATAAAGAGCTACACCACAGGGATTCACGGCTTCCCAGGCCTTGTTATCTACTCAGCAAACATGGGTAACTACACAAGTGATAACTCAACCAGCGGCTTCAGCGCCATCCTGGTTTCATTCGCTGGCGCGGTGGCCTATCACTCTCCTGACTCTAACACTTATACCTTTATCAACACCTCAGCCTTCCCTGAGCCAGAGCCACCGTTCAACATGACCGTTACCCTGGCTAAAGACCCCTTTGGTGATACCTCTGTTTTCAAGGTCTATATAAACAAGACTGTTTACATATTGAATGTCAGCCTGCCGCTCCCATGGAGCCAAATAGGGTACATAGGCCTGAGGGCAGACTATGACAACAACTTCACTTCCACAGACCCAACCGTTACGGCCTATAACACGACCATAGGCGCCACGGCTACTGTCACAGCCTTTTCCACCATATCTACTACCACAACAACCACCACAACAACCACGCTAACAGCCACCAAGGTTGTCATGTCCACAACCACAATCACGTCTACGATAACTACGGCTGTCACCACGGTGTACCTAACCACCACCTACGTAATCACCTCTACGGTGACCGTGAAATCGGCCACGTCAAGCGGCCTGTCCTTGTCCTCAATCTACGTCCTTGTAGCTGTAGTGGTCATACTGGTGGCCATACCAGCTGGCATTATGGCCAGTAGGAGCACGGCACAGGACAGCGGGCGCAGGTATGTGCAGAAGGCCTAGCCTTTAATCACCTTTTTTGACTGGCTTTTTAGCCTTTTCCTTGTTCTACTGCACAGTGCCCTTACCCTTCTAGGTATGAGCCTCAAAGTGCCACCTCAGGCCAGCTCCCTAAACAGGTCTCTTAGCAGGTCTTCAGCTGTCTTCCTCTCAGTGTAATGCAAAATGCTTTCAAGTGTGGTATGGCCTGTAATCTTTGCCACCAAGGAAGGGTTTACACCTCTTTTCAGCATATATGTTATAAAAGCATACCTCAATGAATGAGTGTTGAACCCATAAGTCCTTCTGCAATATGACTTGATAGCCTCTTTTGGCTTTTCCACACCTGACAGCCAGGCACAGGCTTGCTCTAAGAGCACTCTCCCTTGGCCCTTCCTCAATTCCTCAGGAAGTACCATAAGCCTTTGGTCTTTGGGGTCTCTATGCTTTTCTATCTTCACAAGCACTTGGGTCTTTCCTTCTGTTTCACAGAACTTTCTCAGTGCCTCCACCGCTTCACCAACACGGCTACCATTCCTCAACTGAATAAGCAGAACCACATCTTGGGGCTTCCTTGTCCTGTGGAGGTGGCTTAGAATTTTTCGGTAGGTTTCAAGAAAATCTAAACCTGAGTCCCAGCCACGTCTAACCACCTCAAAATCCTTTTCAAAATCTTCTAAATCTTCAAAAGCCCTACTCTCAGACCACTTAGGGCCACGCATTCCTCCCAGACCCTGCTACCTTTTGTTGGAGCCACCTTTAAAAGGTGGTGCCCCTTCAGCACATTCAGGCAAGGCCCAGCGTTACCGTTTCGGGTAACGGCACTGTCTAACTAACCGCAAATCAAAACAACTTTGTAACTATAAAAGCTAGCTCTACCAAGCCATGTGATAAAGAATTTCATAAGGATAAAAGGGCTGACTGTCTAACCGCTAGCCAGGGATAGTCAGTGCCAGGTGAAGAAGAATTGGCTTGTGTGGTTTTAAGCACAGCAAAGATAAAGCCACGGCCTGAATTTGACCCTTTGCCTGACTTTCTCAATGCTCTTAAGGACTCTCATAGAACCTTTGGGCTATTTGCCTTTGAAACAAAGACCACCTACGAGATATTCCATTATGCTATGGGTGTTCTTGCTGGGCTGGCCAGGGCCATACAGTGCACTCTTTGGGCTATGTCCTGGGCAAGCATTGGGCCATGTAACATGGAGCTTTGTGCCAGAACCCAGCTAGAGCTTGAAGGGTACCTAGTAAAGATTAAAGACCTGGCCAAGCGGGCTATAGAGCTCATTGAGGAAGAAAAGGCAATTCTTGACAAGATAGAAAAGTCCAAGTCCACTGAATCAGAAAAAGAGGAAGAAAAGCCAGCTAAGGGAGGTAGAAGACTTGGAGAAGAATTTGATAAGCTTGTTAATGACATGATGGACTTAGCAAATGAGATAGGAATCCGTCTTGGCCCTATTATCTCTAATCTGATAGTAGCAGGGAGATATGAACCTGGGCAAGCACCTAATGCAGATAGCCAAGAAAACGGCACAGAAGAACAATGAGCCTAGTTTAGCATTGTTCTTTTTTACAGCTTTGTAAGGAAAGCTTATAATCCTGTCTAAACAGTAGATAGCTTGGAGCCTGGGAGGTGTCTCCTATGGCTCAGGAAGTGGCACAGGGAGAGGCCCTGAAAAAGACCTTGAACCTTGAAATTACGGTGTACCAAGACCCTGAGGACAAGCTCAGGTACAAGGCTGACATAAAGGTCAATGATTGGACAACAAGCATAGGTGGCTGGTTGGTCAGGAAGTATGTACTTGACGACATTGACATGGACTTGCAGAATGCTTGGGCCTACCTGGGCTTTGTAGAGCGGGCAAAGACTGAGGAAAGCAGGGAGATAGACCTTAACCTGCTACGGCTACACCTTGAATTTGCCCTTGCAGAAGTACTAGCATATGAAATAGCCAAGGACATACCCGATGCGGTAATCAAGGAAGAAATCTGCAATAGGTGGTGGAAGGCCGTAGGAGAAAAGGAATGTGCTGTTACTGAGTGTGCTGACTTTGTAAAGGAAGACTTTGACGCCTGTATGGAATCCTGTAAGAAAGAGTGGTGTGGCTCTTAGGACTGAGCTTTTTCTTGGTGTCTAAGCCACAGATAGGTTTTTTAACCCCAAGTGCACTGTAACAAGTGGCCCCTGGGAGGTGTGTGGTATGTCTCAGGTGCCTGGGTCTCAGGGGTCTCAGGCCCCTCAGGTTTCTGAGGAAGAAAGGGAAAAGGCCATAGACGGTGCAATGATTGGGTTGGAGCTTGCCCAGCTGGGTATCTTGGAAATAGAGCTTATGCTGGCTGGC
>Ga0208448_100024_pt1 | contig 12262 bp, 21 predicted proteins | sample OSPB_Mat_virus_9_FD_187143 | JGI IMG/M metagenome (GOLD analysis project Ga0208448, IMG submission 187143) | Extremophilic microbial mat communities from Yellowstone National Park, USA - OSPB_Mat_virus_9_15 (SPAdes) (version 2) | ecosystem: Environmental > Aquatic > Thermal springs > Hot (42-90C)...
AGTTAAGGAGCTGGCGAAATCATATAACGCAAAAATTCAGATTTTCCAAAAGAGGAGGAGTAAGTACGCATATATAAGGTGGTATTACCCAACTACTGACGATTCTCAATCCGAGAGTGGTGAGGAAGATGAGTGACGAAAAACAACAACAGACCGGAGTTAGGGGGACAAGTGCAAAAACCGTAGTAGTAAAAGTAAATCCTCTCACCTTTGACGAAAACCACGGACTCGTAAAACTGGTCAAACAGCCCTTATCGAAGATAAACCTCCTTGAAGAGTTGAAAGATGACGATGTAATCAACAATATCAACAAACTTAAACAATTCGAGTCCGCTGTTATTGCAGCACTACTTGAAGACCTTCAGCAGGAAGTACGTTATATTACCGTCCCTTCACTTATACTTCCTCTGTTCAAAAACTCAGTGAGGAATGTAATTAGGAACATGATAGTTATTCAGGACGCAGTTTATACACAAATCATGAACAAAATAAGTAAAGATGTCGACGATAGCGAGAAGTTGACTGAGGATCTAAAGCTTCTACAACACTACATCGATATAGTAAACAGTTTCTACCTCGCGGTTGATAACATAAGCATAGTGATAGTAAACCTCTTAAATACTAACTTACCCGCTGATAAGGCACCGCGTCTGATTAACGAGATATTAACAGGGTACGATATATGGAAACAGCACTGATAATAGCAGCAGGCGCAGGGATAACTGCTGCAGCTTTACTTTTGAGAAAAAAGAAAAAGCCCGTCTATGCTGAAAGAAACGTAGTGTGGTGGATCGATAAACATATTTCCCCAAAGATGCTTAACTCGACAAAACCTAAAGTTATTGACAAGGTGTACGGACAATATGCATACCTTACGTCGCCCATTCACAACGTCAATCTAAAAATGGACAAGTTAATGAAGAGAACGAAAACTTCAAAACTTGACGACGACTTCTTGTACAGACTTTCCTATGCATTCGTTGCAAAACAGTTCATAGGTAGACCGTTCCTCTTCTTCGGTCTCGTGAGAAATAAGTATTTACCCTTGAAAAAAGTCAAGAGGAAGACTATACTACCAGAGTTAGACATTACGTTTTTGGAAACGAGCCATATCGATCTTGAAGTAGATATATCAAAACCCCTTTACATCCCGCCTATGTACTTCTTCGTAAAAGTCACAGATAACTTAAGCTATTTCATTCTTCTCCTAAATAGGAATGCGGTGAGGCTGTTTGAGTCTTCAACAGCAACAGCACAGACGTAGCTATGTAGAAGAGATACTGATACAGCTACTTACTGCAAAGCTTAGCGGTGAACGTAATGACGACCAAATATGGGATTTTCTAAAGGGAGAGTTACTTGACCTCCATCTGAGGTACGGTAAAGATGTAGATGACAAATTTGTAAAATACGTAAATAAGGCACTCGAAATACTACTTTCTGACATTAACGATTATACAATCCCGCTTTTTAACGTCTGGAACGCTAAGGAGAAATTGATAAGTGCGCTCAAGGATAGCAAAACACTGATGAATAAAATAAAAAGTAAATACATAAGGACGGATGAACAGGAGAGAGAAGTGCTAAACATTGTGAATAACGCGTTGATAAGTTCTGCAAAAAGTGTGTTGAAGGATTACAAAGTAATATGGGATGAGTCGGTATGAATTACAAAACGTTTAAGGCGTATATGTCCGCATATGATAAACCGTTAAATGTAATGTTCAGGACGGCATTAAACAAGTTCCCTTTTACAGCGAAGTTAAGGAACGGGTTGGAAGTAGAAATAAAGTCGAAAAGGCACGCCTATTTTTTCACGACGTTGCGGAAACTTGACATAATTTATGTTGATGATAGATTTATACAGTTTAGATACAAGGACAGGGTGCTAAAATTCTATTTTGATATAAATGATTTCGTGGCTCTAGGGGAAATTTTCAGAGACAATACATACGACGTCGATGTAAAAGGAAGGACAGTAGTTGATGTCGGTGCAGGGGTAGGCGATTCGCCAATTTATTTTGCGTTGAACGGGGCAAAGAAAGTCTATGCGTTTGACGTTAAAGTGTGGTACTTAGAAAAGAACATAAGGGAAAACAATCTAAAAGACGTCGTTGAGCCGATTCGTTGTGAGTGCGGGCTTTCGAATAATTTAGATGTTATAACGCTGAAATACAATATTCCTTCTGGATCTGTGCTTAAAGTCGATTGCGAAGGGTGTGAATACGGTTTCTTTAGTTCACCGCGTTTGATTAATAGATACCATACAATTGTCATGGAATATCACAACGGCATTCAACATCTTGCAGATCTGCTTAGAGCATCAGGGTTTAACGTTACGATTAGAGGAAATAAGAAGAAGATCGGCTTAATATACGCAAGGCGACTAGAATGAAGTATGATCCGCGAATAGCCCAACTGCGTTTCTTCGCATCTTTTTCCGTCGCTTTATATCACCTGTGGACTCTTCAGTTAATCCCTCTGATGCTTTTTCGCCCTGGTTGGCTAGGAGTTCCACTATTTTTCGAGTTATCGATTTTTCTGCTCCTTAACAGGCTCGATGTAAACCCCTCACTCACTTACTATTTCAAGAGAAGGGTAAGGAGGATATGGCCACTTTACTTCCTCGCTGTCGTCGTAGTATTCTTAGTCGACAGGTACGTGTTCAACCTGATGGTGACATATTACGATTTGATACTCCACTTTGCGTTCGTTTCCTATGTTTTCACACCGTTTTCCTTTCAATACCTCTTCTGGTCTCTCCAACTAGAAGAATGGATGTACTTAGCTATCCCCTTCATTCATGCGATGAGTGATAAATGGAAGTTTCGTATCGCAACGTTGCTAATTGTCGTAACGTTAATATATAGTGCTTTTATCGTCTTCCTCCCCTACAATGAGTTTCACTTACTTTACTTTATGCCTCCATTCTGGTTAGGGGCATACGGGTGGGGGATAATTGCTTATCTTTTGAAGAAGAAGGGCTATGGAGTAAACAATATACATTATATTATAATAGGATTACTGTTTATGCTATACATTTACACAGCATCAAATACTCACAGCGAGACAACTTATGAGTTTTTCACAAGGTTCCTAATTTACAACTTATCGTTACCCGCTTTCGCCCTACTTATCTTAAATCCGCCTAAAGTACTTAGTCGTGTAACGGTCTTCTTGGGCGAGGTGAGCTACGGAATTTATTTGTGGACTTTGCTATTTCAAGAACTTTTTGGTGTAACTGGAATAGTTTATGGCATCCTAACTGCAATTGCAACAGAGTTTCCGCTGAGAAGAAGAGAAATAACAACAAGATTGATGAAAGTGTAGGGGCAAACGGGTATTCTCACGCCCCTGTCTTTTTATTGAAGATTACGATTGCTTATGTGCAGACGACAAATTATTCAGATCTTCTCTTGCTTATGTACAACGAAATGATTATTGATATGAAGCCTTGCTTGCGTGCAAAATATAACTTATTGATCTTATTTGTTGCTTATGTGCAATAGGGGTACCCAATGCTAGATAATAATCTCCGGCTTTTTTATTTTTTAGCTCTCTTTTCTAACTATCTCTTATGGGTATATTAGAAGCTTATAAGGCGCTGAAGGACATAAAATACAGAGTTTCGAGTAATAATAAACCGCTCCAAATAGTCGAGGCAAAAGAAAATCACGTCATGATATGTAAGGGAGACATATGCTTTGAGTTCTTTAAACCTGAAAAGCAAGGCAAATATTACGTAGTACCAGTTATAAAGTGGCGTGGAAAAGATGGTGAGTTCAGAAGTATGGAAAAGAAGTACATAGCACTGAGCGACTTGAATTATTACATGAACTCATCTTCATTCAGGGACTTCGCCGACAAGGTGAAAAAAATTAAGGAAGTTGAGGAGTACCAATCCGGGTTATCGAAGTTATTCGGCTACCTTGTTCAACTATTTGTCTGACCCCCTTCTCTAACTGGTTAGCCAGAAAAGTTTAAATATCAGTTTGCTAAACAGTATAATAGGGGTGGTAAAGTGGGTGAAAAAATAAGATTACAAGTTCAAATGAAAGATGGAAAATACCCATATTTTGAAGATAAACAACTTAATATAACAGATATCGGTTCCAGAAAAAGAGGAAGAATTATCTATATCAGCGGAAGGTTTGTAAAGAATGACAGTAATGGAAGTTACGTAGAATTTGAAAGGATAAACAATGTTACGCTGAAATTAATGAATGCAAAGATGATAAAAACTGAAAAAGAAACATTAGTAATAAAGTACGAGCCAAATTCAATATTATACCTAGTTGAAATTCCTTCAGGGTTTAGAGGTTCGGTAAGCATAAAAGTCAACTCTGGAGATTGTCAGCAAACCAGCATTTTGATGTCGCCTGCTGGCTCATTAGGATTTGTTAAGCACGTTTGGTGTAACGGGAATGCTGAGTTTGAATATAAGATCGACGGAAGAACGAGAACAATAGGATTTGGCTTATTGCCTCACTTTTTTGGAGAAAAGTTAGAAGGAAAAATAGTAATAAAAGATGGTAGCGTTGATATAATCTACGACGAAGAGCTAGATCAGTTATTAAGTTAATTTTTTCATTAAGCACCGTATGTCTGCTGTCTCCAGTACCAGTAATACGTTAGCGAGATTACAACAATACCGAGAGCAATGAGTACGGCAACTGCATATTGATTTGAAAGTACTGTTAGGATGTAACTATAAACCACATAAAGGTCTTGATAAATGGCTAAAGTCCATGAAACTTGAGGAGACGGCGCAGAAGAGACCATATCTTTGACAGGGTCAAGTACGAACGATATACCTTGTAGTATGGAGGAGAAGATGAAAATCGCAAATAGGGCTATTACTATTATCGACACAATCGAGATTTGCTCTTGCTGGGCCATAAAAAATAATCCGTGCATTCACTAATAAATAAAAACGCGTTCTCCTTCTTTCAACTCGTGTAAATACCTCCTAGCCTTCTCTCTTGCTAGTTCATTCCTTGATATTCTCACCAGAAAGGCTAACCTGGCCTTTGCTAAATCCTCATCCATTTTGATAATGTTGCATTCGTGGTCGTATGTGTAACCTCTTCTCAAGTCCCTCATTATCATGTCTGGGATTTGCCAATCATGAGTAACTAATATACCTTCTCTTCTATAGTAACAACTCCTTCTTCCTTTGTAAATGTTCATAAGAAGAAGTAGGAGAAAAAGTTAAAAAATAAAATTTGACTTAGAACGTGTCTGTGGACTTCATCAAGTACTTAATGACGAATATCAGGGCAACTATTATTAGCACTACTACGAGGATCTGGAATATTGACCCTAGCGTTGGTGCTATTGGCGAAACGAAGTTATAATTGGCAGGGATTTTAACAGCAGTAGTGTTGAAGACGTTAAGGATATAAATGCCGACACCACTGACAATAGATACAGTTACTGCGCCTACGACCAACACTACGATAGCTACTATTATGTACTTAAATTTGTCCTTGTAGTTTTCATCGTCGTCAGCCATCATTATTGGTAGCCTAATACCCGGATTTAGTTGAGTGGATCTCATTGTAATAAAAGTCAACATAAAGGTTTAAAAATATACTAAAACGACTATATATCTGCTCGCCCCTTGCTTATGTGCAAAAGTGTTCTTATTGATTCACTTTCTTGCTCACGTGCAATTACATGGTTATTGAGGTACTATTTTGCTTATGTGCAGACTCATTTTTATTAAGTTATTCGATTGCTTATGTGCAGCACGCCTCCTATTGATTCTATCTCTTGCTCATGTGCAGTTCAAAAATTATTGACATTTTTTATTGCTTATGTGCAGATCGAGTCTTATTGAATCTTTCTCTTGCTTATGTGCAATTGCTAACTTATTTATTAGATTTTTTGCTTATATGCATTTATCGAAGTGCGATAGGCTTCTTATTGAAAATCACCCTTTGCTTATGTGCAGTAAAGTGCTTATTGAATTTCCTAATTGCTTATGTGCAACGTTAAGATTATTGAACGCCCTCCTTGCTTTTGTGCAAGTAAACCTTTATTGATGATGTCGTTTGCTCGTATGCAAAAACAAATTTATCGAGCTTCCATGTTGCTTGCGTGCAGCGTTACAATTATTGAGCGCCCTTCTTGCTCGTGTGCAACTGCTTTGCTTATATTTATATTCTTGCTTTCATACAATTTTATTTTTTATGTGCAAAATGCCGTTTATTGACTATCTCTCTTGCTTATGTGCAATATAGGTATTACTGAATGAATTCTTTGCTATACTGCGTGCAGACTCATTTTTATTGAGAGGTACTCTTGCTAGCGTGCAATAAGGGTATTGTTGAATGAATACCTTGCTCATGTGCAGAAGACATATTATTGAATTATAGTTTTGCTTATGTGCAAGAGGAGTATTATCGAATACACGCCTTGCTGGTGTGCAATTGCAAAATTATTGAAACAATCGATTGCTTATGTGCAATATGTAGCTTATTGATTCTCTATATTGCTTATGTGCAATGTAGGGATTATTAAACTCTTAGTTTGCTTATGTGCAAGAGGCGTATTATCGAATGCTCGCCTTGCTCATGTGCAATTATGCGATTATTAAACCTTTATATTGCTGGGGTGCACCGATATTTTTATCGAATTTTATAGTTGCTTGGGTGCAACTAAGGTTTTATTGAAATGCTTTATTGCTTTTGTGCAATTGAAGGATTATTGATTTGATCTCTTGCTTATGTGCAGTGATGGGCCTATTGATTCATTCTCTTGCTGATGTGCAGAGGCTCTTTTATTGACATTCAATGTTGCTTATGTGCAGTCATTCAATAACTTTTTTCTTCTTAAGCCATTCCACCACCTCGTTTTTGTTTATTCCTAACTCTTCTATTACCTTTTCAAACTTAGCTTTATATTTAGTTGTTTTTATATCGACATAGTAGTCCGTAATCGGTGAAATAATGAAATCCTCATGTTTCCTTATTACTTCGTACTCCTTTCCAAGAACTACCTTATATGCTTCACTTAATGGTACTCCTTCGCGATAATGTAAGGAGATGGCAAAGTATTGTGATAATAGTAAGGATATTGCTTTTCTAACTGCAGTCCTCTGTACTTTTAGCTTGGGCCAGTCCGGGTGCTTAGACGCTACATCGTCCTTAAATGATTTTATTATTTTAGCGTAAATACCGCCTGCCAGTATTAAATTGTTAGCCAGAATCCCTAGTAAGAACGTCTTAACAGTTCTGTTATATTTGACGTTTCTTGCAGCAGTCCCTATAAGTCTTGTACCGTCAACGGGGCACAGCCATCCTTCCTTCGAGGGGACTGCTGGTTTTCCATTTGAGGACTCACCGCCGTAGTAATAGTAGTTGCAAACAGGGCACTGAAACATTACTGCTAGTCCTGCGTACTTTCTGAACTTGTTGATGTTATACTGGAACTGCGGCGGATACGCGTAAACCAATAACCTTGCTGCGTTAGCTGGCCCTATCCCTTTAATGAACGCTAGGAAGTTTGTAAACTCAGGGAATTTAGTAACAGCGTCTCCAATGAGACTTTCGACTATCTCCTGCTGCTTTAGTAAGCTGTAAAATTGTTGCACAAGGTCTTCAGACGGTGTTTCCTCGATAACATTTACTGGCTCACCGCAGAGGGGGCATTTATCCCTTTGCTCATCATCTTTAAGCAGAACTGCATGCTTATTTTTGCATACAGTATATCTTCTTAGAAAGACCCAATCACTCTTCTTTTTCTTCGCGCCAATATGATTGCCGAATGACACTCTAATTTTTATCAAGTTGTCTCGGAATGCTATCAAATCCTTTAAATACATTAAATCTTTCTCACTCATTTTTCTCCCTCTTGAAAGTTATTACTTTTTTCTCTAAATCAAGATACGGATCGAATTCCTTCAAAAAAATAGCTACCTTTGCGGGAACTAAAATATAATATACCTGCACTTCTTTTCCGGTTTTTTTCCTTACATTTTTTGTGTACCACTTTAACTTGAGCTCCATAATATATAATTAAAACATTTGCTTAAAAAGTTTTCTCACCTACTCGCCAACCGTAGTAACAACCTGTGTAACAGCATTACTATTATTAACGATAGCATGGCAGCGATAAAAAACGACATGGCATAATATATCAGAATGTTATTTTCGGACGGTACAATAATTACGTTGTAAAACCCCGGTTGCACGGTTGTGGAATTCACATATACGCTCCCGTTTACCTCTAGGACTCCCCCTCCCTCTATACTCAACGTCGAATATGGGCCAGAAGGATAATAATAGTACTGCCCATTTGGCGTAAAGTTGTAAATACCGGGCTGGAAGTACATGTTGAAAGTATAGTAAGTCCTCGCTATAAGCGTAGTTAGCGCTGAAGATATAGCGAGGGTTGAGAAGACGAAGACTATTGCGTAAAACACGACCTCCTTCATTTTACCACCGCGAAAGTAAACGAGGAGGACTCTATATTTTCCCCTAATATTATAATATCCCTTTCCTCCCCTGCGTATATGCGAATCACGTTTTTATCGAATACTACTTTTTTGACCTCCTTTGATGGAGGGAATGGTAAAGCGTAAAAGAACGGCATGGTTCCCGCGTTCACCAATAGCAATGCGTATAGGTAGTCTTCATATGGAGTCCTATTCTCGCGTTTAAGGAGCATTAAGAGGTCGTTATTACTGTCGAAGTAGTCAGGCTTTTTGACGTCGATCTTCTTCACCTCGATATCCTTCTTTTTTTCTATTTCCTGTAGGTAAACGAAGGGTTTTGTTGTCTCCTCGACGACATAAGTGTATTTGAAGTATTCATCTTCAATTTCGACAACGTTATCGTTAACTCTTGAGGACAGTGGAATGGAGAACGTTGCTCTGAAACGAAATGAGGGAGAATCATAAAACTCTCTGACCGCGGACAAAGCGAAAAATGTGTCGATCGGTCTGTACTCCGTTTTTTTCAGTAACTTGAGATAATCTGAGAAACCATTTACTTTCACGTTATACATGACCTCTAGGTATGATAGTATAGTACCCATAAATTTAGGACTGATTCCGATAAGAAAAACTTGGAGCTGGCTTCTCCCTGTCTTGGATAAGCTATCTCGCCCTTTAGAGTGAGAAGAAGATCAGAATTTAACATTTTTCTTATTATACCCTTTTTTCTTCATATGAATAGGCTTGTCTTAAAATCGAAACAGGAATTCTTAGATGCAATAAGGAAAGCGTCAATAATAATAGTATATGCGGAAACATCGTTGCCGATTTTCCGCCAATTCGTTTGCAGCATAGGAGAACTTAACATGAGAATATTAAGTTACGGCAAATACGAAGTAATAGAAGTACTGCCTCACGTTGCAGATGTATTCAAACTATTCTGGTCGAAAAAGCCCAACATAAAATATTACTTTATACAGAAACTTGACGGGAACGACAAATACGGTGCAGTTATTCCTGCAACAAGCAACGAAGTTGTTGAGAAGTGGCTGGAGGACGAGGTCAAATGATAAAAAGGTATAGGGCATTGCTTAAAGCGCAATACATACCTACGAGACTATATCACTATCTTACACAGTACGAGACACATGAAAATGCCGCGATTCTTTACGGTGACATACATTCTATAAAATCCATAGCACTAATAAAAAACGTTAAGGTTAAACGTGTTGTATCACCTCCCATCATTCTCTCGTATCCCTTTGACGTTTATTACGATGAAGATGACATCGTGCTCTACACGAAGATGAACGATGCACTCTCGCCAGAAGTTAAACAAAGGGTGAAATCCATCCTCAGCAGGTTGAAGTGCATAAAGATGATGAAAGGGAAGAACAGTAACATATACCTACTTACAGTAAACGGGGTTGAAGAATGTCAACCGGAATAGAGACAGGGATAGAATTAACGCCGCTTAGGACTTACAGAGAGTTTGCTACTCATCTTCTCAACAAGATCATTCACGAGGTAAATAACTACAGTATAGCATTCCCGCAGCGCAAAGCTTCATTCCTTGTAATTGTCAGCTCAACTAAATCATTGCTAATGCATATTGACAAGACCGATTACATCACAAAAAAGATAGGAAAAGGTATAAACGAAATAATGAGGGAGCTTGAAAGAAAGGAGGGAGAAAGTATAGACGATTACATGGAAAGAACCCTAAAGCTGCTAGTTGAAATACTTAGCGAAATCGCAGTAAGCGAGAGTGTTATTTATCCGAACATGGGGGTCAACATATGGTAATATTCGATTTTATTTCTGCAGCACTCCTAGCAGTTTATATTATCGCAGAGAACCGATACCTGCCTACTGTCAATTTCGAGTTACTATTTGCAGTGATGAGTATGGCTATGACCGTACTCTCTTACTTGTACGATTCTTTAACGTCCCTCGCAATTAGCAGCATAGTTTTCCTCCTCGCGGTAATAAAAATAATAAGAGTAAAAAGGGTGGTTGAAAGATGGAAGAAAAAACAGGCAGACTACTAGAACGTCTATTAGTTGACGAAATGAAAGAAGAGTGTATAGATTATATTAGCGATGAGGAAATCAACCACATTATATTATTCCTGGAAACCGGTGAAAGGAGAAAGAGCAAACTCGTTGAATGCCTAGGTGGTTACGATGAGATTAGAAGATTATCAGAGTTACTATAAAGTATTAATTCCGATTTATCAAAAAATTATGGTTCCGCAGACCAGGGGAGAAGGGTGGAGTGCCCTAGCTCAGTTGGCTAACGATTTCCATTATAACCCCCTCGTTTGGTTTATAAGTAATGCAGTAAAATCGAAGGACTACTATACTCACGATGAGATAATTATTTACGGTGAGCCGGGGAGCGGCAAGACCAGCTATGTCATCCAGTCTATGCTTTATGTGTTTGAAGACGTGAAAGAAGTTAGGAAGAGAGTAGTTTTTGACATTGACGACCTAAAGCAGCTACTGGAGAATATTAAAAACAGACAACGTTATGACGTTGTGCTTTTCGACGACCCCAGTGCAATAGGATTATCTTCGACTTGGAACATGAGAAGTGCAGCAGAAAAGAGGAAAATGCTTGAGCTCTTTGACGCTTTCGTGTACGTAAAGGACTTCATATCGCTCATAATTTTCACAGTCCCTAGACTCATAGGCGTAGCTAAATTCTTTCGCGACATCGCTACATGGAGAGTTCAGCTAAAGAAGGAAGGGAAGGTAATTTTTACAAGGAGGGAAGTAGCGTCGACCAGATCTGGGACATTAAAGGAAATCGATACTCCGGTGATGTTTTACTACGTCAGAAACCTGAGGATGCCGAACGAGATTTGGGACGAGATGATGGAGAAGAGAAGAAAAATTGTTGAGGAAAGGATAGAGAGGTTTAGTCAAAATGATGTTTAAGGATGTTGTTGATAAAGTACTTAAGGGCGAATTTGCCTACAAGAACGGACAACCGCAGAAGATTACTATTTCGAAAATAATTGCAGAAAGGGAAGGAAAAGAGTACGTCCCACCGGTTGTCGAAATACTACCGAAGTCATTCATTAACGCTTTCATCGTTTCAGAAGATGCGAACACGGAAGCGTTAAAAAAGTGGGCGAATAATGTAATGGCCCCCGTCGAGAAACCGTATGCAATGAAGAACCCTAATGCCCTTTTTCTAGGCAATTGGTATATTTACCTTGAGGAGGGAATAAACGTAGGGTATATATATGCAGCAATAACATTCGGTAATGTCCCCGTCTTGCCTTCGTTTTTTAGGGACGAATTCGGTGAGTGCGCAGTATATTACAACGCTGAATTGATATACCCGCATTTCAGGTTTTCTCTCGCCGACTTATATAAAACGCTGGCCAGCGTTTTCAAGAATGAGAGGCTGTATTTTTCAAAGATTAATTGTTTGCTTGAATCTTCCTCGTTTTCCCTGTGAGCTATCCCTCTTGCTAACTTGTTTTGCAAAAAGTTTAAATACTTATTTAATAAAGAGTATACACGGGGGTGAAGGTAGTGGAAAACCCCAAACCCCAAACTCCAAATCAATCAAAAATCAAAAAATTTATTGAAAGTTTAGGAGCAGAATGTCGTGAAGATAAGTATGCTAACGAAGTATATGATCTCAGCGGATATTATTATGGCTGTGATTTTCGTAATAAATGGTTCTTTCTTATTATAGATAACTCTGGTGACATATACATTAGAACACCTTTCCATTTTTCAAAGTCTGACCAGGTGATATCAAAGCTGTCTGAAGTATTTAATATAAACATTGATAAACTAAGGT
>Ga0208448_100026_pt1 | contig 11306 bp, 14 predicted proteins | sample OSPB_Mat_virus_9_FD_187143 | JGI IMG/M metagenome (GOLD analysis project Ga0208448, IMG submission 187143) | Extremophilic microbial mat communities from Yellowstone National Park, USA - OSPB_Mat_virus_9_15 (SPAdes) (version 2) | ecosystem: Environmental > Aquatic > Thermal springs > Hot (42-90C)...
TCCGGCTTCTTGGAAAGTGTAACCGTTACACTGGTCGGGTAAGTATGATGCTGTGAACGTTACTTGATTTGCAGATATTGAAGGTGCTACGTATTGGAAACATTGATATAATGGTTGGAACATTCCTGTATCGGTTGGCTGTGGTGTACCCGTTCCAGACCCTACTTCCATTACGTATCCATATCCTGATGGCATAGTCCACGGAGATACCCAATGCGATGTTATTTCATTTAAGCCTGCGTTAGTCATTACATTACTTGTCCTATATTCCTTTATTATTTTTCCTGTTTTTGCATCTTTTACTCTTATTATTGTAAGATTTTTCACGTTAACTTTCTCTCTTTTTCTCATATGTTAAAGTATGAATTACGGGATTATTAAATAAACTGTTACCGTGTAGCAATTTAATGGGGTATCAAAATTAACATTGTATATTTCCCATGTTAATGTACCTTGGACGGGTGTATTGAATGTAATTTTTTTAGTTACAATCATAGTACTATTTGTCCCGCATATCGTAGGGAATACTATTGTATAATTAGGGTATTCTACTATTACTTGGTACGGGGATATTGTTAGTTTATACCCGGGGCATGAATAATATAGTTCTAGTTCCGTACAGTTCTTATTTAAGCACGTTGAACCTGTCAATATACATCCTTGGGGCAAGCATTTTGGACTGCAATTGCATACCGGGTAATTACATGTCTGCCCAATATAAGATAAGCATTCACATATGGGTTGTAGGCAGGGGTCTATTATATTTGAAAATTGTGTTACCTGTGTACCGTTTACTAATAAAGTGAATATTGCTTGTTGTCCTACCGGTAGTATTATTTGGAGTTGGTAAGTTACTGGTGCGTATACTATATTTATTTCTTGAGAAAACTCGACTTGTTTTCCTGCTACAAAAAAATATATGGGTTGCGGATATAATGGTTGTATATCTACTTGTATATCTAGGTTATATTCTTGTACCACATTCCCATTTTCATCAGATATCGTTATCAAAAGTACTATTTCATCCGATGTTAAATAATAATTTCCCTGGTCACAGAAATAAACTACTATATTGTTTATGTTATGTACTGGCAACTCATTAAAATTATATATATCATCCGGGCTTCCCGTGTTCACATTAAAGGATGCCCAGAATACGTTATCGTATTGAATTGATATGTTCCACGGGTATAATAGTGAGGGAGGTTTTATTACGTTGGTTTGTAAAATATAATTCCCTTGTAAATTTACGGGTATTGATACTTCGTTACAACCACCTTGTAAAACTGTTGCAATCATATTTTAAGTATTGGACTCTTAGTTTAATATATGCAGTGTCTTCCTTTAGCTAATGGTTCTTGTATTCCTACCCCCAATTGGGAGTGTAGTGATTACGAGTGTATGTTACAATGTCTAAATCAACCTACTTTTGACGCGTTTGAGCAGTGTTGTATTCAATGTGTCTTATCTCATTATGTTGCTCAGGCTAAAGACCACCTTACTATTATAGTTGCTAATGCGGTGTCAAGTATTAATGAGGAGATAATTCCCGTTTTTGATACTGGAAATATTCTAATAGCGTACTTGGAGACGTTAACCGGTGCTGAGAAGATAAATGTGAATGACCTTTTTAGTTATTTTAAGGCTAAGGTTATTAAGCAGAGATTTACTGAAGAGGTTACATGTAATGATATTTCTGCTCCGTGTTTTAGTGAAACTGGTTTTTGTACTCCTCCTTCTCCTACTTTAAGTCAATTTGAGGCTCAGCTTGGTTATAACATATCTTGTTTTACCACTTTTCCTCCTATTTCTTCTACTGGTGTTCCACTTTTTACATCTTCAGGTTCAGCATCTCTCACTGCACCTACTACTCGGCAAATAACCCAGACTAACATAACTAAGCAAACACCTCCTACTACTCAAACGCAGACTCAAAAGACTACTCTTACTCAGACTACTACTCAGACTCAGGTGATTCAATATATTTGCGGTGTTGCGAACGAATGTTATAGGATGCTAGGAATTGAGGTTATAGACCCTTCTGATGTTTATTTTAACTATCAGGAAACTCCTACTGGTATCGTTGAATCTGCAGGTTATTTGGAAGTAACGGGTGTTTATGACCAACCATTAATAGAAGAAGCTCCTTCTCATTTAAGTGAGACTGAGAGTATTGAGGAGAGTGTTACGTTTGTTCTTTCTTATTTAGTTACTGCTACTTTGCCTGTTCTTGAAGTTTCTTTTGCTTATCCCGTTACATTAATTAGGGAAATTGAAAGTGTTACTGCTACTCGTTCTGTTCAGACTGTGTATTTTACTTATCCTATAGCTAAGCAGACCTTTACTGAAAGTGTTACTGCTACTTCTGTTTCCATATTGGGTTATTTCCAACCTCCTATTAAGTTGGTTACTGAGAGTGAGGTTACTTCAAGTTCTCAACAGATTTTGCAGATTAAGATAACTAAGCCTGTTACTTTTTACCAATCCGTTCCGACTTCCGTTACTCAACTTATAACTACGCTTGATATAATTAGGACTGTATCTCCTGAAAGGCTTGCCGAATATACTAATGCTGTTAGAAGTGTTCTTGATGCTTTGGTTTTTCAAGTTGTTACTGAGGTACTTAAGTCCGAGCCTACTTCCGTGTCTCAGGAAACTCTTGTCGATTATGTTGCTGAGGCTGTTAAGAAAGTCTTAATTCCTGAGGTTACCAGTTCTACTCAGGAGTTTCTTCATTCTCTAATTTATCAGACTGTTAAGGAAGTGGTTCAGAGTATACTTACTTTTCAGAGTGAGACTTTTCAGACTACTTATTTTGTTGAGAAAGTTACTCCTACTCAAATTTCTGAAAGTACTTCACAAACTGAGACTTCTCAAGTTACTTATTTTGCTGAGAAAGTTACTCCTACTTTTGTTTCCGAAAGTATCTCACAGACTGAGGCTTCTCAGCTTACTTATTTTATTCAACAAGTTACTCCTACTCAAGTTTCCGAGTCATCTTCTCAGATTGAGGGTGTACTTCAGGCTAGCATCCAAGCAGTCTCTAACGTTGCATGGTTTAACGGACAGGACGCTTATGCGTCGGGTTATGTCCCTCAACTCAATAATGCTACTACTTTTAGTTGGGTTGTTTGGTTTAAGACTACTTCATCTTACGGTATCATTATGTCAAATAACGGTAGTTCTGCGTCTTTAACTACGCAATTTTGTGGAAGTACGCCTAGTGGTTGGATTCCGGCAATTTATATTTATAACGGTCAATTATATATTAATATATATACTAATGGATGTTATCAATATTCTACAGGAAAGACTGTAAATGATAATAATTGGCATATGGTCGCAGTAGTCGTTTCCGGTACTTCTCTTACGGTTTATTTGGATGGTTCTGCTGTTGCTTCTGAGACTCTTAATACGAATTATTATCAATATACTAATTCATATTTCTGGTTAGGTATTGGTGAGACGTGTGGATGCTGGAGTTCCGGGTCTTTCAATAGTGGTAGTACGTCATCGGTACCCGTATTAAGTGCAATGTACCAGGGTTACATTTCACAAGTCCAACTTTATAATATCGCATTAACGTCAAGTCAGATTTCTCAGATATATAGTGCTGGTTATGTTGGTCAGGTTACTTTTTCCGGTCTCGTTGCGTGGTGGTATTTTCTCAGTCAGACCTGTAATGACCAGAGTGGTAACGGTAATAATTTGACTTGTAATAACATCGTTTTCACGACTTCCGGAACCTACTCTACTTATGCGAATTATTATAATGGTAGTAGTTCATATTCGTGGATTCAAATAGCTCAATTAAGTCCTCCTTCTTGTGGTAATTGTTGTTCTCAGTCTTCATTTTACATGACTTATGCGTTATGGATATGGTTGAGTACGAATACTAATATGTATATATTGGGTGACCAAGAGACTAATTCGCCTAACTGTACTTGTCACTGGAACGTTTTACTCAGTGATTCATACGGTGATTGGTTCGGTGGGTATTGTTGTGGTTGTACTTTCTATAATGGAAGTGCAGTAACAATAGGACAATGGGTGTTTATTGCTGTCGTTATCAATGGTGACATTGTCCAGTTTTACTTGAATGGCAGTTACGTCGCAGAATCCGGTACTTTTACTCCTAATGTTCCTTATCCTTATTATGTGTATCTGGGATATGGTGCTAACTGTGGTTGTTGGACTTCCTGTTCTGGTAGTGGTTCCTCATGTGCATCGGGATACTTTAACGGATATATTGCTCAGTTCCAAGTATATGATACGGCGTTGAGTTCATCTCAGATACAGTTACTTTATGAATGTGGTACTTTTCATACTTGTGCTTTTGCTAACAATTTAGTAGGATATCAAGCCTTCTTTAATCAATCCTGTAGTGATATATCTGGTTATAATAACTCTACATCATGTGTAAATACGATATTTGAAGTAACTTAGTGATGTACATACGCTACATAAAAGTCCTGTAATGAGTTAAAGTGATGCGGTATCTCATGTACGTAAATGTCGAAGTCTATACACGGTGGGCATAACATTTTCATTGCGTCCTTAATTTTTACGTTATATATGTACATCACACTAGCTAACGCGAAAGTTACACTCCTATGAACTCCTACTACGCAATGTATTAGTGTTTTTTCTTCTCGTTCGAAGTTATTTCTCGTTATTTCTGCTACTAGAAATAGGTCATTTACATCTATCGGTACTAGGTCAGGGTATTTTAACCACATCTTAGCTTTAGGATTATAAAGTTCTTTTGCTACGTTTATCGTAAAGAACTCCTCTCCGTGTTCTAGTCCGTATTTCCCGTCACTTTGCCAAATTAACTTTTTGGGGTCTGAGCGTAAGAAACCCATATTTACCGTGTAGTTTATAAATCCTTTTTTAGTTTATTAACTTATGGGTTTAACAGTTGCTTCTTATAACGTCTGTCAGCAAGTAAATATTGGAATATTCAGTGTTTCAGTATCTTCAGGTGGCAGTTTAGGACAGACAAGTGGAGACCCTTGTAGTAATTGTGGTGAATATTTGAATACAAATTCTAGTTCAGGTGCTTCTATGTCAATAACTATCCCTTATTCATCTCTAATTTATAATCCTGAGAATATTTGGATAGCTGTAATGGGTGAATTATATTCCAATTGTTCCGGTAGTGGATACAGTATAGAATTTCAGTATTATAATGCAAGCGGTGAACAAATAGGTTTGATTTCATTTCCGTTAAGTTACAATGTTTCTGCCTATACAGCAGTATATTATATAGTAACTGCACCCATCCCCAGTGGGACTGATACAATAGTAATTGTAGCTAGTACAACTCCACAGACCAACTGTTTTCCATTGATAGGAGTAACTGACGTTTACTTCTACTCACAACCTCCGGTCTATTACATAGAACCTCTTTTCTTCTATAACCAATCTTTAACTTATTCCATTACTCTTGATATCACTACTTCTGATTATCTCGCCTTATGGGCAATATCAGGTGGTTCTTCCGGTCTAACATCATATAGTGCATGTGTTAGTGCATCAAATGGTACTTTCTGTGCCAATACTATGTTCTTTTCAGGTGAGTCATCAATTTCCACTTTCCAAGTTACTGGTAATGCTAACACCACTTACCAAGTAACGTGGAGTCAGGAATTAGCCCTAATTTTCGTTAATTCCTCATGTGGTCTCGATAACATATTCCTATTTGAAGTCACGGGATATAATAATATTCTCAACCCCAGTGAGTATACTTTCACAATACAGACACCATTTAACGGTTTAGTGTCAAAATCCTATACTCTCCTAATTCCTGCGGGATACTTTAAATTCCTTCCCTCGTACTCCCTCTCCTGTAGTACTACTCCATGTACTTCCGGGTTTTCTACGTTTACTATAACTATAGATATACAAACCTCATCCGGAGTCATAATAGCATCGCAACAAGTTGATGTATTATCAGGACAAACATTTACGACGTTTAACTTAGAAGATTACTACGGTGGACAAACTCTTGATGTAGTTATTACTCTAGATATTAATGCAACATTAACTCAAACTGTCACTCTTACCATAAACTTTGAGTATGAAGTACAGGCTCAGACATGAAGACCGTGACTTTCGGAGGGAATTTTTGCTACTTCCCTCTCATGAAGTACGACATGGTATTCGTAGATGGCTCTTTTGTCCAATGTCCCGAGAGAGTTCCCAGTAACGCTATTCACCTAGATTCAGGTGTAAAAGAGGATACTTGGGAATATCGTAGATATAGGATAGCTTATATGCTTAGAGAAATATTCTCACGTATTGATGATGATTTACTCTTAGTTGACAGTGATGTCTATATCCCTCCTATATCTATAGGGAGTACAGTTTATGCGTTCTGTATTCCTGCTAGGGCTAAACCTACCGATAATGTTGTATTATTTTGCATGTCCACTAATTTGTTCATCCCTTTACCTTTTCTCAAGTTTGCTAGAGACGTGATTGACGAATATCTAAAGAAGGAGATATGGAAGAATTATTACGTTGATATTTACTTATATTCGAGGCTCATCCCAATCATAAAGGCAATACCGGGTACTTATCATATAATAAATGGAAAAAAATATATTATTTCTGACTCTTATCTGATAAAAGTTGAGCAATAACATTTCTCGCGTTAGGCGAAATCCTAGTCACATAGAGGTCGCAATTTTCTACTACCACTTTTTCCTTATTTTTCTTCAATACGCTTTCTGTAGTCTCTTTAATAATTAATAACGTCTGATTATTTAAGTCGGTACCTATAAATATCTCTACTTTCGATGTGTCATTAACTTTTTGTACTAATGGTGTTATACTGTTTAAGAATAGTTTACCCTTAATTAACATATTATCTCCACTTTTCTGATATGCGTACATCTCGTAATGCTCCCTTTTTAATGTACCTTCAATATCGGTTAACATTTGGTCACCGCACGGCATAAATTAAATTTATCCTAAGTTATATTTATGCTTTGCTTACCAGCAATGTGTAAAGGTCTTGTAAGTACTGTTTTACATTATCAGGTGGTACGATTTGCTGTACTATATTATTTAGATTATAGTATACTGCACTAAGAAAACTATAAAGTAAACTGAAATCATAGTTCAATAGTTGTGAAACAGTTTGAGCTATATTTGTTAGTCCAACTATGAGCTGTCTATTGTATGTTGCCTGGATTATCTGGTTCTTTATATAAATTGTTAGATTATTACTTTCAAATAACGTAAAGTTGCCTTGTGGAAAGTATGGTAAGTATAACGATATATCGTATAGGAATTGGTAAATAGTTTGTGTGTACAGTTGTCTATATTGTGCTGGGTTAGTTGTCTGTATCAGATTTAATATATTGAATATATCCTCTATGTCTACTGTCTCTTCTTCGTAATAATAACTCATTTTTTCACCTCAACAACTACTGTTAATTCCGATTGTCCAAGTTATATTCATTACTGAAAACGATGTAACAACATATTGATAACTCACCCATATGAAAATTCCCGTATTTATATCATAATATCCTAGAACTAAGTAAAGACCACTTATTGAACTACAAGGTATACATGATATTGACTGTGTTTCAACATAGGATGTATTAGTTATAGTAATCGATGGAGTGAAATTATATTGTGTTATAGCCTGATAGTTGTCGTCAAACACGGAAATTGTATTTGGCATATATACCGTGCCACCGTTAACTAAAGCGTTAGCTATTATTTCAGCCCAGTCTCCTGATGCTGGAAATTGTGAGGTTATTTCTGTTATTGGAGGTACGTCATTTATATTAATATATTCTGTTACCGTAAGTGAACCCGTGCCTTTACTGTAAGCCTGTGAATATTGAAATAATGCCACAGTGTTATTATTACTATCTTTTACTGCTATTGCGTTATAAGTATAAGTGTTTGTTGAGTTATCCGTTATTGTTAGTGTTATTATAAATGTCGCACTTGCTTGGTCATAGCTCACACTTGCCGTAACAGTACCTTGTCCTACGACTGTTGAATTATACATAAAGTAAGCTGTTGTTATCTTATACACAGTCCCTGTTGGTAACACGTTTTCTACCCATGATTGACAGACGCTCATGATGTAGTCACCGTAAACTGTTCTGTTAGGTATACTGTTTGTGACGGTGGAACTTGTGTAGTAGGAGTAGTAGATTGAGAAGTCTGGGAAAGGAACTGTAGACCGAAGCAGTAAGTGTTACCGTTATTCAGTTCCAGACATGGAGGAGAACAAACAGGTAATCCCGTTACTCCGCATGTGTTAGAACACTGTGGTGATACTACAGCAGATATAGGACAACATATATCTTTAGATAACGCTTGTAATGTCTGAATTGGAAATAGCAGGTTAGTTACGTCAACTGGTTTGCTAGGAATCACGCTATCTACTACGCTTCCTACAAGATACGCAAACATCGGTATCGATATACCCATTAGTCCTGCTAATATCCCTCTAACTATACCCTGTTTTAAAGAGGAGGCATTAGTAACTCCTCTTATGGCATAACGTATTAGTAATTCTTCTCCCTTCGGTGTCACTGCGACAACGAATGCAGGCACTAACTTTGCCCTCAATGTGGATACTATATTGTTTATTGTACCTGCTATTAATTGTATTATATTACTTAATATTTGCAACACGAAATTATAGACAGACTGTAGAAATGAGAATATTATATCACATACTGCTTTTGCCAAATAGAATGTAACATATATTATCCAATTTATTGCATCTTGCACTAAACATACTATTGGTTGTACTACGTAATCGTAAAGTGCTGTCTCTACCTCACTTGCGATTCCCGAGATGTTAATATTAAATAGGGACATTTACATCACAACTTGAATACTAATTTCCCGTTTTCTAATTTTAAAGGTGAGTTTGCTTTATTTAACACGTTAAGGAATACTTTCTGAGGACTCACTACTGTTACCACTATAGTATCTCCTTTCTTTGTTACTGTAACATTGTCACCGAATTGTTCCCTAAATGTTTCATTAAGTTTTTCTGCCAGTTTGTCATCTGTTAGCATTATTTCTCCTATTTCACCCATCTTTATTTTTATCCCCTGCTCATCTTCCTCAACTCTTACATTGCTTATATTACCTGTTTTCATGAATTGTATGGTATTTTCATCGAGTTTAATCGCACTCATTTTACTTAACGTACTACTGAACAATTTTCTAAATTCTTTTATATTTATTATTCCTTCATAGGTATTATTGTTCTTTCTAGTCTCATATTTTATATTCAATGTCTGAAATGGCATCATAATTAACTGGAAATAAATGTCATCTATGTTCATCATTTCTTATCACCTATGCTAGGAACACAATCAACTCTCCTATCATTGTCATTGCTCCTACCGGGTCTTTCATGAAATAATCGATTATTTTATAAAAAAGTGCTAATACCTGTCTCCATAACGCCATAAAAATCTTACGTAACCATATAAAGATATTATTCACTATATCGTTAATTGATGATGTAATACCCTGACTTCCTAATAACCCTAAAACTACTTCTGCCATAATTCTTAATATATATACTCATGTTTTTATGTTTTTATCCCAATAAACTGGAGACAGCTAGAAGAGTTAATGTACGAGTATTTTGCGGAACCGATTTATCACCTAATATTTTTAGTTTTAACAGTTATCGCGATGGATTGATATATATATACTATATTAAACCATTAAGCAGTAAGGTATTTATATTCACAATTTTACTTTTTTTATGTATGAAGATTGCTTTAGTTCGTGATTTCATCGATTCAAGTTTTGGTAGACAAGCTAAACTATTAGAAAGAGGTCTTAAAGAATTAGGACACGAAGTTACTCCATTTGAGAAAAATAAGGCTACTAAAGAGACTCTATCTCTAGGTTACGATGACTATATCTATTATACAATTTTCAACACTAACCTGTTCTGGAAAGGGATTCCTCATTATGGAAAGAATATAGTATTCGAGGTTTCTGATACTGATACACTATCATATACTGCCTTATATTTTTTTAATCATCAACCTGTTGATGAAATAGTTGTACCTTCAAATTGGACTAAGCAGGCGTTTTATACACTCAAGTTACCGGTTCTGCAACCTATTCATGTCATCCCTCATGCGTTAAACCCTGATATGTTCTCTTATCCCCCTAAGGAAATTCCACATCCCTGCGTACTTGCAATATTGCCCCATAGTTGGGATAGGAAAGGTGGGGATGTAGTGGTTAAGGTGTTTCACGAATTAATGAAATCAGGTTACAATTTCTATCACCTTATACTTGTTGCTAATATGTTAGAACCCAGGATTAGGGGGATGAATGCTATAAAGACTCCATTACCTGACCCCGATTATTACAGTATTTTCGCCGGGTGTGATATACTATTTTACCCCGTAAGGGGAGGGGCTTTTGAAATACCCGTTATTGAGGCTTTAGCCTTAGGATTGGATGTAGTAGTTACTGAGAAGGGTGCATGGAGTGAATGGGTTCTAGACCATAACGACGTATATTGGATAAAAGTGGCTAGAAAAGTAAAGTTATGGTACACTAACGCCTTTCACGTGGGGTACTTCTTAGACCCAGACCCCGAAGATGCATATCAAAAACTTGTAATAGCATTAGCTAACTGGTCATTTGATAAGAAAAAGGAGAATCTAGAAAACCGTGCAGTCCTCTATAGGGAAAGGTATAACTATTTAAATATTGCGAAAGAGTGGGAAAAACGGGTACTGTGAGGATAAATGGATTTTCAGATTTATTATGCAATTTCGAGTTCATTTTATATTGTTACAATAATCTATACTTTGTACAGGCTTAGAAAGGTGATAGAAATTAACCGTGAAAATGATATTAGAAAACAGTTTAATGAATACGTGCATTCTGAAGAATTCAAAAACCTTTTAATTGAAGCGATAAACCAGAGTGATATAAACCAGAAGTTGAACATTATCGTGTTAGCTCTTTGTACTCATGTACCTGAGTTAAAGAAATCTAAAATATGTGAAGAAGGGATATAAAAAAAATAGTTTTAACTTTTTTATAGACCTAAATAGCTTAGGAATGACCCGACAAATGGTAGACTTGACGCGAATCTTGATATTACTCCTACTATGATTCCTGCTACCGCTAATGCTACAAATATATCCGCATTGTTCGATATGAAGTTTGCTACTCCGCTTAGGAAGTTAGTTATTGCTGACACTATTGATGTTACGACAGATGTTAAGGCAGATGCAACATTGGAGTAGGACATCTATCTGTCCCCGTTTTAAATA
>Ga0208448_100028_pt1 | contig 10972 bp, 7 predicted proteins | sample OSPB_Mat_virus_9_FD_187143 | JGI IMG/M metagenome (GOLD analysis project Ga0208448, IMG submission 187143) | Extremophilic microbial mat communities from Yellowstone National Park, USA - OSPB_Mat_virus_9_15 (SPAdes) (version 2) | ecosystem: Environmental > Aquatic > Thermal springs > Hot (42-90C)...
ACATGTGAGTCAATTTTCGGAGACCGAAAGTAAACAAATTCAATAAACCCCCCGGTTTAACGGGGGGAAATTCGGAATAGTTAATCCTGTTGTGATCCCGCATTTTTTGCTTACAAGAGTCAGCTCTCACGATAATGAAAACAGTATTACCGTTTTAGTAAGCGTGGAGGAAAGAGTTCCCTAACTCAACTTTCAATAATCAGTTATACCATTACATTAGTGGTAAACGTATTTAATAGAGATTTTACGTGATTAGTCGTATATGGAACGGGAATTAACTCAGAAACAGAAGATCATCTTAATATTAGCTAAACGCGGCTCGCTAACTCTCGAAGAGCTAGAAAAATACACGAAGATCCCCCACACCTCGCTTCTGAAGAACTTGTCTCAACTGACAACGTCAGGGAAAGTAACGCGCGGCTGGCTCCACGTGGGGGGAAGGAAATACAGAAAATACTCATTGAGAACATCAATATTGAAAGAACTGGGGGTCGATTGAAAAATTACGAGGTGAGCATAAGAAAAAAGACGTAGGGGGGTACAAGTTTGGTTTCTGAACAAACTTATAAAAAGTTTCTGGCAATTCGGCAATCGTGCTGGTATAGAAAACCATTACGGTCAGAAAATAAATACATTTGCGAATATTTTGATAGTAGTATTTCTTACTGTAATAAGAAAAATTGCCCACTGCTTGGTGATGAGAGTGCAGAAGCGTGAGAATGGGGATGCTAACGCCGAAAAATTGAAGTGGGCACGCTGGTTTTTAGACCGCGGCTTTGCGGTCTTCCCAGTCGAGCCAGAAACGAAGAAACCCGCCGTCAAGGGGTGGCTGAAGTATAGCACCACGTCGCTGACTGATGAAGAGAAAAGACAATTTTTAGACATGATTGAGAAGGGGTATAATTACGCAGTCCCGGGCGGACAACGCAACCTCGTGATTCTTGATTTTGAAGATGAAGAGTTCCTGAAACTCTGGATCGGCGAAGAAGAGATCGCAAAAATATGCAGTAAAACGCTCTGCGTTCAGACCCCCCATGGTGGGCTTCACGTTTACGTTACTAGCGACGAAATACCGCCTCAAAAATTCAACCCTTTGTTTGAAAAAGAGAATAAGGGCATTGCAGATCTGCAAAGCTTTAATTCTTACGTCGTAGGCCCTGGGTCAAACATCAACCACAGACACTGTGGAAGCGACAAATGCCCCTTCCAAGGTAGAGATTACACTACGCAGTACACTGTATATACTAATAATGAAATAGCTAGATTCAACCTCAAACAACTTTTGAATTTCTTGGCAGAGAGGGGCAAAAAATTAGGAATTGAACTTAGCAGTTCAGCCGGGGGGTGGGTTTACGAAGAGCATAGAATGAAGAGAGAGGAGTCTAGAGAGCTGAAGAAGCCGAAACTGAAGAGTGTGTACACTGCAGTTTTGCCGTGTTTTGAACGGGCTGACAGCAACAGATTCAAACTAGTTACCCATCTGTCGGGGTTTCTAGCCCGGCATGGAGTTGAACTACAAGACGCTGAGGCGCTAGTAAAGGCGCTGTACGACGCAACAGGCCTGCCGCCAGAGCACGTTAACGACGTTAAATATACGTATCGCAACTACAAAAACGGCATAAACGTCACAGGACTCCCGCATCTTGAAGATCTCTGCGAAGAGATAGGCGCTCCGATAAATAAGAAGCTCTTTGAAACGCTGGACAATGAAAATAAAAAACAGGTTGTTGGAGAAAAGCTAATTATGTCATTTGATACGTTGAAAATCTACCACGATTTTCAACACGGCAAAGCATACGTTAGCACTTACAAAGCAGTGTTAGCGAAAGTTTTGAGAGAAAAGGGGAAAAAGGTAGTAGAAGATGAAGAGCCTCTCGTGAAAATCGACAAGACATTCGTGAATGAGAACGGTGAAGTAAAAGTCCTGACCGATGACGATCTAAAAAAACTTAAGGAGGAATACTTATTTATCAAAGATTTATCAATAGACATAAAATATTATACTGATTTCAATCTACCTACAGAAATCAAATCATCGAAAATTTCAGAGGTTTATAAAGAAGTCCTAAACTTTGTTAAGCAAAGGGTTGACACACTCAGGCCTGAAGACCAAGTGGCGATCGCAGTGTGGGTCATCGCATCTTACTTCACCCCAGTTTTCCAGTTTTTCCCATACTTAGCGCCTATGAAGTTGGGGTTCAATGCAGGTGGGAGCCAACTTCTTAGAATGCTGAAGAAGATAGCTCCCAGGGCCGTCTTGATTTCTGACATTACGCCAGCGGGGCTTTACAGGATTCAGGAAAAGCTGGATCCAGTGATGCTCATGGATGAGCTGAGGGATAACATAAGCAGAGACACGTTCAATGCAATTTACGATATCCTCGTTGCGGGTTACATGAAGGGCCTGAAGATCCCTAGGGTGGGGGAGGACAGGGGGGTGGAACTGTTTGAACCTTTCGGAGCAAAGGCAGTAATCGATCAGAGTTTGGTGACGTCACAATACGACATCGCCTCCAGGTGCCTGTTCATCAGATTGATTAGAAATCCTGAAAGAATTTCAGATTACAGCAACAATAAACCACAGGACCTGATCAATCAGTTATACAGTGTGTTTTTGATATATGCCCCTCGCGCATATTCTTTATATTATACTATGGATAGTAGTTACTTAGGAAGGTATGACCAAGTATTCAGGCCCCTCATCACGATCGCCCGCCTGATAGATCAAGAAGATGAAACGTTAAGAGTCGAAGAACAGCTGCGAAAAGTATTAGATGATAGCAAAAACTTCTCGGAGGCACTGATGATCGAGGGGGATCCACAGAGAAAAGTAGCGAGCTTAGTCGTCGACTACGTCAAAGACTCCCTCAGTGAGTATATAGAAGGAAAGTCGACAATTATTCCAAGGCCATGGCACATTTATGAAGATGGCGAGAACGCGCTCTACATCATCATCAGCGATCTGAGGAGGAAAGTATCTGAGTATGCAATGCAGATACATCAGAAAGACATCGGGTACAGATACAATGAATCTGGAAAGTCTGCAGTGAGCGAGAGGGAGTGGGAAAAAATAGACCCCGAACTCGTAGAAATGTTGAACGGGCGTCAATTTACTGCAATATTGAAGAAGTTCTTCCCCAACAACGTTAAGGAGCACAGAGATAGAAATATCTTCATTATATCAAGAGACGGATGGGATAATTTGAATTTCCAACAACCCCCTTCAAAAGTCGGAACAGAAAAGAGAGTGTGGGGTAAAACACCGAATTCGCATTTATCTCAGCCTGGGGGGCAAAACACGAATACGTCAAATTTGACCCCACACTCCCCCAGTTTCGACTCACATTTCGACTCAGAAATAAAAATACAAAACAAGGGAACAGAAGAAGAAAATACTAAATTTGACGCTGGGGTATTACGTGATTTGCCGTTGCAATTCAGTAATAATAATTCTGAGTCGGGAACAACCAATCCGACTCGGTTTCGACTTGATCCCGACTCAGAAATAAAATTTGGAGTCGAAAACTTAAGCAGAGTCGGCTCAGAAAAAATTGAATCGGCTCAACCCCCACTGAAAAAAATTGAATCGGCTCAAACACCGAGGCAACAGAGAATTTACGACTTTTTGACGAAATTAGCAAGCAAAACCGCCGCCGAGTTGCCGCTGAAAAAGCTGAGCCGAGCCGAACTAGAGTTATTACCTGAGCTCCAGGAGAAAGGCTACGTTAATTTTGATGACACCCATGTCTGGCTGACAGTGGCCGGCTACGTCATCATAACGAATAAGAAATAAAAAATAAAAAATAACTTTTTAAATTCTCATCGATACATATCCCGGGCGTCGTTCCGCATTTGTCGCTTCTTCCCGTGCTAATTTTCTATATTTTTCAGCAAGGCGTTTGTAATACTCACCACGTGCGGTGCCCATTACTCTCGAAAATTCAGGTGCTACATTCTCTTCAACCACATGATACCACGTTGCTAACTTCGCTTCAGCCTCTGCCGTCCTGATGGGGTCTTCCGCGTAATTCTGAAGATTGTTGAAGTATTTACTGATCCACCGATCTCGCACCCCTGGGTTCGCCCTGGCCTCCTTGACCTTCTCTTCGAGGTGCTCTATTGTCTTCTTAGCGGTAGCTTCAGCCCCTTCAATCGCTATTGAGTGGCGTCGACGTGCCATATTCTCTAAAATTTAGTCGATTTGAACGTTAATATATTGACGTAGTCCAGGTGAAGAAGGCCAAAAATTAGATTTACTGGGGGGGTGGGTATCTCATTTCACGTCAAAACCCCGTTAACCCTGCTCTCTTTTTGTGAATTTCCCTCACTTTTCCCTCAAACCGCCCGGCTGAGTCGTAAAAGGCCCTTCATTTTCACATCTGAAAATCTGACTTTGCATCATCTGCTGATCTGCAAATCATTAGCATTCCCATGCTAATCCACGTATTTGACGTTTCATCTCACCCCGTGAAAAAAATCCTAGAGCTGGACTCAGGAAAAATTTATATTCTCGCGTTCGTATTAAAATCAATGACAATTAAACATGAAATTACTGATCAGGATACACTGGAAATTTTGCAAACAGTTCACGATATTTACACGACATGCGGCGTCGCTAAGAATTACAGTGATGTCGTGAGCACAGCGATTGATGAAGTCAGAGGCGAGACGCTGTCAATGCAACCTCTTATATTGTGCATTGCGAACAACATCACCCCACAACTGACTTTCCCCGCTATGCTTCGGTGGAAGAAGCGGGCACAGTTCCTACTAATTCATGATGAGTTCCACCCCCTCGAATTTTCATACAATGACTGGAAAAAACATGTGAAAATTCAGGATTACATCGACTTCCACCTTCAGACCGCCCCCACGCGAAAGATTGAGCACGCACCTGACAAAAAGACCGTAATAGTTGATGATGAAGAGCGAGCCACAATACTGTATTTCCAGGAGAAGTTTAATTACGAAACCGTTGATAAAACAATTTCATATATTTTACAACAAACTAAAGCGTGGAAATTGGTTAACTTCATCACGCGCCTCCTCGACGGCAGCGCGACCCTGGGGGAAATGGACATGATGAGGCCCTTCGGCGGCTTCGTGCTCCTGGTTGGGGAGCAAAGGGACAGCAATAACATCCAAATCATCTCAGAATTTTTCCCTTATGTTTACAACTTAAACTTCGCAAGTTTAATCAATGAGGTGAATGTAAATGTCAGAGCAAAGTAAACAGAACAACGCAGCCCCCTCACCAACCCCCTCGCCCACGCCGCAGCCGCACTTCAGGACGCTTGATGAACTCAAGCGTTCAGCAACACCTACCCCCCCGCCACCGCTGATCAAGTCCCTGGAACCATTCGAGTGGGTCGAGCTAAACCGAGCAAATGAAATACTCAAGTTCTTCGACAACGCGATTGCGGTCTTTTTAAAGCGTGGTTCTGTTGACCCTAAGCTTATTGCTGAAATAAAAACACAATTTGCGATTAAACTAAGCGAAACTGTCATTCGTAAATTTCAAGTCACTTCGACCCCAGTGACCCCAGAAAACGCGCTCAACACGTTTGAAGAGCTACTTAGCAAGCTGCAGCAGTCCGGCGTAGATGTAACAAATTATGTGCAAATAATACCGCTTTTACGGGAGCTTGTAAAAATCGCCAAAGGTGGTAAATATGAAAAAGCCTGATGATAATGATGAGAAAGTATTGTATACTTATGATGATTTCGTCAGCGAATACGGCAGCGTGCTTGCAGTGTTCAACGCATACGAATTCTCTCATAATAAAATTGAATTAGCGACGCAACAGCGCGAGGAGAAAGATGTTTTCGACGTCATCAACAAACTAATGCAGCTGCAGAGATCCCTCTCCTCAAGTGAAGAGATGTCAACAACAGACTTATTGAAGCTGCTGAAACCACTTTTCAGTCTGTTAAACATTCCTGAAGTTCAAGAAGTAATTAAACTAATTGGTGAAAGAATATTTAGAAAAAGTTGAATTCGCATGACTGACGAACAGAAGAAGTATAAAATCGATCCCGCAACCCTCGTCTCTCTCTGGAGAGAACGTGAGGAGCACACCAGGAAGCTCGCCAGCAAACATAAGAGAGCAATAATGTGACTCGCATGCAAGTCAATTTTTTCAGTGGAATGGGGATGCTAATTAGCAATTTCAACTAATTTTTCCTTGAAGTTTGGCGGGAGGAACATACCATTTGCATCCCCATTCCAATGTCGTCAGTAAAATAGGTGCACAGTTAAGCTGTAAAACAAACTGTTTGAGAGCTTCAATTAAAACACCACGCGCTTCGTAGCCCAGGATCTCTACAAGTCGCTCACACTTCTCATCACTCATCACGCCCTTTTCTTTCGCCTTGTATGCCCCCATTTTTGAATACCCTGCGTTCATCAAATCATCTATCGTAGCAATTTCAACTAATTTTTTCTTGAAATCTGGCGGGAGGAACTCACATACCATTAGACTCCCCCATTCCAATGTCAGTAAAAGAGCTTATAAACCTTCGCATGGGGATCCTATTCTCGCATAGAATAGCAGTTATTACCTCGATGTAATATCCAATAAACCCCCCGGTGTAACGGGGGGAAATTCAAAGTCGTTAAACCTGTGGGGATCCCGTGTTTTTTGCTAGAAAGAGCCAGCTCTCACGATAATGAAAACAGTATTACCGTTTTAGTAAGCGTGGAGGAAAGAGTTCCCTAACTCAACTTTCAATAATCAGTTATACCATTACATTAGTGGTAAACGTATTTAATAGAGATTTTACGTGATTAGTCGTATATGGAACGGGAATTAACTCAGAAACAGAAGATCATCTTAATATTAGCTAAACGCGGCTCGCTAACTCTCGAAGAGCTAGAAAAATACACGAAGATCCCCCACACCTCGCTTCTGAAGAACTTGTCTCAACTGACAACGTCAGGGAAAGTAACGCGCGGCTGGCTCCACGTGGGGGGAAGGAAATACAGAAAATACTCATTGAGAACATCAATATTGAAAGAACTGGGGGTCGATTGAAAAATTACGAGGTGAGCATAAGAAAAAAGACGTAGGGGGGTACAAGTTTGGTTTCTGAACAAACTTATAAAAAGTTTCTGGCAATTCGGCAATCGTGCTGGTATAGAAAACCATTACGGTCAGAAAATAAATACATTTGCGAATATTTTGATAGTAGTATTTCTTACTGTAATAAGAAAAATTGCCCACTGCTTGGTGATGAGAGTGCAGAAGCGTGAGAATGGGGATGCTAACGCCGAAAAATTGAAGTGGGCACGCTGGTTTTTAGACCGCGGCTTTGCGGTCTTCCCAGTCGAGCCAGAAACGAAGAAACCCGCCGTCAAGGGGTGGCTGAAGTATAGCACCACGTCGCTGACTGATGAAGAGAAAAGACAATTTTTAGACATGATTGAGAAGGGGTATAATTACGCAGTCCCGGGCGGACAACGCAACCTCGTGATTCTTGATTTTGAAGATGAAGAGTTCCTGAAACTCTGGATCGGCGAAGAAGAGATCGCAAAAATATGCAGTAAAACGCTCTGCGTTCAGACCCCCCATGGTGGGCTTCACGTTTACGTTACTAGCGACGAAATACCGCCTCAAAAATTCAACCCTTTGTTTGAAAAAGAGAATAAGGGCATTGCAGATCTGCAAAGCTTTAATTCTTACGTCGTAGGCCCTGGGTCAAACATCAACCACAGACACTGTGGAAGCGACAAATGCCCCTTCCAAGGTAGAGATTACACTACGCAGTACACTGTATATACTAATAATGAAATAGCTAGATTCAACCTCAAACAACTTTTGAATTTCTTGGCAGAGAGGGGCAAAAAATTAGGAATTGAACTTAGCAGTTCAGCCGGGGGGTGGGTTTACGAAGAGCATAGAATGAAGAGAGAGGAGTCTAGAGAGCTGAAGAAGCCGAAACTGAAGAGTGTGTACACTGCAGTTTTGCCGTGTTTTGAACGGGCTGACAGCAACAGATTCAAACTAGTTACCCATCTGTCGGGGTTTCTAGCCCGGCATGGAGTTGAACTACAAGACGCTGAGGCGCTAGTAAAGGCGCTGTACGACGCAACAGGCCTGCCGCCAGAGCACGTTAACGACGTTAAATATACGTATCGCAACTACAAAAACGGCATAAACGTCACAGGACTCCCGCATCTTGAAGATCTCTGCGAAGAGATAGGCGCTCCGATAAATAAGAAGCTCTTTGAAACGCTGGACAATGAAAATAAAAAACAGGTTGTTGGAGAAAAGCTAATTATGTCATTTGATACGTTGAAAATCTACCACGATTTTCAACACGGCAAAGCATACGTTAGCACTTACAAAGCAGTGTTAGCGAAAGTTTTGAGAGAAAAGGGGAAAAAGGTAGTAGAAGATGAAGAGCCTCTCGTGAAAATCGACAAGACATTCGTGAATGAGAACGGTGAAGTAAAAGTCCTGACCGATGACGATCTAAAAAAACTTAAGGAGGAATACTTATTTATCAAAGATTTATCAATAGACATAAAATATTATACTGATTTCAATCTACCTACAGAAATCAAATCATCGAAAATTTCAGAGGTTTATAAAGAAGTCCTAAACTTTGTTAAGCAAAGGGTTGACACACTCAGGCCTGAAGACCAAGTGGCGATCGCAGTGTGGGTCATCGCATCTTACTTCACCCCAGTTTTCCAGTTTTTCCCATACTTAGCGCCTATGAAGTTGGGGTTCAATGCAGGTGGGAGCCAACTTCTTAGAATGCTGAAGAAGATAGCTCCCAGGGCCGTCTTGATTTCTGACATTACGCCAGCGGGGCTTTACAGGATTCAGGAAAAGCTGGATCCAGTGATGCTCATGGATGAGCTGAGGGATAACATAAGCAGAGACACGTTCAATGCAATTTACGATATCCTCGTTGCGGGTTACATGAAGGGCCTGAAGATCCCTAGGGTGGGGGAGGACAGGGGGGTGGAACTGTTTGAACCTTTCGGAGCAAAGGCAGTAATCGATCAGAGTTTGGTGACGTCACAATACGACATCGCCTCCAGGTGCCTGTTCATCAGATTGATTAGAAATCCTGAAAGAATTTCAGATTACAGCAACAATAAACCACAGGACCTGATCAATCAGTTATACAGTGTGTTTTTGATATATGCCCCTCGCGCATATTCTTTATATTATACTATGGATAGTAGTTACTTAGGAAGGTATGACCAAGTATTCAGGCCCCTCATCACGATCGCCCGCCTGATAGATCAAGAAGATGAAACGTTAAGAGTCGAAGAACAGCTGCGAAAAGTATTAGATGATAGCAAAAACTTCTCGGAGGCACTGATGATCGAGGGGGATCCACAGAGAAAAGTAGCGAGCTTAGTCGTCGACTACGTCAAAGACTCCCTCAGTGAGTATATAGAAGGAAAGTCGACAATTATTCCAAGGCCATGGCACATTTATGAAGATGGCGAGAACGCGCTCTACATCATCATCAGCGATCTGAGGAGGAAAGTATCTGAGTATGCAATGCAGATACATCAGAAAGACATCGGGTACAGATACAATGAATCTGGAAAGTCTGCAGTGAGCGAGAGGGAGTGGGAAAAAATAGACCCCGAACTCGTAGAAATGTTGAACGGGCGTCAATTTACTGCAATATTGAAGAAGTTCTTCCCCAACAACGTTAAGGAGCACAGAGATAGAAATATCTTCATTATATCAAGAGACGGATGGGATAATTTGAATTTCCAACAACCCCCTTCAAAAGTCGGAACAGAAAAGAGAGTGTGGGGTAAAACACCGAATTCGCATTTATCTCAGCCTGGGGGGCAAAACACGAATACGTCAAATTTGACCCCACACTCCCCCAGTTTCGACTCACATTTCGACTCAGAAATAAAAATACAAAACAAGGGAACAGAAGAAGAAAATACTAAATTTGACGCTGGGGTATTACGTGATTTGCCGTTGCAATTCAGTAATAATAATTCTGAGTCGGGAACAACCAATCCGACTCGGTTTCGACTTGATCCCGACTCAGAAATAAAATTTGGAGTCGAAAACTTAAGCAGAGTCGGCTCAGAAAAAATTGAATCGGCTCAACCCCCACTGAAAAAAATTGAATCGGCTCAAACACCGAGGCAACAGAGAATTTACGACTTTTTGACGAAATTAGCAAGCAAAACCGCCGCCGAGTTGCCGCTGAAAAAGCTGAGCCGAGCCGAACTAGAGTTATTACCTGAGCTCCAGGAGAAAGGCTACGTTAATTTTGATGACACCCATGTCTGGCTGACAGTGGCCGGCTACGTCATCATAACGAATAAGAAATAAAAAATAAAAAATAACTTTTTAAATTCTCATCGATACATATCCCGGGCGTCGTTCCGCATTTGTCGCTTCTTCCCGTGCTAATTTTCTATATTTTTCAGCAAGGCGTTTGTAATACTCACCACGTGCGGTGCCCATTACTCTCGAAAATTCAGGTGCTACATTCTCTTCAACCACATGATACCACGTTGCTAACTTCGCTTCAGCCTCTGCCGTCCTGATGGGGTCTTCCGCGTAATTCTGAAGATTGTTGAAGTATTTACTGATCCACCGATCTCGCACCCCTGGGTTCGCCCTGGCCTCCTTGACCTTCTCTTCGAGGTGCTCTATTGTCTTCTTAGCGGTAGCTTCAGCCCCTTCAATCGCTATTGAGTGGCGTCGACGTGCCATATTCTCTAAAATTTAGTCGATTTGAACGTTAATATATTGACGTAGTCCAGGTGAAGAAGGCCAAAAATTAGATTTACTGGGGGGGTGGGTATCTCATTTCACGTCAAAACCCCGTTAACCCTGCTCTCTTTTTGTGAATTTCCCTCACTTTTCCCTCAAACCGCCCGGCTGAGTCGTAAAAGGCCCTTCATTTTCACATCTGAAAATCTGACTTTGCATCATCTGCTGATCTGCAAATCATTAGCATTCCCATGCTA
>Ga0208448_100030_pt1 | contig 10623 bp, 16 predicted proteins | sample OSPB_Mat_virus_9_FD_187143 | JGI IMG/M metagenome (GOLD analysis project Ga0208448, IMG submission 187143) | Extremophilic microbial mat communities from Yellowstone National Park, USA - OSPB_Mat_virus_9_15 (SPAdes) (version 2) | ecosystem: Environmental > Aquatic > Thermal springs > Hot (42-90C)...
GCTGCTCGACCAACCCAGAAGCTCCGCGATCTCGCTCATACCGACGAGCTCCCGGCTAAGCTCCTTCCGCGTGAACCGTTCCACCGCTGGCGTCCTCCCTACCGGATCCGGACCCGCTGGCGAGGAGCCTTCAGGGTTCCCTGCATATCGCCAGCTTCCCAATCAGCGTAGTACCTACGCGATACCGTTACCTTCGCACCATACCGCTCGGCGATGGGAGCCACCGCCCTCGCTTGACGCCATTTGACGGTAGCAGCGTTGCCCAGGATGTACGCTTGGCGATCGCTGCTGAACGCCTTAACCTCTCCCGTTACCACTAGGCGTCCGCTCGGCTTGTGGTACAATACACCCAGGGTTTTAGGATACTCATGATTACGGCTCACGAAGCATTCCACAAAACCAACATGCAAACACTCTCGGTTCAATCTCGCCATGCCAGCATGCCCTCGGATTGTTTTCCATGGGCGAAGCTCTAGTGGCTTATTCCTAGGGTCGAGATGCATCGTGCCTGCCTCCTCTCTACATTTGGGCCATAGCCCTTGAGCGGAGGGCCGGTTCTCCCAGCCCGACGGGGGATTCTCCCGTCCCTCCCTAGCGGGTGCCCAGTCTCTCGATGGCCGCGATGAGGAAGAGTTTCTCAATGTCTTTGGCTTCCCGGGCTACCACCGCGAGTATCTCCATCGGGGGCTTCCTCAGTTCCTTGGCTGTGGCCGTTGCCTTCGAAATCGCCAACTCCACGATCTCGTTAGTGTAGTCAGGTCCGAAATTCTGGCATAGAAACTCATACATAGCACCGGCTCGCTCCATCGTCTCCATGGTTCACTTCTCCCTTCCTAGGTCGCCATCGACCTTTTCTGGATGCATAGTATCACGTGCTTAGGATGTCGTCAAGCCGCCGAGCAAAAATTTTTTGCGCAGGCTTCCAGATCCTGACAGAAAGGACTGGAAACAAAAGCGCATCTTTTGTTTCATAGGCAAGGAGGACTGTATCTGCATGGCAAAAAAATTTTTTTTGAAAAATAAAAGCAAAAGCTTGTTCCGAAAGTGGAGAAGGAGGAGACAGACCTATACTAAGGAAGGAACACGGTCTACCTTCCTCGCGGAGCGCGAGCACCCTCTGTCGCCCGCGTCCGTTGCGTCGCGTTGGCTCGCGTCCGTGTCGCCTGCGGCAGCTCGCGAGTACCAGCGCGATTTGGACCGACTGCTCGATTGGATCTCCCATCGCGGCGGCGATCCCCGCGCGGTGTTTCGGCTCACGCTCGCGGATGCGCACGCCTACAGCGCGTATCTGCGTAGCCGCTACGCGCCTGCAACGTCGGCGCGCGCGCTCGACGCGTTGTCGTCCCTCTGGGAGCATGCGCGGCGCGAGGCGCGGGCAGTCGGCATCGATCTCATCAATATTTGGCGCGCGCGGGAGACGCCGCGCCCGCGTGTGCCGTCGCGGCTCCCGTGGCGCACGCTCACCGAGGAGCAAATCAGGCGCGTATTGGCTGCATGCGGATCGCACCTCGACTACGCGGTCGTCCTCGGACTCTACCACACCGGACTACGCGTTTCCGAGCTCGCGGCGGCGCGTTGGGCGGACCTACGCGATACACCCGAGGGGCCAGCGCTGGCTGTTGTAGGTAAAGGATCGAAAACACGCGTGGTAGGCGTGTCGCTCGCGTGCCTATCCGCGTGGCGGCGCGTGGCCAGGAGGGGCAATCCGTTTATATTGCCCGGACGCGGCGATGGTCCCATGTCGCGTATCCAGATTTGGCGGGTTGTCAAGCGCGTCGGGCGAGACGCGGGGATATCTGATTTGTCTCCACATTGGCTACGCCACGCACATGCATCGCACGCGCTCCATCACGGTGTGGACCTCGCTACGCTCATGCAGAGTCTCGGACATGCCGACATGCGCACGACTGCAAAGTACCTCCACGCGAACCCCTCACGACTCAGCACCGATTTCATCCCCGGCGCAGAACGTCAGAGTAGGTCAAAGTAGTTCAGGAGGGGGTCGGAGTAGGGGAGGGGGGAGGAGACGCCGCGGCGATCTCCTCCGCGCGGCGCGCGCGCTCACGCATCGCGCGCCACTGCCGCTCATATGCCTCCCGCGGTGCGAGGAGGTAGGGAATCTCGGATAGGAGTAGCTCCACGTCGATGGGTCGTCCGCGCTCGGGCGAGCGCGGGACGCGCACCAATGCATCCCCGTGCGCCTGGACGCACGCCAAGAGCACGATCCCCGCGAGCACACGTCCAAGATGCTCGGGGAGCTCCTCTATGGGCAGTCCCTGCGAGCCCAGGGCGGGCAGGTAGAGACCGAGTTCCTCTGCCGCCGCAACGAGCCGGTCGGCGCGCATGCGTGCCGCCTCCGCCTCTGCGATTGCCGCGCGGCGTCGCTCCTCAGCTTCCCTGAGCGCTGTCTCGTGTTGGGATAGCGCCTGTTTGTGCGCCGCCACCTCCTCGCGCAGGGATAGGAGCTCCTGTTGGAGTTCCGCCGTTGCCTGTTGAAGCCGTCTTGCCCAGGATAAGAGCCCGGGCGGGTCGAGTCGGCGCATGGCGCGGGCGACTTCTGTTGGGTCTAGTCCCGATGCGCGGATCAGCTCGGCGACACCGAGGATGTCATCTCGGCTCAAGCCCTGTCCGCCGAGATCCGCAAGGAGCCCCAGCGCCCACCGCGAGAGCCCTGTCTGCCTGCGGAGCTCTGCCTCCGCCTCCGCGAGCTCGCGCGCACGCTCCTGGAGAGCTTCCGCTTGTCGGCGTTGTTCCTCACGAGCCTCCTCAAGCACCCGCGCTGCCTCCTCACGGTCTCGGCGCGCAGACTCGAGGAGTCGGGCTGCCTCTGCCTCCGCTTCCCGGATCGCCATCGCCGAGCGCGCGAGCCATGCAACCACCTCGCTCCTGGTGAGCGAGACAGGCTCGCCGTCGCGGCTCAGTTCGCGCTCCAGTGTGCTCTGGAGCGCATCGATCGCCGCCACCTCCTCCGGCGCTGCGTGGAGCTCGACCTTTATTTTTCCGCGCCCAATGGGCATTTTTATCCTCCCTATCCTGGGGCATGCCCTCGTGTCTTGCTGGACGTGCCGCTGCCCCAAACGTACCATGCCTCGCCCTCTACCAGATACCCTCGGATCAGGGGGATATGAGCACCTTGGGGGAGGGGGGATAGACACGGCAGGGCGAGTAGCGAGTCAGCTCGTGTGCGAGTGCGGTGAGGTATTCTCCGCCAACGACTACGGTGGCCTGAACCAGATGCGCCTCGCGTGGGGGCGTCACAAGCGTGCCACCGGCCACCAGCTCGTCGGTGCCTACGACGAGGACGGTGAGCTCATCGTTGAGGCCACGCCCGAAGGTGGCAAGGCGATGGCTGCGGACGACGACATGCTTCCGCCTGCGATCGGGCAGGCGCGGCAGATACGAATCCCGATCGATGTGGTTGGGTGGACGACGCTGTGGGCGCGGGCCAACTATGACGGTGCCTATCCACCCGATCGCGACTACCGCCACCTCGGCAAGCTCATTAACGACGTGGGTGCCTATTTCTCTTGGCTCAGCTCCATGACGGTGGACGACGCCCTGGAGTGGTTCAGGCGACATCCGGAGCACTGGTACTACCTACCACCTGTCGGGTTTGGAGCACGTAGGGAGGAGAGCATCTATGCCCCAAATCGCGCCTCCGATACAGACAACGGAAGATCTCGGGTCGCTGGTGTCGCCCGTGCTGCAGAGCGCGAAGCGCGCCGTGGAAGCGAAGGCAGCGCGGGAGATCCTGGCGGGGCTCGGGATCGGGGAGGGAGCATCTTCGGACGTCTCCTTGACGAGCAGCTTGGGGCAGGCCGTCGGCGCGTTCGCGAAGGGGATGACGGACCTGTCGCAGGCGCAGCAGATGCTCCTCCAACAGACACTCCAAAACCTGCAACAGCCAGGAAAAACAGGAAGCGATCTCGGGTCCGTATTAAGCGCCATGTTGATCCTACAGATGATCGAACGGATGGGGGAAAAGAAGGAACAGAAGACGGACGACGCGACGGTGAAGATCCTGGATAAGTTTCTGGATCACCTTCAGTCGGAACTCGAAGAAGAGCGGCAGAGGGGTCCGTCCACGATAGACCGACATGTCCACCAAATCGCCGAATCCCTGGTCACGCAGCGCATCCTCGAACAAAATGACCCCCTGAGCTACGCGCGCCGTCTCAAGGAGCTCCGGGAACTCCTCGCCGATCTCGGCGGTGGGGAGTCCAACCGCATCACTCCGGAATACCTGCAGCTCAAGGAAATTGAGGAGCGGCGGCACGCGCGCGAACTCGAGCATCTGGAGAAGGTCCGGCAGCATGAGTCCTCGCGCCAGATCTGGCAGGAGGCCGTGCCTAAGGCCCTTGAAGGCCTGGCGCGTGTGCTGTCCGGGTTCGGCCTCGTCCCGGTGCCGCAGGGAGCATCGGTGCCGGAAGAATTGGTCCGCGAGGAGGCAGCCCAGCTTGGCCAGTGAGCGCCTGACGTTCATACAGAGGCTGGTTCTGAACCACGCGGCGGGCCAGCTCGCCAATCTCATCCTCCGCGTGGGCGTGGACACGGTTCGGGAGTGGGCGCGAACCGGCGCGGACCTCGCCGCGCTGGTTGGCCCGGACATGCCCATTCCCTCCCTGGGCATCCCCTTGCCCTCTCTCCTGCATGCGCTCAGGACGATGGATGACCGAGCCTGGGTCGAACTCCGCGACCGGTACCTCCCTGCCGTTGCCGATGCGCTGCGACGCGCAGGCCGGTCGGAGGACGCGCATCAGGTCGAGCGTGCCGCCGCCATCTGTACCGTTGTGGATGGGTGGTACCGTGGGAGTATGGCAAGACTCCGTGATCACGTCCTTCAGAAGCTCGAGGAGGGCACCGCCCATGCTCAGCACCGGTGAACGTGCAGCGCTGATTTCCCTGGGGGGGCTCGCCATTCTGGCAGGAGGGTGGATCGCAGGGGTGGAGGCAGGCGTCCTCCCAAACCCGTTCGCCCCCCAGCCTCCGCCAGGAACACCTACCATCGTGCGGTGGCCGCAGACGTTCGCCCAGGCGAAGCGCGCCATCGTCCAGCTGGATGTGCTCTGGTTTCAGAACCGGGGCAACCCCACGCTCCAGCAGCAGCTCCACATCGAGGCAAATGCCATTCGCGCCGCGTATCCCGGCAGCGGTCCTCCGGACGGGTATACGTGCCAGCAGCTCGTACAAATGGGCGTGCTCTCGCCGTCGTACTGCACCGGCACGAGCGCCGACCTTGCGAGCGTATAGGAGGTGGCTCCCATGGCACGCAGCAGCACACCTCGTACTCAGCCCGCAGGGAGCCTAGGTCAGGCACCTGGCCGTCCTGTAAGCGTGCCTCTTTCGCCGCCTGCCTATCAGGTCCGGCAGCAGGCTGGACTGAGCCTGCCGAATGCGGCGCAGCTTGCCGAGGCCCTCGTCGGCGTGCTCGGGGGCGCGGCCATCTCTGCTGTCTTCATCACCCTTCTGCCTCCAACCAACAAGTGGGTCGCCGCGCTATTGACAGGCTCGCTCGGGGCGCTCCTCGCCGCCACGAGCCCAATCGGGACCATCGCTGAAGAGGCGGGCATGGGGGCATTCGCGGCGTCAGCTAGCTGGATCTACTTCGACCTTGCGGGTCAGGTGAGTCCGCAGCCGCCCCAGGTGACCGGTAGCAACGGCTAGCTGTTACCGTGCTGGCGTATCTCGCGTGTACGATGCGGGCAGGAAGGACTCTCCCCGGGGAGTGGTGTCCGTGTACCAGGAGAACTGGATCACCGATGCGGTGAGTGCTCTGACTGCGATCGGCACAGGCTACCTGTTCACGGCGTGGCGCAAGCTCGAGTCCAAGCCTGTGATCCCCCTCGTTGCCGAGGGCGTGGTCGGCGTGGGAGCGCTCGGGACGAAGCATGTCGTCGGTAACCCCTTGCTGCATGAGATGCTCGAGGCGGTCGGGTATTACTCCATTGGGCAGGTCGGCAACTGGGTCGCTGAGGCAACCACCACGTTTGGCGGCAAGGGCCCTGGCGCTCCTCCCGTGTTCCTCCCGGGCAGTGCGTCGTCCAGCTCGAGTTCCATCGCCGTGCAACGCGCGCTCGCAGCTGCTCGGGCAGCCGCAGCGCAGCGTCCCGCTCCGGCTGTACAGGCCGCTCCCGCACGCGTAGGCGCTGGGTTTGGCGGCTGGGACGCGCAGTTCGAGGGAGACTGAGGGTGCGCCAGGAGTTGACCTAGACCACCTCGGTGAGGTGTACGTATGGGTAAGGCTGACGAAGCACTCGAGGCCCGAAAGAGACGTGTGATGCAGGAGGTGGCGCGCGCGCTCGACAGGTTACGCTACGGTGCAGTTACGGTAACCGTCCAGGACGGAGTACCGGTATTCGTGAGAGTCGAGGAACAACACCGCGTGAGCTGACGCGACACCTCCACCGTATATCCCGCCTCGGCTGACCGAGCGACGGAGGCCGATCGTCCAGGGTTCGCACCCTGGATGGTCGGCCTCCGCCGCGTCTATGCGGCGGAACAACCACAGGGCCAAATCGGCGGCCCAGAGGAGGTAGTACGATGCCGGGAGTTGAGGTAGGGCCTGGCCAGCTGCTCGCCGACGTGCAGGTGATCTCGCTCGGCGCAGGCCAGACGTTGCAGTCCATCAGCGGGGCCACGAACACAGTCGGTGGGGGCACCGTCCAGATGACCCCCAACAGCGTGAACACAACGTCGCCGAAGTCCGGGCAGTATTGGGATGGGCTCCTCCTTGTCGTCTTTCCCGGAACGCTCGCTCCTGGGGCTACGGCTCCGGACCTGAAGCTCCAGATCCACGTCGATGGCGTGGACTACACGGCGAGCATGTACCTGGACATCTCGATTGATGGCTGCATGCTTCCCCGACCGCAGAACTCGGTGGGCAAGAAGTTCGTGCGCCTTGGCGAGTCGATGTATGTGGCAGCCTTGGCGGCGCAGAGAAATGGGGCCCCCCCAGGGTCGCTCCGCAACATGGCGACTCGGTTCACCGGGCTCAAGATTACCGATGAGATCACCTTCTACTTCACATCGAACAGTGGCTTTACGTCGTCCACATTCGTCGAGCCCCCCACGGTGCAGCTCTACGGTGATGTCTATGACGCCGCCTCGCTGCGTTGGTTGCAGCAGGTCCTCGGCTGGAACCCGACGATTTCGGAGACCTCCGTCCGCCGTGCGAGCCAGGGGTTGCCTCCGTACCAGCAGGCGCACCAGTCGCTCGGCCCTGGGGCGTCGGCGTGGAACACGCTCCCTGGTGGGCCTCAGCAGGGCGGGGTGAAGGTCTACCGGTTCCTCAAGTTCTCGACCAACGCTCAGCCCGTGTCGGGCAACCAGCCCTATGGGTTGACAAAGGTGACGGCTCTCAACGGCGGGACCAACAACATTCCCCCGAACGAAGACCTCGGCTTCAAGTTCGCCGGGACCGGCAATGCGGTCAAGCTGCTTGAGCTCGGCCATCGTCCGGCCCCAGGTGCAGGTTACATCGGCCTGTACTTCGGTGGCAGCGAGATCTACCCGGGTGACACCAGCCTCGGCACGCCTTCAACCTACGGCAACCCGCGTATTCCGTTCGGTGCGGTGCAGCCGTGGAGACCTGAGTCGAACCTCTGGTACGCGCTCCCTGCCTGGGGGAGCTGGGCAGGTGAGCCGAGCCCGGAACTCGTCGCCGGTGAGGACGCCGCAATCGCCATCGCGGCGCAGAATGGGCAGACGATCGCCGCAGGTGCGGATGAGGTGGCCCTTGGCGGCGTGCTGATCGTCGTTGGCTCTCTGAGTGCTTTTTGAGAGGTGATGCTGTGTGAGCCCGAACACGAAGACGGCCCTAATCGCGGCCGCCGCCTCGACCACGCAGTCTCTGCCCGAGCCTGCCGCGGCGGTGACAGTTGCCTATATCTTGAACGGCGCGGCAACGGCTGGTTCGCCCATCACAGGTACCGAGCTCACGGTGACGACCGGCACGCCTACTGCGAGCCAAATCCAGTTCACGGGCACGCCGCACGCGCCCTCGAGCACGGTCACCCTCTCGGCTGCTCCGACTGCGGGTGAGCTGCTTCTCGTCACCTACGTTCCTCTCGGCGCACTCGGCGCTGCCGCGTAGCGCGCTCCTGGGCTAGGGAATCGTCCCTAGCCCGGAGAGGCGAGAGCGCGTATCCTCCCTCCTCATGGTCCGCATGCCCACGCGCTCTCACCTCTCCGGAGAACCAGGAGGTCGCCCAACAGGAGAGACGGGAGGCTGAAGTCCCATGGGCGCGAGTTTCGGCAGAGATCAGATCGCCCAAGCACGGTACGGCTATGAACGCGTCACCTACACGTGGGGTCCGGGGACGCTCGGCACAGGCCTCACCCCTGTCTTTGACGTGTCGGGGTGGAACCCAACAGACGACCCGGCACAGAAGGCGGTGGTGCTCGAGGCCATCGCAGTGACGCAAAACCCAGCGGTGCAGCTCATCTGGACCTACGACGGGTCCTCGAGCAACGTCGCCCAGGGGTGGACCGACGCGTTCCCCGCAGGGCTACGGCCCTACACGCTCCACGCCCAGGCAGTGAGCCGGATCAGCCTCGCCGTGAACAACGTCAGCGGTTCGGCCATCACGGGGTTCCAGCTGAACTACACCGTCTCCGTGCGACTCCTGACGGTTGCCGAGAAGCTACTCTACGGCTACCCTCTGAGCCCTGCCGACCTCGACGCGTTGAAGACGCTTCCGCCCGTGGACGGCCAAGACGGCCTGCAGCAGGTGCAGGCGCTTGTCGCCAAGGGGACGCTTCCGATCGACTTCCGCAGTCGTACGTACGACGCGCTGTTCGCCAACCGACGGCTCCCCGATCTCGGCGTCGCCGTGCCGCAGCACCTCACAATCCCTACTGGAGGATCGTCCGCAACACAGGCCATACCGGTCGCGCGCGGCCAGTACGGCCTTCTCGTGGCCATGGGCGTCGAAGGCCAGCCGACCGTGACGCTGTCGATCGACCGGGACAGCGACCTCGGGTACTGGCAGTTCAATGGCGCGGCTGTAGCCGCAGCAGACGACGCGCCTCTAAATGCCTTCATCCCATTCAAGGAGCGCCTTGTGATCAACGTCCTCGGCTCGCCCGGGACCTATGCGATCCGTCCATACGTCCTCTCGCTTGCGCCGAGCGACCTCCTGACGCTCCACCTCCGCCTTTCGACGACGCCCCAGGCGAACTACGCCAAGGTGGTGGCAGGCCTGCAATGAGCACGGATCTCACACGTCAGGTCCAGCAGTTCGAACAGCTCCACCAGGGTCTACTGGAAGGCATAACCTCACCTGGGGTTCTCACAGGCGAGCAGCTGATCCTCGCTGCGTTGATGCGGATCTCGCAGCAGCTCGCCGCCATCCAGCAGGCGCTTTCTGGCAAGGTCACCGTTCCGTCGTTCCCCGCGCCGCCGTCCGCACCGGAGACGACGATCGCCTTGTCCATTCCGCTGACGCAGCTCGACATCGACCAGTTCGTCATCGCGGCGGGCCAGACGCCGGGACAAGGCACGGCAGGATACGAGAGCGGGTACCTGACGCAGTTCGCCGTCACGGTCCCCGCAGCCTCGGCATCCGGCCTAGGCGAGGCCGTCGTCTACCTCACGCCCCCTCCCGGGTACGTTGTGACCCTGGTCGCTCCTGCGGTGGTCACGACAAGCGATGTCGGCGCGAATGTTCAGGTCATCATCTACACCGACGGCAAACCATCTATCGGACCAAACGGGTTCGTGCTCGGCCCATCGGTGCAGATCAACGTTGCGCAATACCTTGTGGTTCAGAATCCCGAGACCGGACTCCAGATCGAGTTCCTCAACCCGTCCTCGTCTTCGGTGACCATCTGGCTCTTCGCCAACGCGATGGTCATCCCGCGGACTTTCTTCGAGCAGTTCTACCAGACGTTGTTGAATTATGGGTATCAGCAGATCAAGTCCACCCTCAACATTACGGGGGTGTAGGACGTGCGCGTCTACCGCTGTGACCGCCATGGCACGGAAATCTGGATCGAACGAGAGGACCCCGAGAGGCGGGTGTACCGGTTTCCCCCGCTCCCCCAGGGCCCGCATCCGTTCTGCGCGCTTCTGACCGCCACGCATCTTGGGGCCGGGCGGGTCCAGGCGCGCCACCCTCTGACAGGTGATCCGTTGGCCCTGTCGTGTGATGTCACCGTTCGTGAGGTTTGACCGCCAGCAGGAGCCCATACATGCCGACGGTCCGGAACACCCTCCACTGCCAGTAGGCTCCGAGCCAGTTGCGTCTCTCCTCATCCGAGAGCAGCCACGCGAAGGGGGTGAAGCCAAGGTGGAGTACGAGGAGACGCACCGCGGATGGCAGCACATGCCGAGTGATGTCCCGGGCGGTCCGGATCTCGAACCCGATCCTTTCCGCCTCGGCGAGCACCTCGGGCCACACCCCGAGCGTCGGCAGAGCCCACGCGTCGCAGAAGGCGAGCAGTGTCTCTCGTTCCTCCCTTGTGCGTGGGGGTCGCCGTGTGAACCCGTCCGCCATGACGAGCCGTCCTCCTGGGCGCAGGACACGGTAGGCCTCTCTGAGGAACTCCGCCTTGGCCGTCCCTGGAGCGTAGCACGCCGACTCAAGTGCCCAGACAACATCCACGGAATCTCCCGGAAGCCCC
>Ga0208448_100035_pt1 | contig 9897 bp, 13 predicted proteins | sample OSPB_Mat_virus_9_FD_187143 | JGI IMG/M metagenome (GOLD analysis project Ga0208448, IMG submission 187143) | Extremophilic microbial mat communities from Yellowstone National Park, USA - OSPB_Mat_virus_9_15 (SPAdes) (version 2) | ecosystem: Environmental > Aquatic > Thermal springs > Hot (42-90C)...
TATAATTCACGTTAACCCAAACCACGTCTACGTATTCTACTTGTGTGTTAATAACTGGAACACGTGCGTAACCTGTTCCATTGGTAAGCGTGTAGCCTTCTGCTACTTCCGTTAGGTTATTTGAGTTGGGGCCAACAAAAATGGCATACGGTTGGGGGGTTCCATTTACGGGACTGAACTGGAATTCCAAATAGAAATAGGAATACGCGAGCGGGTTTACGGGCGGCGTTGAGACTATTGAGATACTGGAAGCTAAACTGATTATGGCAAAAACGGGTATAACTAATAGTAACAGTAATGGCCACTTCATTAAGTGTAAAAAAGAGTACGGATTTAAAAAGGCCTAACTTGCTCCTATTAAAACTAACGTCTCAAAAGTCAGAAAGACTAAACTTATAAAGAAGTTCAGTATTGGGACTACAAGAGAAAAGAAGTGTTTCTCTTTTAGGAAGTAAAAAGATAAAAATAACGCGTAGACTGAAGCACTGAAATCTAAGTAAAGCATTGTAGAAAAACTGGGGTAAAAGACCTTTTCGTGAAGAGCCACAAATAGACCTACGTCTATTATCCATGATAAGAAGAAAATCCCTACATAACTTAAACCTCTAAACCATGACTTTTGAACCAAAGGCATAAATGAAATAACGAAAAAAGATTTTATCTTTTTATGGAATTAGATAGGCATTATACGGACTGAGAGACATGCTTAAAGGTATTCTATAATAGTAGTACAAGAACATGGCTAATGCTTGAACGCTTACTATTGTAGTTTCAGCGTTTGCTATGATAACTCCTGGCCATTCCACTTCTTCTGGTAGCCCTCCTGATAAAGTCCCTCCGTATTGACCCCAAGCCTGCTCAGCCGCACTAACTACCGTAGGTCTCGAAGTTGAAAACACTGGATCGTTAGTGAAGCCTGTCTCGAAACCTCCTATATCTGTGGGCACAATTACGTTACTCTCTTGTCCGTTTATCTTGGCATAACCGCTCCCCTGCCATTGTGTTTGGATAAGCGTATTCAGAATCGGTATTACTTGGCTCCATGAAATATATCCGTTCCCTGCTAGCGTTGAACCTAATGCCACTGCGTCAGCATAACGTAATGTATCGTTACTACCTTCCGAATATATCGAATAGAAATTACCGTTAGCGAAAATAGCGAAAGTGTAATATAACCCGTGGTTTCTCTGATAGAAGTTATATATATCGTTCCATGCTGATAGAGCATTACTCCATTGCCCTACATTCGTGTAATATAAACCTTCTTCTTCATATGCCAATGGATCATAATAGCCTCCACCGAATCCCATAGAATAGGTTTGATTCATCCCAACAATACTAGAGTTCAGCAACTCGGCCCATATCTGCCCGCCACCATTTTCGTTTATGACAACTAGACCGCTCTTGTAAGGATATGCGTTAGGGAAGAGCAGATTAAACGTATCATTCTTATATTTAGGCCAATTATTGTTTATCGCGTCATAGAAGTTTATCCCCATATTAGGTTGTAACGGATAGCCGAATAATGTTGCATAGTAGCTTGCAGGCTGATTTCCATCTTTACCCCATACGCCTACGGCACTCTGTATGTAATAAACAGTGCTATTAAACGAATTATGAAACGGTGATAATAAAGGCGATTCTTCAGTAAGCATATCCATCATTTCTTGTACATGTCTTATCGTGATTCTGAAACTATGAAAGTATTGATCAGGGTATGGAGGAAGAGTGTAAGGAAACGCGTTTAGCGGTACATTAAGCAAAGGTGAAGCAGGATAGAAATATTGTCCGGGCTGTGTATATTCCCATGCTGTGCCATTTACCTGGTTTAGTACAAACCCAGAAGCTAAGTAAGGGTGAACAGTCTGAACGGAACTCGCTGTGTAATTGATGTTAACTATGACTTGAACAGACCATATACCTGACGAAGGGTTCCCATAGTTTACAACCTCATTAGCCTCAAAAATATTCAACTTATAATAATAAATATAGCCTGTCGTCGGATCGATTGTCTCATTACCATACGTGTATGCATCATACGACACTGAAACTTTAGTAGCAGTCTCGGAAACCAGACTAACGGAGATACCGGGGGCGAAACTTTCTGGAATTAGAGTAACAATAAGCCAACCGGTATGCTTGGGAGTACCGTAAACAGGAGTACCGTAAACAGAAGGACTATTGGCGGGGGCACCGGGTACAAAATACGCAGTAGAACCATTAGTATAAGTAACTAAAAATGATACTGAAGGTGAAGCGTATTCCGGAACATAACCATAACCGTTAATAGCCTCACCCATGTTGAGTAAGTAGTCGAGTCCCATTGATATCTCATTCTGTATTGTAGCTATCAACGAATTGCCGAAGTAACCGGTTTGCAATAACAGGAAACCCGCATAAGCGGCTCCCGTTGATGCATGGACTTCAACCTCAGAAGTCGAGAACGTTGGAGAAACTTGAGCAGTAACATTGGTTACTAACTGGTTCCCAATATAGTAAGCTACCCATATTTCGTTATAAGTAATCCCAACTTCTAAACTGAAGGCTTCCCAAGGTGTAGGTACTGCACTTATTTGCTGCCATAGTACCAACCCCTGCGAAGTGTAAACGAATATCGCAGGACCTGGATACTTGTTAGAACCTGAATAGAATTCTACACCTACCATTGTACCTCCGTTGGAAGATACTGAACCCGACCCTGCTCCTCCTTTGAAGTTTACAGGCGATGAAGGTCCTAATACTAGGGCTATCTCGTCGGCGGGTGGATTTGAAGCATTAATCATTACCGCCTGTAACGTATATACCCCGTAATTTGCCGTAACACTGTTATTCAGAATGACGTAACCACTTTGTTTAGTAGTTTGTGTCAACAGGAACCCTGCGGTATAACCTATGGGACCGTTTAGAACGGCATATTCTGCAGAACCTCCTTCTGATGAGATCCCACCACTGTTTAACCAGAAATTGAATACTGTGTCGCTACTATTGACTACTGTGCCGACGCCTGCTGTGAGTGGCACTGCTGTGGTTGCAATAAAAATAGACAGTATTAATATTGAAAGAAGCTGTTTTCCTTTCATTGAAGGGCCAAAAAGAGAATGGTTTTATAAAGGGCACAATCCAAGAAGGGGCCTAGAAAAACGGGAAATTAAAATGAGATGAGATGCGATTTCCTCAAGTGATCAAGTATATTGCTTGACTTCCTGGAACAGAATGGACATTTCCCGTCGCTGAATTCATAGTAACGGACGTGTTCAATGAGTGCCTTCCTTGACGGGAATGTAGTGTAGCAGACTGGACAGACCCACTTCAGGACGCTCGTGAGCGAGGCCCAACGTTGTAAGTTCTCATCTATCATAACTGGATTCGAAAGGATAGTCCTTATCACATTACGCACTAGCTCACGTTTCTTCTCGCCTAAACTCTTCCAAGCTTCATATTGTTCATCATTTACACGTAGTGATATCACACGGGACATCTCATCATCACATCCCAGAGAAACCACGAGTATACAAATGTATACACCGTCAGAGGATCAAGTATACACGTTTTCATAACTTGATCCTCTCTACTTTTAATTTAAGTTCCTGCCAATCCTCACCGTCTTCCTCCAGAAGCCGTGAGATAGCGAGTCTCACTGCTTCCGAACGACTAAGGCGGTGCTTAGCAGCGTAAACGTCGAGAAGATAAAACATGTCATCATCAATTTTGCAAGTCAGGACTTTCATGATCCCAGCTCCTCTGTTTCGAAGTAAATCTCACCGTTTTCATCCACGATCAACCGCTTCGCTTCGAAGTGTATCGCTATGTATTTTCTGTCAAGTAACACCCACAGTATTCGTTCTTTATTTATAAGATACGTTTTGTTTTTCGCTTCGAAAACAAAAAATTGTGGAAACTCAGAAACAATTCTCTTCTTCAAATTTTGTAACACGGTTCCGGATTCCATTACCAAAGAGTATAGACTTTGTGGTATTTAAGCTTTACTGGGTATATCCAACGTGCAACTATCGTAAAACGGTAATACAAAGTTTATGCTTAGTAAAGCTTAAATAACACGAGACAGAAACTTTATACAGACCAAACATGTCCGAAATAACACACATAACTCATCTAACTGTGAAACTAGATAGAAAAATGAAAGATCTTTTTTCACATTTGTGCGAAGCGGAGGGCATAGATGTTAGCCAAGGAGTACGTGAACTCTTGGCTGAAGCCCTCGCCCGGGGATACATAGTAAAAGAGAGAAAGGAAAGACTGCAAAAGATTGCAGGAGGCGCCAATGGATGAAAGTGTTAATGAAGCGAGAAAAACTGCCAATCGTAAAGCCTTTTGATGAAGTAACAGTCCAAGTATTACAATCTCCGAGAGCCAGTGAAAGAGAGATAGCGTTGAAAGATGGTACCGTAAAGAAGATCGAAGATTACAGCGTTGTCATAAAGCCAATAAGCGGAAAGTTTGAGAGCGTTGTAGAGAAAGTGGTTACAAAGACAGAAGACGGCGATGAAATTGTGAAGTCTAAGAAATATGACGCGAGTGAACTAGGAGATAAAGCGATAATGAAGCTGACAGGCAGAGCTTATGAAGTGTTATACGACGCATGGGAGAGTAAACAAATTGCTGAGGGTACGAGGCTGAAGATCAGAGTGACTAAGAAACAAAATAAGACCTACTTCGACGAGATCCTAATTATTGACGACGAACAAGAGGAGGAGACGGAAGAAAGGGTAGAAGAGGAAGAAACGGAGGGAAAGAACGAAAAAGGAGCAAAAAAGGTAACACAGACCAAACCGAAACTGAAGGGATAAGGTTTTTTGCAGCCGCCGTTTACACCGGGGCGGTATAAGTGAGGAGGTATAAGTATGAGTCAGAGTGTGTTAGTGCTGAAATCGAAATAGAAGTGAACGATGAAGACAGCTACGCTACAATTGACGACGGTACCGTTTTTATTATTCCTTCTTATCATTTTCTTAGAGATGGCAAAGAAGTAAAATATCCTTTAACGGAAGGCGTCTTTAAACGAAGTGGAGAGTGCACTTCTCTAAGACGGGAGAAAGAGAAATTTAACGATTTTCTAAGACAGACGCTATCGGATAATACGATAGAGAAACCTCTCCAAGAATGGATAATGAAGGAGTTTCCAGAGCAATGGGAGAAACTGAGAAAAGACCCCATCGGCTGGTTCCTTCGACAATCGGAGAAATGGCACATCGGTGATGACGAGGTAAAACTGTTGACGTTGATAGCGATCAAGTCGGCCTTTTACCAGGGTCTCCCTAAGGTCGGTGTACTCGTTTTAGGATCATCAGGAGCTGGGAAGTCGTCAGCCGTCAAGAGCATCACAAACATGTTCGCACTTAAGGAGGGTTACGGTTCCGTTTTATGGGTTTCAAACTTAACGAGAAAAGCACTTAGCTATTTAGCGTTTGAGGATAACGGGAAATTATTGAAGAACCGGTGTTTATTCATTGTCGAAACTATCGACATTGACGCATTGAAAGAGCTCAGTCTCTTAATGACCGAGGGTAGGCTGGCAAACCTAACCGCAAAAAGTACGGATGATAAGTTGGGAAGTAGTTACGGTATAGTAGATTACCCACCTAGTGTCGTTTCTACTGCAGTAAACGTTGATTATTCAAATGACCAAGTGACGCAAATCATGAGCCGATTCCTGACTGTCGCTTTAGACCTTGAGAGGGGTGACACTGAAAAGATTTACGAGAAGATAGCTGAACGTGGTGACACTGCTTTCGAGTATGACCCCGTTACGAAGTATCTGGCTATCGCCTGGATGTACTACACACCGAAGACGGTGAGACTCCCGAAAGAGATAGCCATGAAATTCAAGGCCGTTATAACGGAATACAACCAATACGCCTTCCGTGTTTACGACCAAGGTTTGAAGGTGATGAAAGTGTTCGCGTCACTCCTGGGGAAGGAAACAGTCGATGAAGAGGTTTACTCACTGTTCTCGCAAAAACTGTTACGTTACTTCTTGGTGTCGGCCGTAGGTCTGACGAGTGTCGAGTTAAAGGCGTTAGAAGCGACTAGCAGTGAATTCGAAGAAACGAAGACCATAGCCATGAGGCTGAAGGTTGACACAGAGACAGCCAAGTCGTGGCTTTTCAATCTGGCGAAGAAGGGGCTGGTCGATCTGGATAAGGACAAAGCGAATAGGAACAGGTGGAGGCGTAATGAGTTTGGACAAAAGGTCATAGACTTGGTCGTTAACGGTTATACAGAAGAGAGGGGCGGCGACGGTAATCTGAAGTTCGCAGGGAACATGATAGACATTTACAAAGATCTAAAAGGTAAGCAGTTTACGATTAGCGAATTTTACGGTATACTTGGCGACAAGATCGCAGAGAAGATACTGAAATGGGCCGAAGAAAGGGGCTTAGTAACACACAAAACGATAGATGGTGAAGATTATGTCGAGTTCTTGTAAGCAGTTTGACGGAGTAATCACTGACAACGAAACAATAGAAAAGGCCAAAGCGTGCTTGCGTTTGGCGTTTCTTTACATCGACAAGACTGTGGACCCACCGGTATTCCGTTATATCGAACCCAACTACAGTTATGAAATAATAGGGTGGAAAAGGGAAGACGGCGAAGTTTACTACATTGTGAGACTTAAAGGCGGTACCGTGTTACAGATCAGCGAATTGGAACTAAAACATATCAACGTTTTGTTAAAGATTAGAGAGAAGTTTAACAACCTTTGAATTTTTCTACATGCTCACTAATTTCTTCTAAGGACACCCCATTTTTCGGGGGGTCACTTTTAAAAATTAGTGACGACTTAGACGATTTGAAAATTCAGCAACCCTCACTAATTTTTAAAAGCAAACTCTTCCGGAGTAGGTGTGCTTTAAACTTTTGTAAGTTTGGTTTAAACTTTTGTAGACGGGGTTTAAACTACACCTAGTTTCTGGACACTTGCTTTTAAAAATTAGTGAGCACTTAGACAATTACAGATTTTCTAAACCCTCACTAATTTGTTCTAGAAAACTTTGCCAGAATAGGTGTCCGGAGCGTGAGACCGGTTAAGCTTTTAGTCGTATAAACGTTATACATAGTAAGACTTAAATACTACAAAGTGCTAACTATAGTTAGTGGTCTGGATGACCCAAACCCAAACCTCAAATCAAGAAGTAGAAAAGGCAATAATTAAGGCAATATTAAGAACCGGGAGGCTGTTAGTGTATAGGCAGGAACTAGAGGACGTAGAGTATGCAGAAGTTGGTGATTATGTATTTAGGTACAATGAGAACGACAGTGGCTTTGACATTTTAATGCACCCAGACCTGTTAAAATTAGATGAGAGGGAAATCGAAATCTTTAGCAAAATCTACACGGTTGCTGAGGATATGGACATAGATCAACTGAGCGACTTGATAACTAAATACATTACGCGAGAGATGCAGACATGCACGAAGACCGGGCACGTCTGGTTTGAGATCCTGCAGAAGGCCAGAAACTACTTTGACATAGAAACGGATGATAGTGAATACAATTACAACACGTACACCGGTAAAACGATATATAAGATAAAGGAAGGTGAAATGACACTAGCTACAATCACGGAAGACAGTTACTACTGCAATTACTGCATAAGCGACCCTAGTATAGCTGTCGGTATACAGAAATGCGTTAAGTATTACCCGGGTGAATGAGATGGAAAGTAGAAGAAGTAGAAAAGCAAGAAAGGAAAACAAAAAACTGTTCGAAAAAGTATACCTGGATGACCCTGAATACAGGGCTATTTTAATTAGAAAAATAGTAAAGGAGGATAGTGTGATGTTGGATATCGTAGATAATTTAACCAAACTCTTCCAGGAGGAGGATGGACAATGATTTATCTGGCTAATGCTTTCAGTCCCAGCATGTTGCCGAAGTTACCCAGTGATGTCGAGTTCTTATCAGTTGATATTAAGGAGTTCTGCCAAGCTGTTAACAGACTAGATGTAAATGCAATCGGCCATCAAGGCACGGTCGATTTGGTTAACACTTTATGTGGATCAAATTTGAAGGTAAATAGAATTAGTATTAATGCAAATATTGGAGATGAAATCTATATAATAGCGTTGTCACTGAGGTTAGAGGAAGGAAAGATACTGAAGTCCGACGAAATTCAGAAGCTTTACGAGGAGGGTAAAATAAAGTTTGTAAAGGCGAAAGTCTACGGCCCGATCTTGAAAGAGCTAAGCGAGTGCGGAGGAGTGTGTGACGAAGCCACATATGATACATTGGCATATAGGGCAAAGGTGAAAGAGCAATGATCATTCGATTCAGAAGTAGAGAGGAATATGAACGATGGGTTTCCTGGCAGAGTTCCAACGTCAAAGAGAAGGCTAAACGGTTCGGTGAAACTTTCCCAAACACAATCCCCATAGTCGTGGCCATTGAGGCCGACACGTCCCAAACGGGCGAGGCGTCTACGGCCCATATTTTTGTCCATCCCGAAGTCCAAGAACTCCTTAAGTGGATCGTAGGCGATTAACGGGTTTTTGTAACCCTGCTCACTTCTCACACTTTTTTTCTTGTAACAGCCAGCTCTCACGCTGATGGTGGGAGGGTTACTAGAGTGTAACGCTGGTTTCTACTCTTCAGGAAGTCACCTTCTCAGAGAGCGAAGAAAGGTTACAGTTTATTAACCCTGGTTTGCGACTCTAAGCCATGAACACCCGGGCTTTAGTCTTGTTTTATTTGGGACGTAAGAGCTGTGCGACTCTTGTAGAAATCTGTAGAGATCTGCAGATGGACGAGAATAACGCCAAAGTCACCCTTAGCCGACTCGCAAAGGAGCACTATATAACCAGACGATGGCTCAGGGATGTGTCAGGTAAAAGGAAACGACTTTATTGCATAAGCACAACAAAAATAAAAGAATACAGTGTTTAGAACAGATACAGACCTGTACCCCGTTAGCACCCCTTAATTTACGTTATTTTTCACGTCTTTTCGGCTAAGAGAGACCCTAATTTGCGTCAATAAGTCTAACTCTTTCCCTTTTCTCTTCTTTAAGTATTCAGTGTAAAAGTCATCAGGCAACTCGACTTTGAAATAATCTATTGCCTTATGTGTTGATTTAGTTGTAAAATCACCACGGGTATTTCTTGTAAATTCTTTTTCGTATAATAACGCCTTCGCAAATTTCTTTTTCTTATTATTCCAAACAATTTTTATTTGGTACCACCCCTTCTCCCTCAGGAAATATGCTATATCGTCAGGAGCGGGAGTTGTGAAAATAACCGCTGATACTCTAGTCCTGATGAGGGCGTAATACGAATAAAAGGCCTTCATGTAGTCTTTATACCAATAATACTTAGATAGCCAAATGGCGGCGTCATCGAATACAATGTAAGGTATTCTTTGATCTTTTTCAGTGAGTTGCTGAATGTAGTCTAACGCTTCCGGCAATTCGAAAAAGTAATTAACGTATTTCCACGCTTCGTCTTTCGTCTCTAGACCACGTAGCTCATATTCAACGTCTCTCGCTACCTTAAACGCATACGTGGTTTTCCCAGTCCCCTGAGGGCCGAATATGACCGCTGACACGAAACCCGTGCTGTTATACGCTTCTACTATCTTTTGTGCCAACCACAGAAGCTCACTCATTTCGCCCGTCCTCCATGTCAGAGTCCTTACCTCCATGAAGTAACTGCTTAAACAGGCTCTTATTCACGTTCTCTCTCACCTGGCCTGATGACACTCTCAGAACTCTTAAGATGTCCCTTCTTCCTCTTCCGCCCTTTGAAACTAGATAATGCTTAAGTTTGTGAGCGTATTCCGCTAGCTCCGTGACCGGCTCTTCACCGAAATAACTAGGGAGTCTCGCAAACTCAAACGCCGTTAGGATTAGGGTTATCTGGTTTCCACTAAGGTAGAACATGG
>Ga0208448_100036_pt1 | contig 9850 bp, 7 predicted proteins | sample OSPB_Mat_virus_9_FD_187143 | JGI IMG/M metagenome (GOLD analysis project Ga0208448, IMG submission 187143) | Extremophilic microbial mat communities from Yellowstone National Park, USA - OSPB_Mat_virus_9_15 (SPAdes) (version 2) | ecosystem: Environmental > Aquatic > Thermal springs > Hot (42-90C) >...
GCTCAAGGGTAGGTGAAGCTGTGGAGGCACTGAGGAAGTTCTGTGAAACAGGGAAGACCCAAGTACTTGTGAAGATAGAAAAACACAGAGACCCTAGAGACCAAAGGCTTATGGTGCTTCCTGAGGAACTGAGGAAAGGCCAAGGGAGAGTGCTCTTAGAGCAAGCCTGTGCCTGGCTGTCAGGCGTGGAAAAGCCAAAAGAGGCCGTCAAGTCCTACTGTAGGAGGGCCTACGGCTTCAACACCCACGCCCTCAGGTATTCCTTTGTAACCTACATGCTGAAAAGAGGTGTAAGCCCTTCCGTGGTGGCAAAAATTACAGGTCATACTACGCTTGAGAGCATTCTGCACTATACCGAAAGGAAGACGGCTGAGGACTTGTTAAAAGACCTGTTTAGGGAGCTGGCCTGAGAGCCTTGAGGCTCATACCTAGGAGGGCAAGGGCACTGTGGAATAGGACAAGGAAAAGGCTACAAAGCCAGTCTAAAAAAGGTGTTTAAAAGCTAGGCCTTCTGCACATACCTACGCCCGCTGTCCTGCACCGTGCTCCTACTGGCCAATATGCCAGCTGGTATGGCCACCAGTATGGTCGCTATGGCTACAAGGACGTAGATTGAGGACAGGGACAGGCCGCTTGACGTGGTTGATTTTGCGGTCACCGTAGAGGTGATTGTGGTGGTTACATATATCGTAGTGGCGGCCGCAGTCACCGTAGAAGTCACCGTAGAAGTGGTTGTAAGCGTAGTTGTTTTGGTGGTTGTTGATACGATGGTTGTATATGCAATAGTTGTGGTTATGGTTGTGGTGATTGTGGTCGTGACAACCTTGGTGACCGTGACCGTAGATGTGTTTGTGGTTGTGGAAGATGTGTTTGTGGTGGTGGTGGTTGTAGGTGTTGTGGATGTGGTGGAAGATGTTGTGGATGTGGAAGATGTGTTTGTGGTGGTGGTGGTTGTAGGTGTTGTGGATGTGGTGGAAGATGTTGTGGATGTGGAAGATGTTGTGGATGTGTTTGTGTTTGTGGTTGTGGATGTGGTGGAAGATGTTGTGGATGTGGAAGATGTTACGGCGGTCAGGCTTCCGGTGGTTGAGACGGTTGTGATGCCGGATGCTACTGCATTTATTGATGTCGGTGACAGGAAGGGCTGGAGAACTAGAAGGGTGAGTGCGACAGCAAGTGCAACTCCTATTGCTAGCTTCCTAGCCCTTGCACGCATAGTGGCCTGCCCCTTGAAGGTCTTTTGAGCTCAGTCTTAAAAAGACTGTCCAAATTAAAAAAGATGGAAAAGACTATGGCCTCAGCCCTCTACGTAGTGCCTGTGAGTCCTCTCAGCGTCACTTATATAGTGCGGCTCCCTGGGCCTGAAGACCCTCTTAGCAAAGCCGTAGTTCTTGCTGACATATATCAGATAAAATAGGAGGATTAAGGCAAGCAGTAGCATGACAATATTATAGCTGACTGCAAAGCTGACGGCCACGAGGCCTACGTCAGCGGCAAAGGCCAGGAGGTAGCCCCACTTTGCCATATTGTACATTCCAATGCCTCCAAGCAGTGTCAGTATGCCGAGTGCCAGTATAACGGCGTTAGACCCGGTGTTTATCATGAACGGCAGGACTGACTCTAATAGCCCAAAGAGAGCCACTATCATTCCTGGCGTCTTACCTGTGTTTAACTGCATAGCCATACTCCTTACCCTGAGAGAGGAAAAATATCTAGTCTTAAAAATCTTGTCAGGTAGGAAGCTTGGCCTCAGGCCTTCCTAACATAGTGCTTCCTGTCCTTGTCTTCCTCCACCCTCCTAACGTAGCGGCCCCAGCCCTGCCCGCTCTCCCTGACCTCCCTGACAAACCTATTGCCGCTGTCAGCGTTCACCCTTCTGACATACCTATGCATGGCATTGTATATGGCATGTGCCGTGCCTGAGGTTGCGTTAGCGACTATGACTAAAAGTAGCAGGATGGCAATGAATAGCAGGAAGAACACCAGGAAGCTGTCTGAGACCACCAGCACTCTCACGACTGACTCAAACGGAATGCTCACGCCCGTCAGTATGAGGGTCATGGTGTGGTACTGCATGGGCTCTGGTATTATGCCAAGTACCTTGGAGTTCTCAATGGTCACGTACTTGGTTATGTACATAACGGGCTGGAGCTGTGTAAGCAGGGTCAGCACGTACTTGTTGGTGGTGTTGTCATAGATGTTAATGAACGCAAGGTGGCTCTCGGAAGGCAACACGTTAGACATGACTTTCAGCGTGAGCGGCACTGCCCTGCCAGATGTCAGTGTGCCCAGCACGGTCACCAGGCTAACATTAGCTACCGGGTCAATGGGCACTGTCACGTTAGTGAACCATGGCACCACGTATGGGTTAGTTGAGTTGTAAGACGCCATTATGACTAGGTATGGTGCAAAGGGTACCGTCACGGTGCTATTAACCCAGAAGACCCTATTTGCCAGCGGCTTGAACCTCTCCCCAAAGCTTACCATTGACCTTGTCAGTAGCTTTGGCCACTGGCTCAGGTCAGGCGAAGTTACGTTAAAGCATGCGTAGGCTGGCACCGATATGGGTGGGCCAAAGTAGGCTACGTCCACAGCTATCGTGTCGCCAGGCAATAGGTATGGTGGGTGTGCCTGGTGCACCACGTGCCAATATATCATGCCGTAGAGATAGACCACCTCCCATAACGTAACCTTATAGTAGGCAACTGTGTCTGTGACATTAATTGGCGTGGAGTTCTGGTAGTTGGTGAACTGTACCTTAAAGATGTAAGTGCCGTTTGCTGGCCTCAGGGGTATGTTGAGCGGTAACACCAAGCTACCGTTAGGTAGACTATAAGTCACAGCGCCAGACCCAAGGGCACTGCTATAGCTCAGGTTTGACCCTGGGATGGCCAGGTCATAGGCATAGACCCTGAGCGGCAGAACAAAGTCATAGCCAGCCGCTGTGGTTGTTGGGCCAGTAACTCCAACTATTGCCAGCACATTATCATAGAACGGAAGCTCCCAGTTTGGAGCGCTAAGCCTTACCAGGCTGTTTGAGGTCAGGTTCACGGTGACATTGCTCAGCACCTCACTGCCCTTGGAGGCATTGAGCGGGTAATAGACCTTGGCTGACACAAGGTAGGTGCCCTTGGGCAGGGCAAGGTAGGCCACACCATAGGTGTGCACCTGTCTTATCAAGTTGTTGCCGTTATAGACCAACACCGTGGCGTTAGCTGTGGCACCGTCACTATATGTGACCCAGACAGTCAGCCAGTAGTAGGTGGTCGTGTTGCTAGTAAGCGGGTAAACACCCCACGGCACAGTGGCATTGAGTGTGCTGGGCACAGCTGGGATGTAAATGGCTGTGTTGTTGTAAAACACCCCCAGGGTCATGTTGTACACATGCCAGCCCGCTATGTTGGCCCCAGCAAATATCATTCCTTGTACTAATGAGCCAGTGCCCGTGCCGTTAGTATATGCCGTGCCGTTAGTATATGCCGTGCCGTTAAGTGCCGTCAGGGAGTCTGAGCCAGGCCTTGCCACCCCAGTGCCTATCACAGTGCCGTTAAGTGCATCATAGACATAGACCGATATGTTTGTAAGCGGCTTGGGGCTCTCAGCCGCTTTGCTGAGGCCTATGCCAGGTGCCCATACCTCGGTTATTGTGGCGTTATACTTGGGGGCACTTGGGAGCACCAGGGTCAGATTAATGTAGGCCCCTCTGCCTGCGGCATATGAGGCTAAGGCTGACATCGGAATGTAGATGTAGTGGATGCCTGGAGGAACTGACAGGGTCACCCTTTGCAACTGCAGTGCCCTTGGCGTTATGTTGAACGGCACAGACTGCACCTGGGCTATCAGCGTGGCGTTCACTGCCGTGCTAAGCGGGTTATACACAAGGAAGCCGTAGAACATGGGCAAATCTGAGCCAGTTATGTTGGCCAGGGGCACTGCGTATGGCCTTAGATATGATATGTTGGAGTAGAAGGTGAACGCAAGGGTCTGACCGCTTACTATGGTGCCAAGCGGTATGACGTGACCAGTGTAGTAGTAGAGGCCCTGGTACTGGTTGCCCATAAGGTCTATGACTGGTACCGTGAAGTTGTCAAGTGAGACATTGCCAGCGTAGATGGGCACTGGCAGGCCGTCAGCAATGACGGTCTGGCCAAGCTCCAGGGGCATGGAGCGGTTGTAGGTAAAGTTACCATACCAAATGCCTGTGCTTGTGTTGTAGAGCGGCGTTACCAGGTAGCCGTGGAGCTCAACTGTGGCGTTAGCATAGGCCCCAGGCGAGCCTCCAAGCTGAACCACCAGCCTGTCATTGGGAGGTATAGCTATAGAGGCTACGGCCTGGCCGTTCTCTACCTGGAACGGTGCCGTGAAGTTGTCAATGTTTGCATATTGTAATACGTCAGCTATCTGGGCTGGGTCAGTGTAGGTTACGGCATTCGTGGTGCCCTCTATGTCAAGGTATGTTGTGCCAATCACGGTGGCCGTTAAGAATTCCACTGGGCCAGTAATGTACTGCCAGAAGGTCTCCTTAGCGTGTATCCTTGTTATTATGAGTAACTTCACGCCAGTGAGAATAAGGTCATTCATTGGTATGCCGTATTGGTTGCTTAGGCCCTGGGCCAGCTGTGTCAGGTTCACCTCAGGCTGATATGCCCCTGAGGCTATGCTGGCGTTAAGCTGTGCCCACGTGTAAAACGGATAGGCCACCGTGAAGTAATAGCCCGAAAAGCCTGACTCATTGAAGAAAGTAGCAAGCACTTGCTCATAGTGCGGCACATTGTTGGCCTCAGACGCAGGTAGCACCAGCTCAACTGCGGTGTACAGCCTTCCGTTCTGTACGTCATAGAACTCAGGTGCAAGGACAACCCAGTTCTGCACGTATGCTTGGCCAAAGCCAGCCCAATTTGCTAACGCATAGTCAATGCCAGCCCAGACCACGATGGCAATGCCCACGTAGCCGCTGACCTCCGCGGCCGTGCTGAGCACGCTGGCTGACGCTATGAGGGCCGCTGAGGAAGCTGTGGCGTCAGTTACTGACGTCATGTAGGCCGATATGATTCCATTGGCCACGTAGCCCATGGCAGAAGTCGCAAAGGCTGGGCCAGCCCCTTCCTTGAACGCAGTGGCAAGGATGCCCTCTGGGTTGTTGTTCTGCATGGGCACCACATCTGTGTATGCCTGGAAGCCAGCCGTGGCCTGCAGGTTGCTGTAGAGCGGCACTGGCGCATTGGCTGGGATGTCTATTGAGGTGCCTATCCAGACTGACGCCGTGTAGAAATAGGGCGGCGGATGTAGCTTCACGTTTGCCATTGTCACGATAAAGTGGGTGGCCACATTGCTGAGGCCTACGTCATAGAGCTCATTGGCAAGGTACTGGGTATAGAAGCTTGGGTATGTAATGCTTGTCGTCGTGAGGTTGGACACGGAGCCATACTTAGTGTAGAGCACGGTTGAGTTAATGAGGCCATAGTTAAGGGCGTAGGCTATCTCCCCTTGCTGTAGCCAGGGGTAGAGCGTAAGGTGGGCCACCTGTCCTGGGAGAACTGAGAGCTTACTGACCTGGACGGTGACGCCGTCAATTACGTAGGCATATTTGCTGGCAAGCGGCAAGGGCACTGAGACTGGGGTGTCAGTTGCGAGAGCGGCCTGGAGGGAGCCAGTGGCTGAAATCCCAGCTACTGGCCTATTCCACAGGTTAATGGCGCCCGTCTCTATCACCTGGTACACTGTGCCATTGATATAGAGGTACTCAGGGTCATTGGCGCCCTCAACATCATTCACGAATGGTATTGTGTAGCCTGGAGCTGTCAAGATAAGCGTGTTCAGGTTCCAGTCCACCAGGGCTATAACATGCGGGCCACCGTAGAATGACTTTATTGCATCCCAGAGTTGAGTATTAGATGCTTTTTGCGCCCATAGTTGATATACAGACTCTATTAGGCTCTCGCTGACGTTTGCCGTGAAGAACGGCACCACTGGGACTGGGATTGGCTGAGTCTGCAGGTTGCTATATGTAAACAGTGGGGCATTGGCCACATGTACATAGTTCAGGATTTTGCCGTTCAACAGGTTCACAAGCACTACATTACCTGTCTCAGTTCCCACAAGGGCGTAGTAGCCATTTACCACGGCTGAGGTGGGATTTCCATATCCTGCAAAGTTGATTTCATTCACAAGGCTGAGGCTCACACTGGGCACTGAATAAGTTGAGTTCAGTACTCCAGGGACTACATCAACCTTCAGTATGTAAAGGTGGGTTACCCCTATGCCGCCAGCCACTATGAGGTAGGTGTCATAGCCCTCAGGAACTACTGCAAGCGGATAGAGCTCTGCCGTGTTGTTGATATCGCTTGGGCTGAAATAGGCCACCTGGTACCATGGGAATGCGGCCCCAGTGCTCATAAAGCCAAGTGGGGCCACAATAAGCGTGGGGCGCTTTGGCCCACTAGCTAAGCTACCCTGGATATTGGTATAGGTAAGGTTGGAGGAAGACAGAGAGCCACTACCAGATTCTATAAAGCCTGGGATACCGTTTACATATTTATAGAGTGAGTAGGGCAATGTAACAGTGCCTATGCCAGGGTTCACTGATATATTGAGACCTGTAGTCATAAAGTACTGCGTAACAAGCGGTGTGGAGACCTCCACAGGGTAGAAGGCCACACCTGAGCCCATATCAATGATAAATGGGTAGTTCACCATCCATATCCCTACCGGTAAGTTCGGAAAGAAGTGGTTGCCCCACTTAAAGAGCGTGAATAGAGAGCTGAGCTGAGGGACATCAGTGGCTCCAAGGCCATAGTCACCGACAACCAAGGGCTCTGATATGTTAATGTAACTGTAATAGAATGCCACAGGGTCTTCCAGTGTCAGTAGCCAGTAGCTGGAGCTGGAAACCTGGGCAAGCATAATTGGAGATACAAATGTCACCCTGCCCTCTGAGAATTTCTCAGGCGTTAATGTGCCAAGCCCAGAGCCTGCGACATAGCCACAGCCACCCCCACTTCCTATGAACGGGTCTATATAGAAGATAAATGAAAATGTAGGAGATACAGATAGACAGAAGGAGCTTCCAACTTGCATCCAATTAGTACCTTTTGGCGGGTTAAATGGGGCTAGCGCTGGGGCTGAAGAGTTGGGCATAAGGATGGCGTAGTATATATTGCCCGATTGGATGCTTTGCTGATAGTTACCACCAGTGTCTCCAAAGGCCTGAGTGAGGTTAAGGGTCACGCCCTCCCCTATTGTGGCAACAACCGTGTCCCCATCCCAGGCCACGCCAGCCGCTATGGGGCCGCTTGCGGCTGACACGTAGTAGTTGGAGGCAACAAATGTTGTTGGGCTGATAAATGAGGCGTAAATCAACGAGCTTGGGAGCTTAAGGACAGGCTGGAGGGCTATAGGAGGCATGTTGAGAACGCTAGGGGCGTAGCCTGCAGTTATTGATGTCCCAGCCTGAGAGGCCGCAAATAGCTCTACGGGCGTGAAGGTCAGCAATATCAAAAGTACAACCAGCACTGCGTAGAGCCTGCGCATCCTCACACCAGAAGAACAAAAAGACAGAAAAGATAAAAACCTTCAGAACTTGGGCTTTGGGCCTCACATGCTTTCAATTACCTTGTACTTGTCCTTTGTCATGCTGAGCCTCTGGAGCACATCAGGTGGTATATTGACTACCTCTCCACCCTTTACTGTAGCGCCCTGGCCCCAGCACGCCACTATGACTGCGCTGTTAGGGAGCGGTCTGCCACCGTACTTTGTCCTTATTATTGGCACTCCACCTGCGGCATTGCACTGTGCTACCCAAGACCTGAGGGCATCAAGCCCTGAGCCTATCACGTTTGCCATGCTCTCACTCATTGCTTTTCTTCCACGACCTTGTCTTATAAACCTTATCTACTTGATATCTAAAGTGTAGAAGGCTTATAAGACCCAAGTACATTGCTGGTAATGGGGCCAGGACTTGCCTGAGCTCCCCAGCACTGAGGAAAAGCAGTGCCTTGACCAATGTGAAAAGGAATGCGAAAGGGTCTGTGCTCAGGAATACCAGAACCCTGTAACAAGGCGTTTGTGCACTGACATGTGCATCCTTGAATGTCACAGACAGTGCCAGGAAGCTTAAGTGCACTGTGAAGAGTGAAGAAAAAGGCTTGGCTCAGTGCCCTTGAGGGCCCTCAGTACCCATCAAGGTCTGCATCCTCTAGCAGGTCTGCAAGATAGGCCATCCTGTCCTGGCACTTCTCCAGGCAGATTATCCAGCAAGCGTCATAGCAGGCCATCTTGCCCTTCCTGTCATTGCTGTATTCCTTGTCACAGTGCTCATACCACTTAAGACAGCTGGGGTCTGACTTCATACACTGGTCATGACAGTCAAACAGGTAATCGCTCACTGCCCTTCACCCCTCCTAGGTGTGCCGTAGAGGGCCCTGAAAGCCAGCCCGTCAGCCTGTCTGTCTCCCTGTTTCCTTGCCTCAAGGTACCGCTTGCAGATTTCCACAAGCTTTTCGGTGGGGTAGAAGAATATCACAGGCTTACCGTCAGCAAACTTGACCCGCTTTGAGTAGATTAGGCCAGCGGCCCTGAGCTTCCTCAAATCACTGTCACCCGTCCTTCTGACAAAGCCCAGGTTGTGATAGAAGAATTCCATCTTGTTATAAGTGGCGTAGCACTCAGATGGGTCAGCAAAGTAGGCCTTGCAGTATTCACAGAACCTGACTATCTTGGGGTCAGACAGGTACTTTGCAAGCTCAGGGTCATTCAGCAAGGACATCTATACCACCTCTCTCCCTGGCCTTGTCCCTCAGTATCTCTAGCAATAGCTTCCTTTCCTCAGCACGCCTTGACTTAAGCAGTTTATAGTCTGTAAGCCAGGCTGTCTGGGGCTTCCATTCAACGTCAAGGCCAATGAGCTTCCAAGTGGTCATGATTTTCTTCCAATCCTCAGGTGGCACCTTGACCTTGACTAAGCCCCTTACAAATGGCCTGTCCTTCCACACTAGCATGTTGTCCTTGTTAAGAGTGTAGGCAATTATGTGGCCCCTGACAAAGTAGTTGAATGGTAGCTTGCCAAAGTACCGCATAAAGAGCACCATAAGCTCATAGAAGTCCTTTGGGTCGTAATCAAGGATTATCTCAATGTACTCTCCACAGCCACGCTCTATCAAATCACCGCTCTTTCCTGTCTGAGCATCTAGCAAGGCGTCATAGAGCTTGGCTAACAACTGGGCCATCCTCTGTAGGTCTTGCTTGCCCTGAGGGTCAGGATTTTGCTGTAACTGCTTTTCAAGTTGAGCAAACATTGCATAGGCGTTCTTGATTTCTTGCTCAGATGCAAGGAAAGAGTAGCCAGTAACCTTGCCTAGCGCATACACGTGGCTCTCTTTCTTGTCCCAGACGGCAAAGAGCACATAGGAGTTCAAGGGCACTGGCCTATTGCCTACAGCACGGTTGAAGCCATATTCAAGGGCCTCCTGCAAAAACAGTGGAGGCCCATAAGTCCTCTTACCAACAAAATTCAGGTACACCTCTCCTACACTGGGCACCTGGCCCAAGCCCCTTCACCTCCCAGGGGCCACTTGTACCAGTGCCCGTGGCCCCTTATAAGTCTATCTGTAGCTTAGACACCATGGGCACTGGCAATTCGGTGTACTTGACTACCCCAAGCGTTATTCTGTGGCACAGTGCCCTTGGTTGGTAGGGAGGGGTAGAAGCTTAGCGGGCTGGGAGCTACCTAGCCCAGGCCAGCCCGCTGGGAGGGCCCCTGGGAGGTGCAGGGAGCGGTGCACGCTCCCAGCGGTTACGGCGTGGCACTTGCCCCTCTCTCCCAGCCCGCTAGGGGCCTGGGACACCACAGGCC
>Ga0208448_100039_pt1 | contig 8974 bp, 10 predicted proteins | sample OSPB_Mat_virus_9_FD_187143 | JGI IMG/M metagenome (GOLD analysis project Ga0208448, IMG submission 187143) | Extremophilic microbial mat communities from Yellowstone National Park, USA - OSPB_Mat_virus_9_15 (SPAdes) (version 2) | ecosystem: Environmental > Aquatic > Thermal springs > Hot (42-90C)...
CAATTATTACTGTGTTCTTCCCTCGTATATATGCGGTACTTGGACCGAAATGTCTATCATGGTAAATCACGCCCTCTTTCGGCTCCCATTTGCCCACCAGTTTCTTCAGGGTTCTTAGCATATCCTGTTTATTAGAAACAAAATATTTAAATCCTTAACCATATCTACTTTAGGAGCGCCTCTTTCACGTTTCCGTACTGGTCTACGAACACTACGTGTTTGCCGTTGACGCTGAGGATTTTCTTCGCGTTGACAACGCCGTTTACCGTGTTGAGTTTGATCGCTTCATTCTTATCTTCGATCGTTTCGATGTCGTTTTGTTTGCGCGAAAAGAACATCATAATCATAATAAGGTGTGGAGGAAGAAAAAATTTTTGTTAGAATGGGGATTCTAACGAAATGTGTGATTCAGACCGCCGTTTTTAACCACTCTGCGTACCTCTTATACTGTTCTTTCGCTATGCCGAAAAGCGAAACGTAGTGTTGCGTTAGCACGCGGGTCGGCTTTCTACCCTGGATGAAGTCTATGATGTCCAACGGTACGCCCAATTCCGCCATCTTAGACGCGGCGAATTTACGGAAGTACTTTATTGCCAACGCGTCGCGACGCCTCTCGAAATCAGCTATCGCCCCCCTGGTGATATCGATCTTGCGTAACGGCGTTAAATGAAAGACGTAGAATACGCCTTTATACCCGCGTTGCCATGCCAACGGGTAATAACATATTGATCCGTCACGTATGTCCTTCTCTGGCTCTCTTAATATGCGTAATATTTCGCTCAGTCTAACGCCACTCTCTAGGGCAATACGGTATATGAAATAAACGTTTTCACTATATTCCTTTGCTAATCTTAGTGTTTTCTTGATCTCTTCAACTGTCGGAATATAGATATCGGCATCAGCGCGTTTTACTTTGATTACCTTCAGTATCTTCTCAGCGAAGTCGTCACTTATTACCCCGCGTGAAGCTAAGAACTTCGCGAACAACCTGAACGCTTTCTGGGCGTTCCTAGTTTCACGGAACGGCTTAGATATCAAGGAGACGTAGGCCTTTGCCGTTTCCTCCGTTATTCCGCGTTCGTTTACGAGGTAGTCGTAAAACGCCTTCACGTTGCCGTCCGACGCGTGTTGGCGTAAATTGGCAACCAACGCAATTTTACGACGCTCTACGCTCTTCCCAAGGCCTTCGGAGCCGGTGGTCCCGGGTTCGAATCCCGGCGGGTCCGTAGTGGGGGGATACCCCCCACCCCCCCACATCTCGTAAGACTCAACGACGTCAGCTAAAGGACCCACGTAACGCTCCCTTGCCTTACCGCCCTCATACTCTAGCTTGTAAACGTAATACCGCCCTTTCCGTTCCCTCAAAATCACGTCGCCGAATTTATATCTACGCTGCTTTTCCGTCATTTCACGCTTCGTATTACGGTTGCCAATTCGCGTTTATAAGCATTGGCAACTCGTGGATTTTTGCCGTGAAAAAAGGGGGAGTTCAAGGGAGAGGCAAAGATTCCTCGGTCACGCAAAAAATTCAAAGCAACTTAAACATCTTTTCGCTAATTAAAAACTCACGTCCTTGACGTCGTATCAGGTAGTAGACGCCCGCCGGGTACCTCTTATTATTATATAGGAAATATTTGCCGTTTTCACCCTTCTTGACGGTGACGCCATGCATTTTGAGTTCGCCGCGGTCAGTAAGCCACACCCAACCCACTATTTCGTAGTCATTGCTCTTTATCACGCGAATTACGGGCGGGTCCACAGTGCGGTCGATGTAACACTCCGCCTTTCTAAGGCAGTATTGTTGATCAGGGTCGTTAGGATCATACTGCTGTCCGTCGAGTTCATTTAGCACCGACATACTCAGCCCCGTCTACGACGTTGAAGGTGACTAAGTCCTTCTTCTTTAACGCTTCCAATACACCTACGCCGAACTTAGCCACTAAATCTGTGGTTAGGAACCAGCCGTGCTCCTTAAGGAATTTATACGCCTCCATAATGCTATCAGCTTCTCCGCCGTCTCCCTGCACCACTCCTCCGTCTGCCCCGGGCACGGCACCCTCTTCAGCTCCTCCTCGTTCATCCCCAGGAAAAAATTTCGCATTCGCGGCGCCGGTAACTCTTCCATCCTTGTCGCGGACTTCAATAACGTCTTTGTCGATATTGTTGACCAACGCTTTGATTCTGCGACCGAGAGGCGTTAGATACCAGGTGAACGTTTTACCGTCTTCTTTCGCACTATCAACAACACCCTTCCGTTCTAAGTTCTTCAGGATATTGAGAGCGTACTGTTTCGACACCTTCAACGCGTCGGCGACCTCTGACGTTTTAAGACCGCCCTCATCCGGTAACTCCTCTATAATTTCCACATCTCTTTCAGTTAGCCCGAGACCGTTATACAATAAGTCTAATTGGAAGTTCTCCGCCACGAATTGCCAATCATCTAACGTCGCTTCAGTCCTTCCCCTCATTATTGCCGTAACGATTATCAGGTTACGGGCGACTTCTACGGTGCGGTTTAACGGCTCTCTCGTATACTCCTTTAGTTTCTTCATAAACTCGACTACCGCGTTCACTACCTCTTCCTGTATCTTAGCGTGCGACGGTCTCGATAGTAACCACGCTTTGAACACCATAGCGTCGACCGGGCTAATTTCGACTTTCGCTCTGTCCATGATACTTTTCCATATCTTGTCCTCAGTCGACGAATCAGTCTTGACGTAAACTTTCAACATACGGTTGAAAATTTGTTCTTTATCGACGTCGATAGTGTCAACGACTGACGTAGTTATTACGGCGGGCTGACCTTCAATACAACGCTGACGGGCGACAAGACGCTCATTACCGTCTTCACCGGTCTCTTTTTCAGTAACTACCGTGCAGATCTTCTCCTCCGTCATTAATTCCCTGAGGTAATTCATGTTCTGCCTGTCAATCTGTTCGATAAATAACGCGTGACCGTCAAATGTATCGATAGGTAAGTAGCCCAACGCGTTTTGTGTGATCCTGGTCGACGGTATAACGATATCTTCGGCGTACTTTAGCACGCTCTTCACGGTCGACGATTTCCCGACACCACTACCGCCGACTAACATTACATGAATTCTCGACATCCCCGTCAGTCTTTCCATTCGTGTCGACACTAACGACAAAAACGTCAGCAGTTTCAGCCGATCATAGCCTACGATTTCATTAGTACTTGACATTATCCACGCTATGGGGTCTCTTTCAATTTCCGCCAAACGCTCAGGGTATTTTTGCCTGACGTAATCGATAAGCGGTACTTCCTCCGGCGTTGCATATTCCTCCTTTAATTCGTTAATCTTAGCCATGATTTCTTTCGCCGGCGGGTGTGAACGCGTTATCTTCGATATCTCTTTTACCGCGTCTCTACAGTCGTCAATGCATTCCTTTACAGTATTCTTATATTTTAAGGCAAATTTGATTTTGCGTACGCCGATTACCTTATCGCCCGTTACTTTTTCCTCAACTTGCCCGGTATCGTAAACTTCAATTATTACTTTACGCCCGTCTTCGCTCTCGACTACGTCACGGTCTATAAGCCTGGCGGAAATTCTATTTTTCTCAGTTTTACGCGATTTAAATTTATTGGAATCGTCAACTGAAAACAAATGGGGTTCCGCGGTTTTCGCGGTTTTCGCTGTTCTATCCGCGATTTCCGCGGAATCCGCGGGTTCCCCCCGGGTTTGAGTTGACGATTTCGCTTCTTCTCTGTCGCTCTGAGATTTTCTCGATTTGGGTCTAAAGAGGTCGTTACGCCTTATTATCGTCGTTGTCATCACCCCCTTCGTCGTTTGGTATGAATAACGCTTCGTTTTCACTATAGCCTAACACGACGATCTTTTTGCCTCTTAACGCGTCGGCGTCCTCTTTGTCGATATTCAGCACGACAAAATAGTCGACTAACTCCTTAGCGGTATATTTACGCTTATCTTTTGACGAATAGTAAAGCCCGTGCAATGGTATTATCGGCACGCTATACGAGTACTTCGACTCACGTGGTTCGCCCGTTACTAGGAATACCGCCTTTTTCGAAGATATCCACACATACTTTACCTTTTTACGGTCGCCCTTTTCTGAGCGACCGTCACGTTTTTTATCCGAATTCGACTTAGATTTATTTAGGAGACCCGTTTTTCTCACCTCAACCGATTATGTGACGAAAAAACGAACTAACTTGATACTTTCATGATGAAACGCCTATCGACGAATTCTTTAATCGCCAACCTATATACGTCGCTAATCGCTATGCGGTTCTTTTCTGCTAAGTCCTTCATCTGCTCATGCCATTCGGCGGGGACGTAGAACGATACCTTAACGCCGTCCGTTATTTTGTTCATTTCCCTCATGTCTAATTTCGCCTCACGCCCTTTTGAATACATGCCGTCGGAGTCCCGACGATATCGTCGGGATTCCCGACGACAAAGGACGTATTTTTATCGCTTTGTATTTTTCTCACCGTTTTCGTTGGTTATTGTCGATACGTCAATTTTACGACTTCTCAGCTTTTTAAGCAGTGCGTTCGTAAGTTGCTCGTCGCCAAGTATGATATCGATAATGTCGTCCGTATATGCTTCGGCGATATCCTTAAGGTCGGAGTACTCGAATTCGCATTCGTCTACATCAAATTCCAAATCCGTATCGTAAGCGTAAGGATAATATTCTTTACCTTCCTTCTCACACCACGCGTGTTCTTCAATAAAATCGTATGGTATTGTTATTTTCACGCATTATCACCTATTTTTCGTAACATTATATACCGTAGACCGCACGTTTTGCAGTCTTGTGCGACTGTCGTTAGGACGTATTGTTTGTCGTCAATATGTGCGTTTATTTTTCTTCGTATAATGCAACTACCGCTTTCGCAGATCTGACGATACCAATAGTATTTGTCTTTCTTGTACATTTTATCACGCCCTTAGGATTTCCATAGCTGAAGGAGTTAAGTAAAAAACAGACTCGTTTACCTTAACCCATTTATCCCCGAATTGGATTTGCGTTGACATATTTCGGTCGCCTAATCGTTATTATTCTTTTCCGAATATATAAATATTTCGGTCGACAAGCTTATATAAAAGGGTGACCGAAAAATAAATCATGAAACTGCATATACGAAAGGGCGGTAAGCCTGGACAAGAAACATTTTACCTAAATATACCACGCGAAATCGTTACATCACTCGATATAAAACCAGATGATGAGTTTGGGCTTAAAGTAGAAACCAAAGACAGCGAATTAACGCTATGCTATAAACGGGTGAAGAAATGAGCGTCATTTGCCCGATTTGCGGTAAGCCGACGACGATAAAAGAAGTGAAGTTGGACGAAGATAGCATAACAAAGGACGTTAAAGAAGAACGTACGCCTATGGATTTCGCTATGAAAAACTACGCCCGTCTGGACGACCTGAGACAAGTCGTCGACAAAAAGTTAGCCGATTTTATCGAACAGAATTTCGAAATGCTAAGGAGCTTAGCGTACGATATGCAGAATAAGACGTTACGCATTAAGTTCGACGACGGTCATACGTACGTGATACACGTCTACTACGTTCTCGAAGTATTTCGTTATACTGCGATATCGCCCGCCGTCCTCAACTTTCTTCACAACAAAAAGGTAAAGGGCGAAAACGACGACGTTAAAGAGGCGATACTTACGCTATTAATGTTGGCGAACCCGCTATATTCATTATTATATATTATGTCAGAAAACCAGAAAGGGGAATGAGGGCGTAAATTAACGAGTCAGAAAAACGACAGAAAAAATACGTTATTTTCTCTCACGTCATTTTTCAGAGTTTGACGCGTTTTTAGGGCTATTTTTCGTAGTATTCGTCTCTCCAGAAAAGAGCGATTCGGCTATATCTTTAGGTAATGTAATCATATCGTCGATTTTTAATTTATACTGGTCATTCGCTTTGTCGTAATATAATTTCGATTTCGACTTTAATCTCTCGATTAGTCCCTCATAATTCGCTTTCGTTACTTTTCCAGTTAATTCGTCTATTAGCGACTGCGTTACCTTAGCACGCATCTCGGCATAACGTTGTCTAATGTCGTCAGGTATCTCATAACGGAATATATCGAAGTGCATAACGGCCTCATAATGATATTCGGGCTTATAGTTCGTAAACCGATTTATGACTAATTTACGTTTGTAAATAGTCGCATATCCCCCGTCCGTCCAATATTCGTCGCCTAAATATTCGTATCCTTCTGCTTTCTTCTTACCTTTCTTCGGTTTTAAATGCCCGTGAATTACCGCTAAATACGTTAATTTATCGCGGACGTTTTTCAGTATGTCGCCCTCATCTGGCGTAGTAAATATCACGAAGTTTGTAACGTCACGAATAACGTTGAAAAATTTCGCGAAATCGCTCTTATTGCGCCAATCGTACTTACTTAGATGGACACCCGCGTCGTCGATCAATATCACGTCGTAGTGTTTTCTTTTCCTCAGTAATTCGATAGGGTCGAACGTTATACTCTCGAGAACTTTATCCCAATCGCCGTTGAAGTAGCGATAGAGCGTACGCATTGCGTAGGTCGTCTTTCCGACGCCCTGACGCCCGACTATCATTACGCTCATAAAGCCGTTCTCTTTTACCATTCGTTTTATCTTATCGGCAAAGTACATGTGACCGCCCCATTAAAAAGCGTATTTTGACAACCATTCCGCGTACTTCTTATACTGCTCTTTCGCGATTCCGAAAAGTGAAACGTAATGTTGCGTTAGCACGCGGGTGGGCTTTCTACCCTGGATGAAGTCTATGATGTCCAACGGTACGCCCAATTCCGCCATCTTAGACGCGGCGAATTTACGGAAGTACTTTATTGCCAACGCGTCGCGACGCCTCTCGAAATCAGCTATCGCCCCCCTGGTGATATCGATCTTGCGTAACGGCGTTAAATGAAAGACGTAGAATACGCCTTTATACCCGCGTTGCCATGCCAACGGGTAATAACATATTGATCCGTCACGTATGTCCTTCTCTGGCTCTCTTAATATGCGTAATATTTCGCTCAGTCTAACGCCACTCTCTAGGGCAATACGGTATATGAAATAAACGTTTTCACTATATTCCTTTGCTAATCTTAGTGTTTTCTTGATCTCTTCAACTGTCGGAATATAGATATCGGCATCAGCGCGTTTTACTTTGATTACCTTCAGTATCTTCTCAGCGAAGTCGTCACTTATTACCCCGCGTGAAGCTAAGAACTTCGCGAACAACCTGAACGCTTTCTGGGCGTTCCTAGTTTCACGGAACGGCTTAGATATCAAGGAGACGTAGGCCTTTGCCGTTTCCTCCGTTATTCCGCGTTCGTTCACGAGGTAGTCGTAGAACGCCTTCACGTTGCCTTCCGACGCGTGTTGGCGTAAATTGGCAACCAAGGCAATTTTACGTCGCTCAGCGCTCTTCGCTAGGCCTCCGGAGCCAGTGGTCCCGGGTTCGAATCCCGGCGGGTCCGTAGTGGGGGGTACCCCCACACCCCCAATGCTATTTTTCAATTTTTCGTAAGTTTCGACTACGTCAGTTAAGGGACCAACGTAACGCTCTTTTACCTCACCGTTTATCGCTTCCAACTTATAGACATAATACCGACCTTTTCTTTCGCGTAAAATATAGTCGCCGAATTTATAACGACGTTGCTTTTCCGTCATTTTCACGCTCCGTATTACGGTTGCCAATTCGCGTTTATAAGCATTGGCAACTCGTTAATTTTTGCCGTGAAAAAAGGAGGAGTTCAAGGGGGAGGCAAAGATTCCTCGGTCACGCAAAAAATTCAAAGCAACTTAAACATCTTTTCGCTAATTAGGAACTCACGCCCTTGACGTCGTATCAGGTAGTAGACGCCTGCCGGGTACCTCTTATTATTATATAGGAAATATTTGCCGTTTTCACCCTTCTTGACGGTGACGCCATGCATTTTGAGTTCACCGCGGTCAGTAAGCCACACCCACCCCACTATTTCGTAATCAGCGTTGCTCCTTATCACGCGTATTACGGGCGGGTCCACAGTGCGGTCGATGTAGCACTCCGCCTTTCTAAGGCAGTATTGTTGATCAGGGTTGTTAGGATCATACTGCTGTCCGTCGAGTTCATTTAGCACCGACATACTCAGCCCCGTCTACGACGTTGAAGGTGACTAGGTCCTTCTTCTTTAACGCTTCCAATACACCTACGCCGAACTTAGCCACCAAATCTGTGGTTAGGAACCAGCCGTGCTCCTTAAGGAATTGATACGCCTCAATAATCGTATCAGCTTCTCCGCCGCCTCCCTGCACCACTCCTCCGTCTGCCCCGGGCACGGCATCCTCATTAGCTCCTCCTCCGTCATCGTCGCGAAAAAATTCCGCATTCGCGGCGCCGGTAACTCTTCCATCCTTGTCGCGGACTTCAATAACGTCAGCGACATTGGTTACGAGTTGCTTTATTCTGCGTCCCAGCGATGTTAGTGACCAGACTAGAGGTTTTCCTTTCCGCCCTTCATCGTGATACCCGTAAACTACCCCCTTCTTCTCCATGTTTCGCATCGTTCGGCGTGTCATCTCGTCACTTAGTTTGAGTTTTACGCTTATCTCGGATGTTACCAGATCACCAGAGTCTGGCATTGCCTTTATGATGTCAATATCTCCCTCAGTGAGTCCTAGGCCATTGTAAAACACGTCCAATTGAAAGTTATTTAAAACGAAATCGAAGTCTTCATCGTCCATTTTTGTTTTACCTCGTGCAATAGCGACCGCGATCGCCAAATTTCTCAACACTTCAATAGTCCTATTGATCGGCTCAGTGGTTATTTCGTTCAACGGCTTCAAGAACTTCTTAGCACGCTCGAGTAAGTCCGTATTATCGGCGAATTTAGGTCTCGATAGCAGATACGTCATGAAAACTAGACGGTCGACCTCACTTAACTCACTCTTCTTTCTCGTCCATATCGCCTCAATTACTTTGTCGA
>Ga0208448_100042_pt1 | contig 8819 bp, 17 predicted proteins | sample OSPB_Mat_virus_9_FD_187143 | JGI IMG/M metagenome (GOLD analysis project Ga0208448, IMG submission 187143) | Extremophilic microbial mat communities from Yellowstone National Park, USA - OSPB_Mat_virus_9_15 (SPAdes) (version 2) | ecosystem: Environmental > Aquatic > Thermal springs > Hot (42-90C)...
TAGACGGAAATGAGTGCGGAACAAAGTATTGAATTAACAGAAGTAATGGGAAAGATAAAAGACGAGAAGCTCAAACAATATTTAGAAGTATATGCACAGAATAAAGACACACGATATCTGTTTGAGATTTTAAAACACTTCAATATTGAGATCAAAAAGGATTCTATAGACGCTATAATTCCCTACTTTAAGGTCATTCCATATGAATGGTCAAATGGATTGATAGAGATATATTTAGGTAGCATTATTTTGAACGGCAATTTTTTCGAATTCGTACTGAAAGTATGCGATAACGGGATTGCGTTTGTAATAGACGAAATAGCACATCTTGTTGTAGGTGACGAGGAAGTTTGCGATATGTAAAAATGATGAAACACTGCCAGAATGTTACCTTATCAGATCCTTCAGCTCAATAAATACAAAAGCTAATTCTACCTCTGTTTTCCTCTTCTCCCCTAGAAGCTCTAAAACCCTTCTCCCTTTTTCCGTTAGCTTGTATTCTCCGTCACTACTTTTTTCTATCGCCCCGATCTCAACTAAATAGTCCAGGTAGTTTCTCGCCGATGTACCGCTCAAGTTGAGATATTTCATTATCAACGATATCCTATTAATTCCATAATCTATCGCGTTGAGTATTGCGAGAATTGTCACTTCCTTGTACCTTCTCATACCGGCTATAATCTACACCTGCCGATGCTTATAAAGCGGAGTTTCCTTCCGCTAAACAGCTGTCTAAGAGAAGCGGAAAACCGGCTTAAACCCGAAAGACCCAGGGAAGAAAATGGAGCCGAGTTCTGCTCCCTCGCCTGAAAAGTTCTCGAAAAGTCGCGGTTCAGTCTGTTAAACATACGGTTGAGGTGAAATCGTGGTAAGCCGTCAAGGGGCTACGGTGAGGTATGTAAGTAAGAACGGCTGGGAACTGAGCTGTGGCTGGAAAAAGGGAGAGAGAAAAAGATATTTTAAATGAGCCAGCCGGCCCCGGAGAGAGGATCCGAGACCGCACCTGCTTTACTACGGGATAATTTTGATGCTGAAAATGCGTGAAGACGGATTAAATAATAACGCTCTTAACCTATAATGCCTCAGCTTTTTGACGAACCTCTGCCCGTTGATCTCGTAGTCGACAACAATGCGTCTCAGCCAGAATATCTGATCTGGCAGGGTTTTATACAACTGAATTGCCTCCTCCCTCCTGCCGTCCTTCAGAAGCAAAAGTATGACGGCCACCTTAATCAATGTCGGATTGTAGAGCTTCAGCAATTTATCGAGGAGATTAACATATCCGTATTTTCTCAGAAGCTCGTACGCATACTGTTTCAATGTTTGCATTTTTGTATTCAGCAAGCTCTGCATATCTTCTTTTGTTAGATCGAGTTCCTCTTTTAGAACGTAACTTAATTCGAACATGGCATCGGATAGTTTCCGTCTTATCGTGTCTTCGTCCTCGTCTGTAAAATTGCCGATCAGTTGAATTATAAGGTCTTGATCGACGTTACAGTAATATATGGCGAACGCTCCCAGTATGTATATTTTATTTTGAATTTTCCTGTTGAGTATCTTCTGTGCTATTCGCTTAAAGACTGCTTTTCGTGTTGAATCCGAAATTAACAGATAAACCCTAAATGCGAATGAATAGACCTTTAAGCTCCTGTCATAACTTGCCGGTATTGTACTTACCCCGCCATAAGGCAAAAAGGGATTAACCTTACGATAATGGGTAAAAACCTTATCGACTATGTTTAATTTGCTTAATGAGTCGTCTATTCCTTCTAAATTACTTACATAGTACTTATCGTAGTCGTAGTCGAGAACTTCACCTGTATCCGCACAGACTAGGTATATCCCGTGAGTCACTACTTGTTTGCACTGGGCGTCCTGAGGTTGGTCAAAAAACGTCTGGCCGAAAGATTGAGTTTGAACGATTGATTCTGTCATACCGAGTCAATTCTGGCCGGGGACTGTTTATAAGTACTACCGTAACGAACAACGTATTACCCGAACCTCTTTTGAAGCTGAAATGAGGAGTGAAACGAGGAAATCCTTTTTTGCCCGTTTCTCTCATGAAAGAGACCGATGCTCCTGCGAACCCATTACGCCTTCTCAACGGGCATACTAACTTTTCTTGGGAGTCTGATCACTGGCGATCCCTTAGACACTCTGGTTTTCGCCGGGGCCGTTTCGGTTCTGGCGAACTCAATAATCGACTACTTGGGGCACGAAATGGTTCGTGTAGAGGGCGAGTACTTGCCTAGAAGGACACCGCTGACTCACACGTGGTTCAGGTCGATCCTGTGGGGATCCGTCGCTACTGCAATTGTGACGTTTCTCGCTTACTTCGCCTCGCATGGCGCCTATTACGGCTATTTCCAACCGAAAGAGCTACTTGTGCTGGCCGTAATCTGCGGAGTCCTGGTAGGGCCTTCACATATGTTCCTGGACGTATTCACTGAGAAAGGGATTTACGTTAAGAGGGACGGTAGGTGGGTGAGGTACGCCCTGGCCCACTTCAAATATAACGATCCCCTGGCAAACGGCCTGACGACAATTGTTGGGATAATATTAATAGCGGTCGTCGTCGGGGTCTAGTGATCAGAAGTGGAGGACGAGGAACGGGTGCTTGTAATCGGCATATACTGACTTGGGCAGTATGATTACTTCGGAACGGGTAGGGGTTTTGATCACGAGGCTGTTATGGTTTGCCAGCTTGTCAAAGCTTATCTCGTTGTTTCCCTGCCAGATCGATATTGTCGGGAAGGATCCGATATCGACGTGTTTCACATCGCCGATTATCAATACCTTGTCGTCGTCTACCGTGAAGTCGATGTTGTACCTCTTCAAGAGGTTGATAACCTTTTCCATTTCACGCTTCTGGTTCTGCTCGTCCCAGAACTCCTGGGCCAACGTTCCACCCTCTGATTATGCTCTTAAACAGATGTTAAAAAGCATTTGGTTTGGTTTGCATTGAAGAACGCTTTTTCCAGTCAAGAAAAAATCGGTTTTATTTTTAGTAGGATTAAAATATGATTTCGAGGTATCCGTCTCCATATTTTACGTTTATATCTCTGGGCAATTCGACTAAATCGATACGAGAGGTTTCCAGGGATTTCACCAAGAGCCTGCTCGCCTCCAAAAATACATCTAATGATATTTCCTTGTCTCTTTGTACTATTGATATTTCCTGATACCCGCCAGCATAACCAGGGAGGCTAACATATATTACATTACCTTTTATCAATACCCTGTTACCGTTTTCGACCTTAAAATCAATATTGTTCTTGCTCAAAAGATCGATAACTTTTTCCAGGAGTTGCTTTCTCGTATTCTCATCGATCTCTTCTGTTAACGTATTTGCCACTTGTTTAGCCCAGCCCAAGAACATCTGTTTTCTCAGTTCTTGTAGTTCCTTTTTCAATTCTTGTTGGTTCTGCTCGTCCAAGAACTCCTGGGCCATACTTATCCCCAGCTAATTCTGTTACACAGCTGTTTAAAAGCTTTGCGTTGGAAATCATATAACGGCCGGCGTTATCACTCCTCCGGGATTATTTCCTTGATGTAAGCCTTATGGATGTACGCAGTCCTATTCGACTTGTCTATAAACTCTATGAAGTACTTCTGGTTGCCGTTAATTTTACCCTCTATTGTGGAACCGTCGTAGAAGACTATCCGGCACGTTTTTCCTACCCACTTCTTCCCGAAATCACCGAATTCCTTAACGTTGTTCCCCTGTTTCGTTTTTTCAGCCTGGTACACGAATTCTGATTTCGGTTGTCGGGTTTTTAAATGAGGAGGTCGGTCGCGGTTCCGGCGAGGGGCAGTAACGGTTTGAGCCTTAAACAGCTGTTTAAGGCTTCAGTGCCCTACTTTCCGTTCCGTCTGCCGTCATTCCGTACACCGCTGAGGGACGAAAATATTAAAAACCGGGACGTGCTAAAATATACGGAAGGGGTGCCGAAGGAAAAATGCGAAACTCAAGTTCAATAGGCGTAGGACATATAAATAAGCTTTTCGGTCAAGCTCCTTTCAGGTCTGAAAAGGTCGCCAAGATATTCGAGTTATTGAGCCTTGGAAAACCGATGCTGGCGAGGGAGCTGGCGGAAGCGATTGGAGTCCCTTCCAAACAGATCCTGCCGAGGCTCAAGAGGTACATCTTAAAGGGATGGGTTGTGACCCAGAAGGTCAACAACATCAACATCTATTCACTGACCGAGACCGCTAAGAAGATATTGAGACTGCAGGGGAGCAACTTCGAGAGGGTAAAGGAGAAGGCCGAGAAGCTGTTGGGAAGGAAGCTGGAGCAGGACGAGCTGGAGATCCTCAGGTTCTTCTTTAAGAGGCAGGGGTACGTGGAGAACTCTCCGGGCGAGACGATAGCGGAGCAGGTGTGGCACTCCCTCGGGAGGAAGATCCCGTTATCGAGGGTACAGGAAATACTGACGGAGTTCACGCTGAGAGGTGTTTTGTTCGCCTTCAGGCTGAAGAACGGCGTGATCCTGAAGGTGAGGCTTAATAGGGACGTTCTCTAGCTGAAGAAGGGTGAATGAACGCATAATTCTATCAACCATTTTTCTCACATTTGTAATAAAAATTCTAAGTAACGGGATTCTCAGCCTTAAATTGTAAAAGCGTGTGTTATGGCGAAAGTTATTATTTGTATAAAGCCCGCAGTCTGTCGGTCTAAATACAAAATCCTCTAAAAGGAGGTATATTATAATTACTACTACCCGGCTTTTCACGACCGCTAGGCGTGCCGGCCGGCGTTGTTCTAGTGCCGTAGGTTTTACGCGTTTTTACGGAGACTAACTTACACTGTTGTTAGACTAATTCGGTTTTTACTTTTACACCTAGAGAAACTAATTGGGGAGGTAGTGCCTGATGTGAGGAGGCTTTACTATCTGCTTACACCGCCTGCTTGCACACCCGCTATGTTCCGCTCAGATCCTCCTGCTCTCTAGTAGTAGTTATTATCGGCGGTGGGTTGGCCGGCTTTGCTTGGGATTTGAACCGTCCGCTCGTCAAACAGCTGTTTTAGAGCCAACAAGAAACTCACGGATAACCATTTCCGTTCAACTCATTCGACCAGGCAACTTCTTAGCGATTTTCGTCTCGCCCTCAAACAGCTGTTTGAGAACCAGACGACGACTTGTAAAGCACTTTCCCGCGGATTTTCAGGACTCCAGTCTTGTCGTACTCCGCCAACGCGTCAAAGTACTCTCTATAGGCCCGAAAAATATAATCAACTCTGTTATGCATTCTTTCTAAGATCTTTTTCTGTTCATCGGTTAACTTATTTCCCACCATTTTAGATTCCCTAAATTAGATATTGCATAATTCCGCTTATAATACGTTACATTTCTGACCACATCCCGGTCGCCATCAGCACGTAGATTATGCTCATTACCTCCCCGAACGACGCCAAGAAATCGATAATTAACGAGAGGTCGCGGACGAACAGCTGTAGCGGAGGAGCGAGGAACGGTAGTGATATGCTGGACGTCATAGGAATCAATATGGCGGTGAAGTACACTAAAATGCTTTCGAAGCTGTTGAAAATGAACTGGAGCAACAAGTAGATGAAGATTATCTGCACGGTGCTCATGTTCTGTTGCGACAGGTTCAGCAGGTAGTTCCTTGTAAACAAAGCGGAGATAGTGGCCAGCCCGGCTATCGCCCCTCCAACTAATACGCCGGCACCCTGAAGCACGCTCCCCAGAATGTGCTCCAGGTACAGCACCAGGTTGAACGACAGCAGTAGCGATATATAGTTCGCGAGTGCCGGATTCGTCGAGTATTCGTTGAAGTTGATCAGGGTTACAAGCAGGTCGACAAGGAACGTCGAATATATTATACCCTCATTGATCTTGTAAAACACCGTAGCGAGCGTCCCGATGAGTCCCATAGGGAAATTTCTGCTCTTGGATAAAAAAGCTAAACGGCTGTTTAATGGAGCTACGGGATGAATCTTCTATAGTATTATTTTATAAATTTTGATTTTGCCCTCTTTATACATTTTTCTTGCCTCATCTGCACTCAGCTCTTTTCCCTGTCCTATGTCCTCCTTTAACAGCACGACATATAAGTCATCATACTCCTTCAGCCTCACTTTATCGGCGTTCTTTTTGATCTGTGTTCCACACAATAGGTTGATAACTCTTATTACGTTTTCATCAGATATCAAGACCTTCACATCTCCATCCTCATACCTGCAGTCCATATCGCAACAAAAATCGGAGATCTCCGCTTCATCTATGACGACTTCCGATGGAAGCTTGGCAAACATTTCGAAATCAAACCTATCTGTCACGTATATTTTACTAAATGTATCTTCAGTTTCGTTCATCTCCCTCTCCCCACGTTTGCACAGTTTCTCCTCAGATAGCATTCAAGAGCCAATCTAACTACGTCGCTTCTTGAGAGCCAATTGTTCATTGCAAAAAGGTCGAGCTCTCTGAACAAATCATCGGGGAGCTTCACCGCTATGATCTTCATCCTCATCCCTTGACACCACCGTTGGCTCTTTTTTCAAGTATCGAATAAATCCGGAATAAATCGGCTCCAATCCTCTGATTGAGGAGCGACATCGTCTCCAGTGCGTTCTTCGCTCTCCAATCGTGGTTTAGGTTTAGATCTGATTTAACTGACCTTATCATGGATGATAATCTACTGATGTCCTCCTCCAGCTCCCTGAAGATCTCGTTGAGTTCGAGCTCGTACTCATTCATCTCTCAGCCACCTCCTTTTGGTCAGTTCGGAAAAAAGAAAGACATCTTCTTAATCCATCAATTCCGATGGGTTCTCACTTCCTTTGCTCCGACTACTCGTTCTGTTAATCTTGGGCCTGTGGAGCTCCCTGCTTCTTATCATTCTCCCCCCTAGCCATTTCCTCAGTAGCCTCCTTCTTATCATTCTATAAAAAAGAACATTAACCTTTTCCTTTTGGAACTCGGGGAGGACGCCCGCAACGATCATGTTTCCTCAAGTAAATTTTATGGCTAACGAAGATATTTAAAGCTTCTGCCTGATTGGTAAGGCAGAAAAATTGAAAAATGACTGCCTTAATACTTCACCCTAGTGCCGAGGTACTCTCACTTCTTCTGCTGAGCCTGCTGGGCCTGCGGGGATCCCTGCTTCTGCTCCTTCTTCCTGGCCATTTCTTGATCCCGGAATTAGATCAGCAAAGAACGGGATTAAAAAGGTTCAGGGTATTGGGGAATTAACCGGGGAGTTAACCCGTTTTTTAAACGCCCGCTCATAATAATTAAAGTGGGAAATGCTATGAAAACGGATAAATACGCAATAACAGCCCTCGAGGTTTTGCTAGATGCATTAGTGGGAATAAACCCAAAGCAGATAATGATGGTTGGTAACGATAAGGAGGCTAGAGAGGACATGACCCCTGAGGAACGGAGTGCGATCATAATAGGTCTCATTATAGGTCTCATCGCTTGTGCTATAGTTTGTTACCTCCGTGTTACTAACCAAATTGTCTGTGCCCCGAACACAATTTGAACCGGTTCAACGCTTAACTGAGCTCCAACCGAAATCTATATTAGTCTCAGTTAGAGGTTCAGCTTATGAAAGCAGTGACGAAAAATGAATCACCAACAAAGTTTCTGTTCGACGCGATGACCAGTGATGAATATGAGAAAGCTAAGAGGTTCCATCAATTCCTAAAACAGATTACTAAAGGTACGCACGGTTACCTTACTATTGAACGGGAGGATCTCGTCGATATGGCGTCCAGCTTCATGAAATGCGAGCCGTTTGAGGCCTACCGAATTCTGATGAAAATGAAGGAGTACGGCTGGATCAAGGAAATTGACAGGCATTTCGTCCTAGTTAATACAGATTGAGAGCTGACACCCTTCAGGGGTTAAAAAATCAATAACTTCAGCCCGTCTCAACTGGTCGGCGGATTAGCTGGCGGTGCAGGGGCTTCTTGTTGGGGGGCCTGAGGGGCCTCTGCAGGCTGAGCCAGTTGGCTCTCCTCTGCTTTCTTCTCCCTCTTTTTCCTTTCCCTTTCTTCGGGAAGGTACTCTCTGATCAACGTAACTATGTCGTTTAGCTCCGATTTCTTCTGCCTCCAGGTCTTGAGGAGCTCGAGCAGTTGCTTCCCCTTATCAGTTGTATAGTATAGACCGTCTTTGGGCTCCACGAGGCCCAACTTCACGAGCTCGTTAAGATATTCCGTCGTTAAATCGTAGGACAGATTGGCCCTGTACATTACCCAGGTTTTCTTTGATCCAGTCTGACATTGGTCTAAGACGTCTTGTATTATTTCATACTTACTTCTTTTTTTCCTTCTGAGTTTAACCTGGCTCACAAATACGGTTGAATCATAACTGTTATTTAAATTTTGCTTGCACGGAGGGAAGTGAAATACGTTCTTTCACACCGTCAGTAATTCTCAGAGCTCAGAGTTAAAGTTAAAGAAAGGGGAATAGAGGTTTGCTGTCCGTCCGCCAATTTAAGGCAAACTACTAAATTTATACTTGTGCCGAGAGGGTACAGGAAAAAGATTAGGACGGTCAAATCACGTTATCATGAGGTGAAAATATATTCATTCCCCTGGGAGTGCTACAAGGTCAGAGAGATAGGAGATGATGTATACGAGATATATCAGGCTGACTGCAATGACCCGGAAGCCAAGAAGAAATCAAAGACTACTGTGACGATAAACGTGAAAAAGAAGGGAATATACAACGTCTTGCTCTTCCCGGAAAAGATAGTCGTCAAATTAGTGAAGGAATACCACAATTATAATGTGTCCAGGCGGATCTTTCTCCCGAAGAAGGTGCAGGAATTACAATTCGATGACGACA